>Ga0214228_1000121_pt1 | contig 25776 bp, 33 predicted proteins | sample TroBogypolimnion_21_FD_153066 | JGI IMG/M metagenome (GOLD analysis project Ga0214228, IMG submission 153066) | Freshwater microbial communities from Trout Bog Lake, WI - 05NOV2007 hypolimnion | ecosystem: Environmental > Aquatic > Freshwater > Lake > Hypolimnion/Profundal zone | place: Trout... | reverse complement strand
AGGTCGTATTTGCGATTTACGTGGAAAACTCATGGATTGGGGCGAAAAAGTAAAGTTCAACGTAGAAACTTCGCTTCCTTTTTTACAGTGAGCGATAACCAGAAAATAATAGCATCCTATTCGGGGGCTATTATTGTAATGTTATAAGGTATTGATTTTCTTTTATTAGATTAGGTATTAAGATTAGATATATAATTTTACACTTATTAAAAAAAAGGCTCACAGCTTACCCCTGTGAGCCTTTTTTGTGTTCACAACATTAGGTATCAACATTAGGTATATCTCGTAACCATTGTAACCGCTTACCTGGTAATCCTGTCAAATTTTGGCAGGATTTTTTTGTACCGTAAAGGAGTTGAATTTTATAAAACATTGATTTTTTATAAAAGAGTTTATTTTTTTGTTACATTTGTTACAACTAATAAAAAAGTATATATAACTAATTAAAATACAATAAAATAACGATGTAACAAAAAATAAAATTTTGTTACAATTTTGTTACAATTAAAACAATCTTGTTACATTTGTTACATCTTTGTTACATTATAATTTGTTGAATATCAAAGTTGTAACATGATGTTACAATGTAACAAGAAAAATCGGTTTTGTATTTTTTCTTTCTTTTTTCCAATACTCTAAAAAATAATGCCCCCGCGAAACCCGATAAAAAATTTTTTCGCTCCATTCCATTACGTGCAGTCAGTGAATAACCGAACGTCCGGAAACGGACAAATAAGTTTTCATTTTTTGTTTGGTCTACTCATCATTCGTAACGCCCTGCCAAAAAATGAAAACACATTTGAAAATAATTTTTGTCCCGATCGTTCGAACATTCACCAACTGTCACTTCACTCATTCCACGAAAAAATTTTTTATCCGGTTTCGCTTAATAGGGGACAGCGGAAAAAAAACAGATTGAAAAACCCCGGACATTTGGGGTGTCCGTAACATTTTTCAATCCGTTTTTATTCACTATTTAATATGTTTTTTCGCTGAAAAAACATAGCTGTATGAGGGTATTTATCTCTTATAAACTATCTCTTATAAACTATGGTATAAATACGCTATAATTTACGGATAAATTACACTTAAATATTTTGTTCAAAAATATAATCTAATATTTTGTTGTTTAAAGTTTTATACCTAATTTTGCAAAGTGTATTTGATTTTTGTATAAAGTATAATTTACTTATAAATTACATCGTATGAATAATCCTATTGAACCGGTTACTATTGCAACCATCAAAGAAGTACAAAAATTATTTAATCCTTCTCCATCAAAAGCAACTGCATCAAGATATATCAGTCTCGTGAGAGATGCTATGAATGTGAGAATTGTTACAATGGATGTTTTTTGTCAGTATTATGGATTGAAATAACATAACGCCACCCGGGCATCATCAACTTAACAGGGAATAAAAAGAAGATGATTACAGCCGTAACAATACCGTTACGGCTATTTTTTTTTTCAAAAAGATATCAAAAGTTTCAAAAGTCTCAAAATTTTCATTTTTCTCACTACTCTATTTTAGTCATTCTACATTTGCATTCGTAAAATATTACTTCGAATGAAAGGAATAACCAAAATATTATTAGCTGCCGGTGCCGGACTTGCATTATGGTACGGTCCTACTTTATTAGCGATCTATAATTTAGATTTTAGTATCGCGATGGTTATCCCTACTCAAGTATCACAATCGAGTATTACCGCCCTGGTTACTGTCAAACTCAAAAATAATTCAGGTACCACGCTTAATATAACCAATATTCTATCTAATATTTATCTGAACGGCGTACATATCGCTACCATGAATCAAGCCGAAACTATGACTTTGTTAGGCAATTCAGAACAAAATTTCAACATCGTTTTCACAGTCGACACCGAAACCATTACTACTGATATTTTAAAACAGTTAGTAGCTCAAAACTTGCTAAATTCAGTTGTAAATATACAAGGCAATTTGACCGCTAACAATAAAAATATTCCTTACAATATGTATTACACAATCAAAGATTTATAATTATGGACACAAATGAAATCATAGTTACCGAACCGGTTGAAACTCCGGATGTTGAAACAAATTTTGTAAAAGCTGTATTTCCTTTAGTTTTGGGAAATCGTTACGAAGCTATAATTATTGAACGTTTTAAGAATAAAGAAGATGCAGAGGCATCTTCATCACCTGGTGATGTGATGACGGTTGATGAATTCAATACGAAAAATGAATCGTGGTCAAAAGTGGCTATTATTCCGGTAAATGAATAATATTATGAGTAAAAATAAAACATCATACTTATTCCCTGTAGTTGCTATTGTAGCTGGTATATTTTTATTCAAAAAAAAATCTGAGTCTAGTGTTGGATATGTTTCTAAACGTGGTCAAAGTAGTGATTTTCTTTCACGCAGAGCAACTGCAATATCAGATTTATACGAATTACAAAAAAATGATGAAGTAAAACCAATGTCGTATACAACTGTAGAACGTAATGTATTTTATGATAAACAACGGGATTCATTTAGATTGATTGGAAAATCTTACGATTATACAGCTAGGGGTATATGAAAATTAAAAACATCAACAAAACCATTTTTAAGAACGGCGATACTGCCGATATTATTAAGGTAGTAATGATGGCTTATGATATAGAAAATGACCCGCAAATTGAAGTATTAGCAAGTCAATTACAAGGCGAAACCGATTACGATACCTGCAAGAATATTTGGCAATACCTGATTGATAATGTCAATTATAAAGCTGATACCGGAAAGCAGGAAATTAAAAGTCCTGCCCGACTTTTGAACGATAAAGTAGGTGATTGTAAAAGCTATTCATTATTTACAGCGGTAATACTTCGGTACTTAGGTATTGATCATGTATTCCGATTTGTAAGTTACGACAATAGAAAAGAAGCTACACATGTATATGTTGTTGCGAAGATTAACTATAAATTTCAAACTATAAACTGTATTATCGATGCCGTTGCTACTGTTCAAGCCGGTTATGATTTTAATACTGAGATTAAATACAATTATCATTGCGATATGGCTGATAAAGGAACTAAAATAGCTTATTTAGCCGGACTTCCCGGACTATCAAAATTTCGTAAATCTAAACGAAATTATCGTGTTGGTGCTACCGTTCCCGATTTTTCGCCGGAGCGATACAAGGTTTGGATTGGGGATGAAAACCAAAAGAATATTACTCCGGGTAAACAGTACTTATACGCTCGTTTTGATTTGATGCTTGAGTATCTGAATATTGCCAAAACGCCAAAACAACAAGCCTATTATTTCAACCAGTTAGATATCATTGCATCCCTGCTATTCAGTTATAATTATTGTAATGGCGTATGTAAAGAAATTAAACGCATGGCGTATATTATTTCCGGCATGGTCACTGAGGGATTATTTTCCTCGTCCGAAACGAACGAGGATGTCAGAGCCGATAAGTTGGATATTATTTTAGATGAATTAGTTTATCGATATACTAACGATATCCGACCAACTCAGTACGATGCTGCTACTTTCAATATGTTTATTGAAGAAGTGTATAACTGTAATCTTATTCCTACAACGGTTAACGGCATCGGTGCAAGCTCGTACCAAATTGCCGATGAAATTAAAAAAGCCGGCATCTATTATATATATACATTTATTCCTGAAGCTGAACAATCCAATCATCCTGCTATTGTCGCTGATAAACGCGACAAACAAAATCAGACATTCAATTGGATGAAAACGGTTAATACGTATCAAACTCCATCGGCTATGCAACTAAGCATCAGAGCCGGCATTATTGCGCGTACGGGCATGGACCCTGAAACATATATAGCTGCTCTCAAAAATGGAAAACAACCCGATGTAGCTATTGGTGATCCTGTAACATTAACTACTATAGCTTTAGTGATAGGAATTATTACCGGATTAATAGGAATCATTAAATTTTTATTTCCGGCAGACACAACACCTAAGCCGAGCGATGCTGTTATCAAAGCAGGAGCATTTGACCCAACGAAAGATTATAGTAAGTCTTCAACTTCATCTTCGGCATCATTGGCTAATATAGCGCTTCCCTTAGCGTTGGGGGGTGCCTTATTGATTGGACTCTTTACACGGAAAAAAAATCAATGAAAAAACGCGAGAGACATATAGGTTCTTTTAGTAATCAATGGCTCATTGAAGATTTTACCGCTAAGTTTCATAGCTGGATGGCAAGTGAGATGATTTTGTGGTTTTATTGGGTAGTTTATGATGAAAAAGAAATTGTAGCAAAATTCGAAAATTCAGACGGCATACTTGCAAAGAGAAAGCAGGAAATGTGGTTTATTTCGCTTATGGCTCAGGATTCTGAAATTTATTCAATCGATTATATCGTTAATCTGATTAAAACAAATTTGACAAAATTATATCCATCACTCCCCACCCTGGCAAAATTCAAAGCCGATGTAGAGGGAACATATTGGACCGGTACCAGTACCCAACATATAAAGGATATGATGACAAAATTTGTCAATGATTATTATGCACATCGTACTTTAGGATTTATACACCCTGATATTCAGGTTGATAGATTTTGTCCATTGTTGCATCATGATGAAGGTGAAGTTAATCCGCTTATTGCAGTTCGTCCGTATGATCCAAGCGTGGATTACGACAAAGATTATCGCATTGACATTTGGGGTTTTATGGTCGATACTAATACGGGTACTTATTATGTGGATTCAAACGGATCGCGTATCAGTTCTCCTGTTTTAGCTCCGGGAATAACTACTATGTTAGACCCTATTGGCAACCCTGCCGTAACTGCTAATCGCCTGGCATGGAATCAAAAACTTAGACCGGTGCATTTATACGGCGATTTTAATATTGATGAATCGGGGTACATGGTATCGCAAACTGATCCTAATAAATATGTGAATGCTTATGGCGTTGAAATTCCAACCAAACAATTGGTAAATGGCTTAACAGCTCCATTAACTGCGAGTACAATTATTGATTCAAGTACAACGACATCTTCTTTAGCCGGTTACGCTTTACCTATTGCTATTGTGGGAGCTGCTATTATAGGATTATTATCTAAAAAAAATAAAACAAAATGAGTTCAATTTATAACGATTTACGGAATAGCGGTCAGGCGTTTTTATATGTCTTTATTTCGCCTAAAGCTAATTTAAATGCTGACATCATGGATAAGCGAGCGCAACAATTGGCGAAGCTGAGCGAGATGTACGCGAAAGATGCGACCTACACACCCGATGAAATGATACAAATTATTCGTGATGGGATTGTCACTAAATACGGCAAACAACCTGAACTTATTTTACAGATAATATTCGACAATGCTATTAATATTATCAATCACAGTGTAAGTGGTATAGGCGATGGTCCTGTTCTTGATAGTGGAGTATTAACGTTCGATGCAGAGAGTAACCAGTATTACGATGGCAGTGGTAACGCTTTTATTTTGGATAGTGCCGGAAAAGTTGTTAGTAAAAATGGACAATATGATGATTTAAAGATTGAAAGTCCTGTTAATTTGGATACTATTAATGTTGCTCCGGTTACATCGACCACAGCACCAAAATCAACATTTTGGAAAGATGTACAATCAGTTATTGATTGGATTGTAGGGTTATTAGCCAAAATCGGAATTGTAAACAACAAATCGAAAGTAACAGCTTATACTCCAAATTCGACCGATTGGTCTAAATTAAATACATCCTCTACATTGCAATCGAGTATCGGTTCTTATCTGCCGTATATAGCCGGAGCTGCTATAGTTTATTATCTGGTAACCGAAACCGGGGGAAAAGACAAAAAAAAGAAATTAAAATTATTATAGCTTCAAAATCAACATAACTTTTTTCATTTATTTATTAACAAACAAACAAAAAAACATGGCAACTTTAAAGTTAAAAAAGTATCCAAGAAAACCGAAAGCTAGTGCTTCGGTTGCAATGAAAGAACGCTACTTACAGCGGACTAAAGAGATCGATAAAGAAAATGCACGCCGCAAAGCCGAAAAGAAAAAATCGGTAGAACTCAGCAAAAAAATTGCCGGAGTTGGACGCGCTAAGTAATTAACCTCAATTTGAAAATCAAAATGGCAAAAGGGAAAAAAATTGACTTCATGAAAGTCATAAAGAATTCTACAATATCAGCCGGTACCGGTGTTATTGCTCAAATTGCAAGTGAGGTTATTAGCCCGACTAATACCGACTATGCATTGTATGGTATGCTTGCTGCTGGTATCATTTTACCTGAAGTGGTTAAAGGAAACGAAATGGTCGAAATCGCCGGACAATCTTTAGTGGCTATCGCTGGCTACAAAATTTCCGAAGATTACGATTTTGTAACGAAACTGGGTTTGGGTAAATCAACTGCTGTAACTACTACAGGTTTGAACGATGTCCATGCCGTAGGTAAACCAGGCGGTTGGAGTCCAAGACCAACGTATCAAGCCCAAAAAGTAAACGGAAAAGCTGAAAAAACAGGCTCAGCCGTGATGTAATTCACTCGAAAAAATAACTCAAAAAAATTAAAAAAATGCCTACTACTAAAAAAAATATTCAGTTTAATCGCGAACGTTTTGAACGAGGTTCTAACTTTTACGCGTCTAAAGGAATCGTGCCACAAACTGCACAGCTTCGCGTTGCAGTTCCATTTATCGCGAATACCGGTAATTATAAATTCGATGTGAAAAAAGATCCTTCTTTGGCTCTTGCTATCGAATTGTTGTTGAAACGTAATGATTTATTCGTTGCTCGTGCTATTGGATTGGCTCTTATGGTTGAACCAACAGCCGCTAAAGGTACCGCTCCACTTCTATCTTATCCGTTGCTTGCAGGTACTTCTTTGCCTTCCGGATTAAAAGGTTTGACAGATACATCGGCTTATGCCGTATATAATGGTATTCTTACCATGAAAACCGGACAAACCGTAAATTACAGTCGTTTCCCAACCAACAAATTTTTGAATGTTCCTGAAACACAGCCTTGTGTGATTTGGAATGGTACCGCTGGTATTACTGCCGGGATTGTTCCACAATTCAATCTTGAAAACGTATTGGAGGAACTTCCCGAAGTATTGGTATTTGCCGGAACCAAAGATCAACCGGTTACATTAGAATTCCCTGCTTGTACAATTGCAGGTGAATCGGGAACGCAAGCGTATGCTGTTCTTATTGTTGAAGGTTGGTTGTATGAAGGTGGCACAACCGAAGATTGCCATAGCGCACAAAACCCTTACGATGCTTGCTTCTAATCTTATTGAAGCACCATTAACGCACACTGTCTGATTGTGATCCGGAAACCGCTCATCGCAACATCCTCTAATCGAAGATGTAAAATGAGGTGAGCGGTTTTTTTCAAATTATCAATTATAAACTGTCAACTGACAACTATTATTAATTATGCAACTCATTCAAAATCTTGCCTGCATACAGGCTGTTATCAATCCTTCCGATAGGCGCATATCACTCAATAAAGACATTTTGAGGGGTAAGAAAATACTATCTATGTTTATTTTTACATCGACCGTCGATTTTACTATTACGTCTCCATACGATGATGATGCCGTTGCCCAAAATAGCCAATTAGTCAACATATCTCTTTTTTCCAATTTATATGATATCGCAGGGAATAATTTTTTGAAAGATTATTTAGCCGATAATATCATTCTCGATTCAGAATTCAAATCAGACAATCAATTAATTGAATATCCAATTAATCGTATTTTGGATGTCGATAAAAGTTTTATCACTTATAAAGGTGATTTGCCTTCGTGGATTAATTCTCTTAAATTATTGGTCTTCGTTTCCTATCAAACTCAAAATTTCAGTTTATATACTGATGAAATTAATGGATCAATCTCATTCGATATTCCAGTATCATCTACCAATCAGGATATCAAACTGAGTGATATAGTTAACTATACACTGAAAGGAAAACCAATCAAACAAATATTAATCAAAAATGCCCAGGATAAACCATTAATGGGTTATTTAGATTTGTATTGCAAACACAATCGTATCGAAAATATACCAACTTGTATTTTACAAAATCACAGTCAAAAAGAATTTGTATTAGACAAAGTAGACATTGATTTTGAAAAAAGTTTCTATCGAAGTCGTGGCGATTATCAGAATCCAAAAATTACATTTATCTATTAAATTATTTATTATGAATAAATTAGTAAGTGGCGCTATGGGCGTCGAAGTTCAATTGAGATCAGGTATTAACCGTATCAATTTTCCCGATGTGGTTGAATTGCGCAAAAAAAGAATCAAACACATTGATTTTTGTTATGGCAGTTATTTTGGTCAGTATAATTACATCACCAAAGCACCATCAGGAAATGATTTGGTCAGTGATTCTGTCATCGATAATTTATTAGTCACCCTGGTTGAATCCAACACAAAAACTGAATTGATTCGTGAAATTCCAGCCTCGCAACTTGACACAAATGGAAACCGATTATTTATCAATAAAATCGTTGATTTGCCACGTTCGTATATTGATTTAACGGGAATCTCTGACCCTAATGATATAACCGCTAAATCGGTTTATGTAGTCTTTTGGTACGATGAACCTGCTATCTGGTCGCAAATCAACGAGGCAAATGATCGCACGGCAATCCAACCGGTTGAAATTACATTGACCGGATCGAAAACTTATTTTGCCGAAAATAGAGACATGCTCAACAAACGCATCCGAAATTTATTGCTTTCGTTTCCGGTTGTAGCTCCATCGGGTAAATCAGGGTTGGATGTAAATTACATGAATAATAAGTTTTTGACACTCCAACGCAATGGCTTACAGTTTTTTCATCAAATTCCGCTTTATCTTTTTTTTCAAACTAATCTAAATTTTCAACTGAGGTTACAAAATATTCAGTTTGATTTTCAAAACAGTTACATAGAAACATTGAGCACAAGTGCCGATGATCTTAAGACTGTGTTTTTCAACGCAATTATTGATGACAATCCAGTTTCTATAAAAAGATAAATACCATGGCCGCACGATTAGATAATAATTCACAGGCAATTGATTTTCTTAGAATGAATAAAATTACCGACTATGTTGTCCGTACTTCGGGTGAAAAAGATAACACGGTAATTTTTAGAAGTGATAAGGAAAATACAGTTGAAGAAAATTTAGAGAATTTTCGGAAAATTGCCGATATGACCGTAGGTTCTTATTTTATAGTAGAACAAGGAGCCAGGGGAGCACATCGCATTGAAGTAAAAAACGATAAAGTAGGAGTATCCGCAAACATTGGAGCAATACCACAAGTAGCCGGAATTACCGAGGACGAGGTAGAAAGGCGCATAAGTGCCGCTATTGGAGCATTGCAAACCAAACAAATGATTGAACGCCTACAGCAAGAAAACAAAGATTTGAAACAGGATATTAAGGATATGCAAACTCCTATAAACAGGATGATTACAAAATTTGAACCCTATATTGGGACAATCATTCCGGCACTGATTCACAAATTAATCCCATCAGCTCCATCTATTCAATTGGCGGGTATCGAGCGCGAAAATGATTTAGACAATAATAATTCACAAACAGAAACAATGGAAAACGAACAAACAACAACAACCAATCAAGAAGAGAGATTAGCCAACGCGCTCGAAAAATGGAACGCCGCTGATGCTGATTTTATTTCTTTAATTGAAACAATCGCCGAGATGGCAGCCACAGGCGACCCGATGTATACTATGGCTAAAAAAATGTTACACAAGTAATTTTTAAATATCATGTACGAATCTGATTTCCCTATCATCAACGAGAATTGTATCGGCTATGCTTCTATTTCCACTAAAGATAAAGCATTGGTTTATCTGGCTAATCCGGCTTATAAAAAGGCATTTACGGTTAGTACCGGAAAACGTGTAGGGATATATACCGGCCGGTACTTCAAACAAGACAGTCTTTATTTCTTACAAATCGAATTTGAGGCTTATCTCAATGATGGTACTGAAACTCATAAATTCGGTTTTGTTCAGAACGATTTTTTTACCGCCGAAAAAGTGGGACAAAATGGAACGGCTAATCAGATTATTAACGGTATCTTATCGAATAATAAAACTATTCTCGAAAACAATTTACTTTGTGCCGCCCTGATTGACAAAATGGATGTGGCAAACGTGGATATACCTGATGATTACCGAAAACAATTATATTCACTCCAAACTGAACTACAAAAACGTAATGATCATCTCAATGATTCTGTTTTTATTTCAAAAAAAGAATTAGCCACCCCTCAAGGGTTCAATCAATACGGTCCTACACTTACTAACTTTATGAATGATCCGGGACTTGGAATAGCACCGGTAGTTATCTATATAGTAGTATCGGTTGTATTCGGGATGCTTGTTTCGGGGATAATTTATTTACTGTTTAAAAAAGATTATACCGATAGTAAAAGCCATTTAGTTATTAGTCAGGATTTGACTAAAGCATTAGCCACCCTTTCGCCCGAAGCTAAAGCTGAAGTTATTAAAGATTTAGAGGGTCAGGTAGATGCTGCATACATAGCCGGAAAAACAGAGGGGTCGGGTAGTGGAATTTTGAAAACAGTTAGTTATGTGGCTGCCGGATTTATTGGTTTCACTTTAATAGACAAAGCATTAACCAAAAGACAAACATCATGAGCAAATATAATTCACAATATGATTTAAAATATTTGGGACGTCCCGTGTATATTCAGTGCACATGGGTACGGGTATATACCGAACCAATTGTAGATTATGGATTATGTATCAGAAGTTACGACCGTAAATTTATATTTACCGCTTGTCGCGCTAATTTCAACGGTTCAAAACTTCCGGCATTAACCGACCCTCAATATAAACAATATCTTGGATTGCAACATGATATCACCAACAATCAGATAGGCGAACTCACAGGATATTATTATATAGGCGAAAAAAATCAATTGTGGTTAGAGGCCCGCTTATTGTATTGCGATAGAGCAACAACGGGTTGGTTCAGATCGTATGATGTTTGGACATCAGTGAAATTAGCTGAAGATACAACAAAAATCCCGAATCAATTAGATTGGGCATATATTCCGTATAAACCAGTTGTTGTACCGGGATCAACTATAACAGACCCTAATTGGAATAGCACAACGCCTAAAAACGATATATTGGCATGGTTAACCGCCGGTGCTGCTTTATTATCTTTTTTACATTAAGAAAATGAAACCGTTATTGTTTATAGAAAAATATCTATCGGCGGCCAATCAGATTACAAAAGATTGGCAAATACCTCCTATTGTAACGCTGGCACAGGCAGCCGTAGAAAGTGGTTGGGGAACAAAGGCACCCGGTTATAATTTTTTTGGTTACTCAGCTTCCGAAAATTACAACGGGAAACGTCAATTACTAAAAACAGTTGAATATCATACATCCCCCGATGTCAAATATCCGGTAATCATAAGCATTACCAACATGGGTAATAAATACAAATATGTGGTTCGAAAATTTTTCAAATGTTATTCTAATCCGGTTGAAAGCTTTACGGATTACGCCACTCTAATTAGTAGCGACAAATATGAATCAGCTTTCGACTATACAGACGATCCGGAACGGTTTTTCACCGTGATTTATAACGCCGGATATGCCACGAATCCTGCCTATTATCAATTAGTTATTTCGGTTATGCAAACTCTTAAAAAATATATTACAACATGACACCAGATCAATTTTTAAAAAATACCTATAATGCTGCTTTGGCAGCTCAAAACAAATATGGCATCCCTGCCCTGGCTATGATTGCACAAAGTGCACAGGAAACCGGTTGGGGTAGCACAATAGTAGGTAATATGTATTTTGGCATAAAAGCCGGAACAAGTTGGACCGGTAAAAAACAGTTACTGTGGACACATGAATATATCAACGGTGTATATACACGCGTACAGGCATGGTTTCGAGCGTATGATAGTCCCGCAGAAAGTTTTGATGATTATGCACATTTTATTAGCAGTAATCCGAGATATAGTACTGCACTCCAGTACACAAACGATTCGGTCGCTTATATTCAAGAAGTGGCTAAAGCCGGATATGCTACTGATCCAAATTACGCCGATAGTATTATTTCAATTATTAATAGTATAAAAAAAAAATTGAAGAAATAGGCGTACCTACAGTTATAGGCGTAACCGCCGGAACTTTAATACTTATAGGCATTGCAGCCTCATTCATATTCAAAAAACTTAAAAAATAAATATTATGTTAGTCGTACAAAGTTCGTGTATAAATGGAATCGAAATTCCTGTAATATCAATAGATGCCGGAGTTAGTGATAGTGATACTGCAGTATTTTCCCCGATTGATAAAGTTAAACATGCTGCCTTTTTAGCATTGGGTCCAATTGCATTTGCTACAAATAATATGGATGGCTCCCCAGTTGGATTTTGGCAGGCTCCTTATTTGGGCGATGAGCTCCATCTGCACGTAGATAATTCACTTTACAATTGCGGTATAATTTTACAACTTGAAAATAGACTCTAATATGACATATACCGTAACCACCAAAAACAACGTCCTTACCGAAAGTCAATCAATATTGGCAGATAAGTATGGCTCTCTATTTCTAAAGAATATAGGTACAGATGCCGTGATGATTAATGACAATATTCCACTGTCTCCCGGCTCCTCATTTTCGTTTGATAATCAACCCTATGTAGTTATTGCCGAAAATACCATTATCCGGTTTATGGGTAATACCAGTGTGCAAAAATTATTAGTAATCAAATCGTACTATAAAGAAGTAAAATAATGGCTATTCAGATTATTGACATACCGGCTAAAGAACCAATTAAATTACTAACCTATAAAGCACTGCTTAGTCAAAGCGGCGAAGATGCACCGGTAGCACGGGTACTCAACCAAGATGAGGATGATTATTTGGGGGATATTATTTGGGAGAGAGTTGATGTAGGTATTTATAAAGGAACAAATAATAATATAAAAGCATCTTTATGTTTAAACTCCATACTTAGTTATTATTTACCAAACGATATAATAGAAGGATATGATTTAAAAGTACAACAAGATGGTCATTGTGAGCTATATGTATTTCAATATGGATTACAAGACGGGTCAATTCAAGATTTACCTATCGAAATCAAAGTACGCCAACGTGGCACATCTCCGGTACTATTAAGTGCAGAAACTAATACCACAGGGGATAAGGTTATATTGACGTTTGATAAGAAAATGAATTCGTACTTATCAATAGATGAAGATGAAAATGTCTTTATCTTTAGTAATGATACAACACGGGACGGTCAAGGAATTGCTAAAAATGCTATTACTGTTAATGGTAACATTATAGAGTTTACAACATTTATTGCCATGAATAATGGAGATGCGTTAAGTATAAATTGTCAGAGCTTTACCGAATCCCTTGATTACGGCTTACTTCAACCGTTTGAAAATTTTCCGTTAAAAAATAATGTTTTAGCAACAGAATAAATTATGGCTAATATAGATGTAAAAACAATCGGCGGTTGGCTTATAGCTATACTGTTATCGGGGATAACAGCCCTTACGGCTTCGAGTTCCCGGCTATCGAAGATAGAAACAAAACAAGAAATTCAGGATGTAAAGATTGAGGCTATTCAAGGCGTTCAGCGTGAAATCCTGCAAAATGTCAAGGAAACAAATACAACTGTGAACGACATTAAAATTCAGTTGACCAATAAAGCTGATAAAAAATATATTCGATGAAAAAGTTTTCTTATAAAAATATCCATCAACCCACATCGGCCATCATGACCAAAATAGGGTTGGCTTGTGTTTCAGGTGCTACATTTATAGCCGGTTATGGATTGACCTCCCAAAATCAAATTGTGGGTTTCTGTGGTCTCGCTATCGGGTTTATAGGTTCAGTATTAACGGCTCTTTATCCTTCAGCAAAATGAAAAAAACTATTTTTCTTTTATCTATCATTTTGACTCTTGGTTCTTGTAAACCAACTCAACTAATCGTACATGATATCCAGTACAAAAATAAAGTACAGCACGATAGTATTTACCTTGAGAAAAACAATACGGTGACAACCTACACCAAAGGCGATACGGTATTTGTTTACAGGATCAATACCGAATGGAAATACAAGTACGTTTTTAAAACGGATAGCGTTAATAAATACGTAGATAAGCCGGTAATGATTCCTATGCAGGTCGAAAAAAAACTAACACGTATACAGGAACTTGAAATATGGTTAGGTAAGATATTTGCCGGAATTATTGGTTTATTCTTAATTTACGTGCTGTATAAAACTTTTCCGTTCTGGAGCAAAATATTCATTAAAAAGATTTGATATTCAAAAACTTTGCTGTACTTTTGCAAAGTAATTATTCAACGATATTTTTCACGAAAGCACGAAATTCAAAATCCTTGAAATCATTTTTTAAAATTATGAGAGTAGATGTGAAAATAGAAAAGTAGGTGAGTAGGTCATAAGGGGATAGGAATTATTTGCGATATTTCAAAACGAACCTTACTTACAAAAAACGCCTGACAAATTTAATTGTCAGGCGTTTTTCTTTGTATATATCAAAATCCAGATTCTGATATTTATAGACGGTATTTCTCAATATCCTTTCTCGTGATTCCGTGCAGTTGAAAAAAATGATTTTTTACTTTAACCAGGTTCGTAACATCTTCCCTGTTATACTGCAAGGCAAATTGTTTTTTCAATGGGTTTTTCCAGTCCCTATGCAATTGCCAAATATTCGCTTTATACTCTATCTGTTTACGTTGTATTCCTATTAGCTTTTCGAGATCAGCCAATTTGTAACTGGGTAGATTAGGCTCCAGGCGCTTAATAATTCCAATCAAATTAAAACAATAATAGAGGTTTTTTAAATCGCAATCGAAAAACTTTTCAAGCATTCCCACATCAGGTCCATAACAATATATTGCATCCACATCCCTTAGGATAGTAAAAAACGCATTCCGATTCATTGTGAAATCGTGTAGTTGATACGTACCGATCAAATTATAAGCGTAGCCAATGAGGTAAATTTGCTGATTTAAAAACCATTCAGCATCAATAAAAATACTTCTTCCCATACGTTGATAAAAATTAGATTGTTAGTAAAAATGACAAGCCCCGATACGCTGAGCGATCGGGGTTATTGTTTTTGAGTTATAGACTTGTATTTACTTGTATACAAATAAATTAATTTGCAATTTTAATTACATTATTCAAGCCTTGTATATTGTAAATAATATCATCATCCGATACATGAGCATACTTCATAGTTTCGGCAATATTAGCATGGCCCAAGAGCCGTTGCAATCCTTTATAATCATTCTGTGAATTGCGCAAATAGATTGTCGCGAACGTATGCCGGGCGCAATGAAAAGTTATATCTTTTTGGATGCCTGAATCGTGGCAAAGTCTTTTTAGTTCTCTATTCATGTATTGTTCGCTGTACATCGAGAAAACCGTTTTTGTTTTACGATTAAAATCAATCATTTCACGAGCAAGGTCGCTTAATGGTATTTTAACCTCTTTGTCCAATCGCTCCGTTTTAATCATTTTCACGCGTATAAAATTATCCTGGATATTAGCGAACTTCAACGCCTGTACGTCCGAAAATCGCAATCCGGTGAAACATGAAAAAATAAACGGACGGATGATATCCTTTTCGTTTTCATGAAACCGGTTGAGTTTATAATAGCTGTACAATTTGTTTAGTTCCGGTTCTGTCAGAAAATTACGGATCGGCTCTATATTGGATATCCGAATTTCGCCAAATAAGTCGAATGGTGCCAGCCCAGCTTTATATGCCAGGCGAGTAAATGTTTTAATGTTTTTCAAGTTAGCATTAATCGAATTTTGACAATTCCCCAACGCTTTACAGTAGGTTTTATAATCATTAATAAAATCTACATTCAAATCAGCAAAATTTAATTTATCTCTGAAGCGTTTTAATTTGGTCAGTGTTATTTCGTATTTCTCGTATGTTGAAGGTGATAAAACGCCTTTACGCTTTTTCAATTCCATTTCGTAAAAGGAATAAAAAGAAGTTTGAAAATCAGGTAATTTGTACTCATTCTGTAATAATTCAGCCGTTAGTTTTTTGTTAGATAATCTGTATTTAACTTCAATTTCAGTAATTCGTTTCTTTACGTTATTGATAAATAAATTTTTATCTTTATTCTCAACTGTCTTACTCTTAATCGTTCCGGATGACTTATCAAAATCCGAAGGATAAACATCTACCCCCGTTTCAAATCTACAACGAACCCGATCCACGTAACAAACCACATACACGGGACATTGTCCGTTCTTTTTGGTATTCATGAGTTGGGCAATTAATTTCATGTTAATAATTTATTTGGCGACACATTTGGCTACAAACTTCGTAAAGTTCTCAAAATTAGATTTCTACCATCCCCCGTAAAATCTTGATACATAGCTAAAATAGCAAAACCCGCTACCTAATGGTAACGGGTTTATTGTAAAAAGCTCTCCCTCTTGGACTTGAACCAAGGACCCTCTGATTAACAGTCAGATGCTCTAACCGACTGAGCTAAGGAAGAATTTGGTTTTACATTTTTTTGTCAAATGCGTTGCAAAAGTAATAGGTTTTATTGAAATATGCAATATCTTTGTGGAAAAAACGAGGATAATTTTATGAAAAAAGTTCTGGCAATGGGTAATGCCCTGACTGACATTTTGTTGCAAATTGAAAACGATGATATTCTGTCAACGCTAAATTTAATGAAAGGCGGAATGATGTTGATAGATACCGTGCAATTGGAAAGAATAAGCAATGCTCTGAGTTTTTATCCCAAAAAAATGGCACCCGGAGGTTGTGCATCGAATACAATCAATGGGATTACCCGATTGGGATTATCTGGCGGTTTTGTTGGTAAAATTGGAAAAGATTATATTGGTTCCGTTTTTACAAAGGATTCAGTCACCAATGGAGTTGAACTTCATTTGTTATCAAGCAATTCACAGTCAGGTCGTTGCACTGTTCTTATTTCGCCCGATAGCCAGCGGACCCATTGCACTTTTTTGGGTGCTGCTTGCGAGTTGGAGGCTTCTGAGTTGTACCCCGAAATGTTTTTGGGCTATGATATTTTCCATATTGAAGGATATTTAACTCAAAATCATGACTTAATTCGCACGGCTATTCAGTTTGCAAAAGAAGCTGGATTGAAAGTTTCGCTGGATTTGGCGAGTTATAATATAGTGGAAGAGAACCTGGAATTTCTACAGGAAATAATTCGCGAGTATGTCGATATTGTTTTTGCTAATGAGGATGAGGCCTCTTCATTCACAGGTAAAGACCCGGAAGAAGCTCTGGACATAATTGCTACGCTTTGTGATATTGCCATAGTTAAAATTGGCAAATATGGTTCGTTTGTCAAAGCAGGTGATTTAAAAGTCAAAATTGAGCCCAGGGAAGCTAATTGTATTGACACTACCGGTGCCGGCGATTTGTATGCCGCCGGATTCCTTTTTGGGTTAGCAAAGAATTACCCTCTCGAAATTTGCGGAAAAATAGGTTCTATTGTTTCCGGAAACGTAGTTGAAGTGATTGGAGCTAAAATGAATGATACTGTCTGGATTGGCATTCACGAAGAAATAAAGAAATTATTCAATCCTGATTTAAGAAAATAGAACTATATAGTGTAGAGTTTAAAAGTGTTCATAAAGTGCTAATTCCCTTTTGTTTAGCAGAAAACTACGGTTAAATAAAAAGGCATTTTTCCACAATAAATCGGGTGGTTGAGATGTAAGTGTCTGAAAATCATATCGCTGAAAGCGATAAATAAATTCGTTTTATACAGTTGTTTAATGAGCGAAAATCCGCGTTCCGTTCTTTTTGTTGTTTACCGTTAATTATTTGCAGGACAACTATATTTTTTTGTCACAACATGAAAAGTAATTAACGCTAATATTCCTTGTGCTTTTCGCCACGCAGTACCCGTAAACCACTCATAGCAAGAGCTTCCATCTCATTTTCGCCCGGATAAACGGTTACTTTAACCATGGGTGATATCATTTTTTTGATGTATTCCACGATGTACAGACTATAGGCTATGCCTCCGGTCAGAATTACGGCATCGGCTTCGCCATGCAGCACCGCTAACATCGCACCTATTTCTTTGGCTACATTATAAGCCATGGCTTCCAATACCAGGGTAGCCTTTTCATCTCCCATAACGGCTTTTTTTTCAGCTATCGGTTCTTCATTTATTCCCAAATGAGCCATTAAACCTCCATTGCCAACCAGCAATTTTCTAATTTCGTCTTGGGTGTATTTTCCACTAAAACACAGTTGAACCAACTGACCTGCATCCAACGTTCCGGCTCGTTCGGGTGAAAATGGTCCATACCCATCCAGACCCTGATTGGAATCAATTACTTTCCCGTATTTGTGTGCAGCCACCGAAATGCCACCGCCTAAGTGAGCTATTACCAATTTCAGTTTTTCGTACGAAGTTCCATTGGCAGCAGCATATTTTCTGGCAATGGCTTTATGATTCAGGGCGTGAAATTGCGACTTTCGGGGTAGTTGAGGCAACCCGCTTATACGAGCTACAGCCTGATATTCATCCACCACAATCGGGTCAGCAATTAATGCCAGGCAATTGGGAATTTGTTGCGCAATTTCGCGAGCGATAACACCACCAAGATTACTGGCATGCTCGGCTGTGTGATTCGATTTTAAATCAGCAATCATCTTATCGTTTACCGCGTAAACTCCCGATTCGAGAGGACGAACCATACCACCACGACCCACTACTGCAGAGAAATCATCTAATTCAATGCCATCATTCTTCAAGTAATCCAACATCAGATTTTTTCGAAATTCGAACTGTTCGAACAAGGTTTTAAATGGTTTCAAATCCTCGACCGAATGCCGAATGGTGTGCAGGCAAACTAAGGTTTCATCTTCATAAACTGCAAATTTAGTAGATGTTGAGCCGGGGTTGATGGACAGGATTTTATACATAACCTAAGATTGTTGATAGTTTATAACTGATAGTTGATACAAGGGTTTTTATAAATACAAAGATATAGTATTGAATGGAGATTTCTGATATTTATGCAGATAATATTTTATGTTCTATTAAATGGAGTATTCAAATTTCATAAAAACCAATCTGAATAGCCAAGTGGTACGCTATTTCCATAGCAATTTTTCAAAATAATCCTTGCTAATATAACTTTTCTGCATATATCAAAATCAGAATAATCGAAATATTCTGATAAAACTTTGTGTGATAAAGAATTATTTTGTATTTTTGCACCCGAAATAGGATATGGAGGAGGGGACAACAGTCCCCTCGTTTGTTGTAATAACTTAAATATGATTTTAAAAGAGACTGTTATTCAGATAGTTGAAAATTATCTTGCTGATACCGATTATTATTTAGTGGATGTAAAAGTTGCTGCTGATAACCGAATATCAGTAGAAATTGATTCATTTGAAGGTGTTTCCATCGACTTTTGTGCAGAGCTGAATAAACATATTGAAGCACAATTTGACCGCGAAGTAGAAGATTTTGAACTGGAAGTAAGTTCTGCCGGACTGACTGAACCGTTTAAAGTAATCAAACAGTACGAGAAAAACATTGATAATGAGGTGGAAGTGCTGGCTAAAACAGGCAAAAAATTCAATGGAATTCTGGCTGAAGTGCGTGAGAATGAATTTGTGCTGGAAATTGAAAAACTGGAGAAACAGGAAGGTTCGAAACGGAAGAAAACCGTCATTGAACAACTTACATTTACATACGAAGAAATTAAAACTACAAAATATATAATTAGATTCAAATAAGCCATGAGCAAAAAAGAAACTATTAGCTTAATTGATACTTTTTCGGAGTTTAAAGAGCTAAAAAGCATCGACAGAAGTACATTAATCAGTGTAATGGAGGAGTCGTTCCGTAATGTGATTTCAAAAATGTTTGGAACCGATGAAAATTATGACGTGATTATTAATCCTGATAAGGGTGACTTTGAAATTTATCGGAACAGGGTTATTGTAGCTGATGATGAACTGGATAATCCCAATCTTCAGATTACATTGACTGAAGCACATAAAATTGATGAAGATTTTGAAATAGGTGAAGAAGTTACAGAAACAGTCAACTTTCTGGACTTCGGTCGACGAGCCATCCTGACACTTCGTCAAACCTTGTCTTCAAAAATTCTTGAACTTCAGAAAGATAATGTTTTCAGCAAGTACAGCGAAAAAATCGGTCAGATTGTAAGTGCCGAATTATATCAGATTTGGAAAAAAGAGATGTTGCTCATTGACGAGGAAGGTAACGAATTATTTTTACCCAAAACAGAACAAATTCCAACAGATTTTTACCGAAAAGGAGATACTGTTCGTGCAGTGGTGGCTATGGTTGAGAACAAAAATAACAATCCGAAAATTATTCTTTCGCGTATTTCTCCGGTATTTTTGGAGCGACTTTTCGAACTGGAAGTACCTGAAATTCATGAAGGTTTGATTACGATTAAAAAAATTGCCCGTATTCCGGGCGAACGCGCCAAAGTAGCTGTTGAATCTTACGATGATCGCATTGATCCGGTTGGAGCTTGCGTAGGTGTAAAAGGCTCTCGTATTCATGGTATTGTTCGCGAATTGCGCAACGAAAATATCGATGTGATAAATTATACCAATAATATCAACCTGTTTATCTCCCGTGCTTTAAGCCCTGCCAAAATTTCTTCAATTCGATTGAATGAACTTGAAAAGAAAGCAGAAATTTACCTGAAACCCGAAGAAGTTTCGCAAGCTATTGGTAAAGGAGGTCTGAATATTAAATTAGCCGGTATGCTTTCGGGCTACACGCTCGATGTGTTCCGTGAAATGGACGAAGAAACTGAAGGTGAAGACATATACTTAGATGAATTTAGCGACGAAATCGATCAATGGGTTATCGATGCTTTGAAAGCAATCGGATGTGATACCGCTAAAAATGTCTTGGCAATTCCACGTCAGGATTTAATTCGTCGTACCGATTTGGAAGAAGAAACCGTTGACGAAATATTAGCCATTTTGAATGCAGAATTTGAGGAAGAAGCTTGAAAATAGTGAGTCAGGTTTTGATTTGCAATTCAACAGAAAGTTACTCAGATTATAAAAAAAAGAATAGAAACTGTAATTTTAGAATATGTCCATAAGATTAAGTAAAGCCTGTAAAGATTTGAATGTAGGAATGCATACCGCAGTCGAATTTTTGGCGAAAAAAGGTCATAAATTAGCTTTAGATCCTAATCTGAAGCTCGAAGACGATTTACACCTTTTACTTGCAAAAGAGTTTAACAAAGATATGGCTCTGAAGATTGAATCGGAGCGATTAAGTCAGGAGCGCCATCTCAAAGAGAAGGCTGCAACTATTGCCATTGATGGTTATAATAATACACCAAAACCGGTTGAGAAACCTGTTGAAACAATTCCTGTAGCTGTTCCGGAAGACAAATTGCCACATTTTAAATCTGTTGGACATATTGATTTAGATGCTGCGAAAGAAAAACCGCTACCACCGAAAGTTGAAACTACGCCACCAGCTCCAAAAGCAGCACCCAAACCCGTTGTCGAAGAGGTTAAAGCTGTTGTAAAGGCAGAAGAACCTAAACCTGTAGTTGAAGTTAAACCGGAAAAGAAAGAGGAGAAGAAAATTGCAACCGAACTAAAGGAAGAACTTCCAAAACCGGACGTAAAAACTGTGACTTCAACGACTGTTGAGGTTCGGGATAAATCAATTGCCGAAACAACTAAACCCGTTTCCGAGCCTAAATCTGAATCTTTAAAGACTGTAAAGAAATTTGAGGTTAAACAGGTTGATGAAGAAGAGCCTATTGAAAGAAATATCGATACGAAAGATAACGATCACGAGGAAGATGAAGTTTTTTCATTGGCTCGTCCAACACTCGATGTTTCACCGGTTGTTATAGGTACAATAGATTTAGAACTTTTGAATCAAAGCACACGTCCAAAAGCAAAATCGAAAGAACAAAAACGCAAGGAGCGCGAAGAAAAAAGTAAAATTTATTTCGATGGTAAAAAGCCGATAGTTGGTGATAAAAAGATTCTTCGTTCTGCAGCCGAAGTAGCTGCTGATCCGGCATCGGCTCATCCAAAGAAAAAGAGAGAACGTTTCTCCAACCAAAAAGTAGATATAGCCAAAGCATCGCAACCAAACGGACCTACTCAGGGTTTTGCCCATCCTAAAAAAGTAACACCCGGAACAACAGGTGGTGCCGGTGCAAAATCGAATAAAAATCCGCAGAAACGACCTCTAAAAACGGTTGTAAATGAAGAAGATGTACAAAAACAAATCAAAGAAACATTAGCACGACTTTCGGGTGCCAATAAAAAAGGAAAGGGCTCGAAATATCGTAGGGAAAAACGTGACAGCAACAGCATGCGCCAGCAAGAGCAGGCTCAACGCGAACGTGACGAAGAAAATGTAATTAAATTAACAGAATTTGTAACAGCAAGCGAACTTGCCGTGATGATGGATGTTAGTGTAAATCAGGTTATCGCTACTTGTATGAATATTGGATTGATGGTTTCTATCAACCAACGTTTGGATGCGGAAACGATTAATATTGTAGCCGAAGAATTCGGATTTACAACCGAATATGTTAGTGCCGATATAATTGAAGCTATCGGTGAAGAAGAAGTTGACACAGAAGCAGATTTGTTGCCTCGTGCTCCCATCGTTACCGTTATGGGTCACGTTGATCATGGTAAAACTTCGCTGCTCGACCATATTCGAAAAACCAATGTTATTGCCGGAGAAGCCGGTGGAATTACACAACATATCGGTGCTTATAATGTAAAACTTGAAAATGGTCAGCGTATCACTTTCTTAGATACTCCGGGTCACGAAGCATTTACAGCCATGCGTGCCCGTGGAGCAAAAATTACTGATATTGCCATTATTATTGTTGCAGCTGATGATAACGTGATGCCTCAAACCATTGAAGCAATCAATCATGCCGCTGCCGCAAATGTTCCTATGATATTTGCTATAAACAAAGTGGATAAACCGGGAGCAAATCCAGAAAAAATAAAAGAAACACTGGCTCAAATGAATTATTTGGTCGAAGACTGGGGTGGAAAATATCAATCTCAGGATATTTCGGCAAAACAAGGAACCGGAGTTGCCGAATTACTTGAAAAAGTATTATTGGAGGCTGAATTATTAGAGTTGAAAGCGAATCCCAATAAACGTGCTATTGGTTCTGTCATTGAATCAACACTGGATAAAGGACGCGGTTATGTTTCTACTGTTTTGGTTGAAAATGGAACTTTACATCAAGGTGATGTGGTTTTGGCAGGAATCTCTTTTGGTAAAATCAAGGCAATGTTTAATGAACGTAATCAACGAATAACTGAAGTAAAACCTGGTGAACCGGCTTTAATACTCGGATTGAACGGTGCTCCACAGGCCGGCGATAATTTCAATGTTCTGGCTACCGAACAGGAAGCCCGTCAGGTAGCCAATAAACGCGAACAACTTCAACGAGAACAAAGTCTGCGAACTAAAAAGCACTTTACCCTGGATGAGTTGGGACGTCGAATTGCATTGGGTGATTTTAAAGAGTTAAATATTATTGTCAAGGGTGATGTTGACGGTTCGATTGAAGCTTTATCCGATTCATTATTAAAACTTTCGACTGAAAATATTCAGGTGAATGTGATTCATAAAGCAGTTGGTGCCATTTCTGATTCGGATATTATGCTGGCAGCGGCTTCGAATGCAATTATTTGTGGTTTCCAGGTACGCCCCACTTCTACGGCTCGTAAAATGGCTGAAAAAGAGGAAATTGATATTCGCTTGTATTCAATTATTTACGATGCCATTGAAGAAATCAAATCGGCAATGGAAGGAATGCTTTCACCGGAAATTAAAGAGGAAATTACTGCTACTGTAGAAATTATTGAAGTATTTAAAATCACAAAAGTGGGTACAATTGCCGGTTGTTTGGTTCGTGAAGGGAAAATTAAGCGTTCCAACAAAGTCCGAATCATTCGGGATGGTATCGTTGTATTTACTGGCGAGTTAGATTCATTGAAACGTTTTAAAGACGATGTAAAAGAAGTTGGTACAAACTACGAGTGCGGTTTGAATATTAAAAACTACAATGATATCCGTGTTGGTGATATGGTTGAAAGTTTTGAAGAAACAGAAGTTAGAAAAACACTGTAAAAGTTTTATAGTTTACGGTAAAAAGTATATAACAAAAGTGCCGGGTTCCGTATGAATTCGGCATTTTTATGTACCATTATTGCCATTTTTGCTTTCAATTTTCAGCTTAAAATAAATGCTGAAAATGAATGTGTAAATGGTTTGCGAAAACAGGATTTATTTTGATATTTTTAATCCAAGAAAAATTACAATCAGCTATTTTTTTACTAATTTTGTGGTCAGAATAAAAAAATCGGATAAAATGAATAAAATTCTCAGTAAAGAGTATTTCTCTGCTAATGTTGTAAAATTTGAGGTGGAAGCTCCATTGATTGCCAAGGCACGCAAAGCCGGTCATTTTGTGATCTTAAAAGTCGGTGCAAAAGGCGAACGTATTCCGCTTACCATTGCCGATGCTGATTTGCAAAAAGGCACTATCACGCTTGTTGTACAGAAAATGGGTGTGTCTTCTTCAAAATTATGTGCGCTCGAAGCGGGTGATTACATAACCGACATGGTTGGACCATTGGGCAGAGCTACGCATATTGAGAAGTTCGGAACGGTGGTTTGCGCCTGCGGTGGGGTAGGAACTGCTCCCATGATGCCAATTGTGGCTGCATTGAAACAGGCCGGAAACCGTGTTATCACAGTTCTGGCTGCGCGTAATAAGGATTTGATTATTTTGGAAGAACAAATACGTAAGCTGTCCGACGAAGTAATTGTAATGACTGATGATGGTTCGTATGGAACGCAGGGACTGGTGACGAATGGAGTTGAATCGGTGATTAACCGTGAAAAAGTGGACTTGTGTGTAACCATTGGTCCAGCTATTATGATGAAATTTGTAAGCATACTGACTAAAAAATATGAAGTGCCAACTTTGGCCTCGCTGAATACCATTATGGTGGACGGAACCGGAATGTGCGGTGCCTGTCGCGTTAGTGTGGGTGGAAAAACCAAGTTTGTATGTGTGGATGGACCTGAATTTGATGCTCATTTGGTTGACTTCGATGAAATGCTGATGCGTTTGGGTGGTTACCGTGACATTGAACGCGAAGAAATGGCGGAATATAGTAAGCAGTAAGTAGTTTATAGTTCATAATTTATAGTATACCGGTTAATTAATCAATCTCCAATATAATAAAAGATGCTAAATATACCTGAAGATAGAAACGATTCGTGGCGAGTAGAGTTACGCGGAGCAATGAAAGCTAAAGAACGTACCGACATCCCACGTGTTCATATGCCTGAATTGGATGCTGAATACCGCAGTCACAGCCGTGTGGAAGAAGTAAACCTCGGACTTACAGCCGAAATGGCCATGCTTGAAGCAAAGCGCTGTCTAGATTGCGCCAACCCAACTTGTATGGAAGGTTGTCCGGTTGGAATTTACATTCCGAAGTTTGTAAAAAATATTGAACGTGGCGAATTTCTAGAAGCTGCCAAAACTTTGAAGGAAACTTCTGCTTTGCCGGCAGTTTGCGGACGAGTTTGCCCTCAGGAGAAGCAATGCGAAGAACGTTGTGTTCACCTGAAAATGAAAAAAGAATCAGTTGCTATCGGTCATTTGGAA
>Ga0214228_1000120_pt1 | contig 25782 bp, 25 predicted proteins | sample TroBogypolimnion_21_FD_153066 | JGI IMG/M metagenome (GOLD analysis project Ga0214228, IMG submission 153066) | Freshwater microbial communities from Trout Bog Lake, WI - 05NOV2007 hypolimnion | ecosystem: Environmental > Aquatic > Freshwater > Lake > Hypolimnion/Profundal zone | place: Trout... | reverse complement strand
CCCTGCGAAATATTGTCGCTCGCTCCTACCCTTGTAAAAATCTTATCCACCACACCAATTTTTGCACTTTCAACCGGTACAAAGCAGCCAATTTGTGACATAAGCGTGATAATGGCCGTCTGGCGTAGCAATGCTGACTTTCCCGACATATTCGGACCGGTAATGATAATGATTTGTTGTGTTTCGCTATCGAGATACACATCGTTGGCAATATAGGTTTCGCCAATAGGAAGTTGTTTTTCAATCACCGGATGACGCCCTTGTTTGATATCCAACACATCAGTATCGGTTATTTCCGGACGAACATATTTATTTTCAGCAGAAACCTTGGTAAATGACAGTAAACAATCAAGCTGCGCAATCAGATTTGAATCCAACTGAATAGCAGTAATATAATCCACCAAACTCAGCACCAGTTCATTGAAAAGTCGGGTTTCAATAGAAAGAATTTTTTCTTCAGCACCGAGAATTTTATCTTCATAAACCTTCAGTTCCTGAGTTATATAGCGTTCAGCATTCACCAATGTCTGTTTACGAATCCAGTTTTCAGGCACTTTATCTTTGTGCATATTCCGCACCTCGATATAATAGCCAAACACATTGTTGAAACTGATTTTCAGACTTGGAATACCGGTTTCAGCACTTTCGCGCTCCTGAATTTGTTGCAGAAAATCCTTGCCCGAATATGCCAATCTACGTAATTCATCCAATTCTGAATCAACACCATTACGAATCACATCGCCACGGTTAATCATGATCGGCGGATCGTTGCTGATTTCCTTTTCAATTTTATCCGAAATAACTGCACAAGCATTGAGTTGGTCGGCAATTTTCTTCAAAGTCAAATTGTCACTTTCGGAACAGGCTTGTTTTATGGGTTCGATAGCTTTCAAAGCCACTTTCAGTTGCACCACTTCACGTGGATTAATGCGTCCAACAGCCACTTTAGAAATAATGCGCTCCAAATCGCCTATCAATGCTATATTTTGTTCGAGTAATTGGCGTAATTCAGGATTCTTGAAGAAATACTCCACCACACTGAGACGCTCATTAATTGGTTTAACATCTTTCAACGGAAAAGCCAGCCATCGTTTTAACATGCGCGCACCCATAGGGCTTATTGTCTTGTCTATAATATCCAAAAGCGTTTTTGCACCTTCATTAATCGAACCGTAAAGTTCCAGATTACGAACCGTAAAGCGGTCGAGCCACACAAAACGTTCTTCCTCAATGCGCGAAAGTGTTGTGATATGGCCGGTTTGCTGATGATGAGTCTGATCAAGATAATGCATAATTGCACCGGCAGCCACCACGCCATTGGGTAAATTATCAACACCAAAGCCTTTCAGATTTTTAGTTTCAAAATGTTTCAGCAGGCGTTCGTTGGCTGAATCGGGCGTATAAGCCCAGTCTTCGAGTGCATAAGTGAAAAATTTAGAACCAAACAGTTCTTCAAAATCACGGCGTTTGCTCCGGTCGAACAGCACTTCTTTCGGACCAAAACTATTCAGTAACTTATCAATGTATTCACCCGTTCCTTCAGCTACCAAAAATTCTCCGGTAGAAATATCCAGAAATGAAACACCTATTTTATTTTTATTGATATAAACGCTGGCTAAAAAGTTATTTTCCTTGTGATTGAGCGTAGTATCACTATACGAAACACCCGGAGTAACCAGCTCAGTCACACCGCGTTTCACAATTTTCTTAGTCAGTTTTGGGTCTTCAAGTTGGTCGCAAATAGCAACACGTCTACCTGCACGAACCAGTTTTGGCAAATAAGTATCTAACGCATGATGTGGAAATCCGGCAAGTTCAATTGTTTTCCCTGACCCGTTTGCACGTTTGGTAAGGGTAATGCCTAAAATCTGGGAAGCCTGAATCGCATCGGTAGAAAAAGTTTCGTAGAAATCACCACAACGAAAAAGCAGAATAGCATCAGGATGCTTTCCTTTAATCTCGTTGAATTGCTTCATCATCGGGGTTTCTACTATATCACTTGCCATAATTATATTAAAAAAAATGCCACTAACCCCATGAAGAAAAATTGAGTTAGTTTTTAGTTTGAGTTTTATGTTTTACTTGAGAGGCTGTTTTTAGGACTTTGGGATAGCATTAAACAATCCATCAATTGCATCTGTCATTCGCGACCAAAGAAATTTTTTCTTTTCAATTTTTATATTTTCAATCATCATTTCCGAACGTTGATTCAAAAAGAAATCAACCAATGAGTCAGCAATTTGCTTTGGATCAACTTCAACCACATAACCTACTTTTCCATTTGGAATAATTTCGGCAAGTCCACCTACATTGGTAACTAACATTGGCTTTTCAAAATGATAAGCAATCTGACTTACACCACTTTGAGTTGCTGTTCGATACGGCTGAGCCACTAAATCAGCAATACTGAAATAATTTCGAACTTCATTATCCGGAATGAATTTTGTGCGCAACTCCACAACTTCATCTAATCCCAAGCGTATAATTTGTTGCAAATAGGGTGCAGGATTTTCATAAAATTCACCGGCAACAATTAATTTCACTGGGAATTGTCGTAAACGCTTATCAGCAAAAGCTTCCAGCAACAAATCCAATCCTTTGTACTGGCGGATAAAACCAAAAAACAAAACATAATTTTTATGAGCAAACAGACCAAGTTTTACAGATGCTTCTTTTTTAGTTATAGCCTCACCGTAATGATCATATATAGGATGTGGCGAAACAACTTTTGGCTTATTTTCTTTATCAAATTGATTAATATCATCAAGTACAGATTCAGCCATAGCCACAAAGCCATCCATTGCTTTTACAAAATACTTAGGAAATAATTTATCTAAAATACTTGGTTCGTGCGGAATCATATTGTGAATCATCGCTACCATTTTAGTTTTAGGCAATCGGGCGAAACGAGCAATAGTACCAAAACATGGAGCCATAAACGCCATCCAATAGCAAAAAATCACCATGTCGGGCGATTTTTTTTTGATACTTCGTCCCACATTGATCCAATTTATCGGATTCATGGAATGAATATTGCGCGAAATTTTTAAATCATTGGGCGAAAATTCGGTTGAATATTGAGATTTTCCGGGAAATAAGAAAGCAGGATATTGAAGCTTAAAAGTCATGATTTCAACCTCATGACCTTGTTTTAAATACTCACGGGCCAATCGTTCATTATAAGCTGCTAAACCGCCCCGATAAGGAAATGCAGTACCGACAATTATTATTCTCATTTCAATACTATTAGATTAACAAAAAAAGTCAAAAAAGAAAAACACCCTGTTTTTTTGTGAAAAACAGAGAATAAAAAAACAGACTTTTTGTTTAATTTTTCTGCAAAAATACGAAAATAATTTGGTGGAAGTACAGATTATTATCGCAAAATTTTTTCAATACACGACAATATTACTCGCAAAGTACCCAGGCAGATTCAAATCGGCTATCGGTTTTGCGCAGGTTTTCCATAAAATCAACGGCTTGCTTTTTATCAGAAAACGACTGGATAGCTATTCGGTAGGTTTTCACAGGATTTAAAACATGAGCTTCTGCAAAGTGATTCTCAATGAGTTTATTGCAAAAATTATCAGCGGCTACTTGAGTTTGTAAACAAGCAACAATAACATGAAATTTTTGTTGTGTTTCGGGTTCAGCAGCAACTAATTTAGTTAATTTTGTTGGATTATTTTCAATTTGTTGAGCTTTAAAATCATCTGATTTTTGATTTTCTGCTTGAAATGAGATTATACTTGCCGTATTGGAATACTTTACGTCTGTTAATTTTGTAGAAAATAAAAATAATCCAAAAATTATCAAAGCAGCCGCTACATATTTATAAATTCTAAAAATTGGAAGCCTAATGGTTATTTTTCGATTCAAATCATCTGATTTCTTGGCTTTTGGATAAACAATTAAATCTGAAAGACCAAAGTTTTGAGGTAAAAAATCTGGTTTATTGGTTGGCGAAAAAATATAAATTCCACCAGAGTTCAAACTTAAAATACCCAGTTTGCCAAACTCAAAATTTCCAGTTGATTGGATTCTTTGTTTTATTGCTCCAACTTCAGCTTGTATGTATTCAACTGCTAATCTGTAACTTATTTTTTCTTCCCTAGCAATTTCGATGGCTAACAATCCATCACCATGAACCATTAAAGGATTAAAACCTATAACTGAAACAGGCGCAGTAATTTTATCGGGAGAAACCTGAGCTGATTGAGTTTGAACCACAAAACCACCAAAATCGGGCACAACCACATAATCATGTTGTGCTAATAGATTCTCGATATGGTGACTGAATTTTTCCACCCTGCAAAAGTAGCCTAATTTGAGAAAAATAAAAGTTTTTCGTTGAAAAAGTTTTCAACAAGTTTTTCAACTTAAAAAATCGTTGTATCTTTGCGCTACTACAAAAACAATATTTTACATGAAAAAAACGATTCTAATAACTGGTGGTGCTGGATTTATTGGTTCTCATGTTGTTCGGCTATTTGTCACCAAATATCCTGATTATCAAATAGTAAATCTAGACGCGTTAACTTATGCAGGTAATTTAGAAAACCTGAAAGATGTAGCCGATGCCCCAAATTACAAATTTGTAAAAGGCGATATTACCGATGAAAAATTTATTCCAGAACTATTCAAGACCTATCAATTTGATGGAGTAGTACATTTGGCTGCCGAATCGCATGTCGACCGATCAATCACCGATCCGTTTGCATTTATTCGTACCAATGTGTTTGGAACCTGTAATTTATTAAATGCCGCCAAAGAATCCTGGAAAGGAAATATGGACGGAAAACGTTTTTATCATGTATCAACAGACGAAGTATATGGCGCATTAGAATTTGATGGAACATTCTTTACTGAAACCACCAAATACGATCCACACTCGCCATATTCAGCAAGTAAAGCTTCGTCCGATCATTTTGTAAGAGCATATCACGACACTTACGGCTTGCCGATTGTGATTTCTAACTGTTCGAATAATTATGGTGCAAATCATTTCCCAGAAAAATTGATTCCACTTTCTATCAATAATATTAAAAATAACCGTCCGATTCCGATTTATGGAAAAGGTGAAAATGTGCGTGACTGGCTGTATGTGAATGACCATGCACGAGCCATCGATACTATTTTTCATGCTGGAAATAACGGAGAAACCTATAATATCGGTGGAAATAACGAGTGGTCGAATATTGATTTGATACATGAATTATGCAAAATCATGGATAAAAAATTGGGGCGCGAAGCGGGCGAATCTGCAAAACTGATTACTTTTGTAAAAGACCGTGCCGGTCATGATTTGCGATATGCCATTGATTCCTCTAAACTTCAGCGCGAATTGGGTTGGAAACCATCGCTTCAATTCGAAGAAGGATTGGAAAAAACAGTGGATTGGTATATGCTTAATCAGGAATGGATGGATAATATCATTAATGGAGATTATAAAAATTATTACGAAAAACAGTATTCCGACCGATAAAATTGAACTCAGATAGAAAAAAAATGAGATTGACAATCATGTCAATCTCATTTTTTTATAAGTATGATTTATAACAACATCTTCAAAGCATTAACAAATCCATCCACTTCATCTTCAGTTGTATCGAATGAACACATCCAGCGTTGTTCGTGCATTTCAGAATCCCATTCGTAAAAAGGATATTGGGCTCGCAAGGGCTCAATGACATGTTCGGGGATAATGGCAAAAACTGCATTCGCATCTACACTGCGATTTATTTTCACACCGGGTAAATCTTTTACTTTACTTGCCAATAATTGCGCCATGTGATTGGATTGTTTCGCCATTTTTAGCCATAAATTATTGCTCAATAAAGCACTAAATTGCACGGCAATAAAGCGGTTTTTTGAGAAAAGTTGAGCCGTTTGTTTGTGAAAATAGGGTGCGTTCGCTTTCAATTCATCATTAAAAATCAACACTGCTTCACCAATCATCAGACCATTTTTAGTCCCGCCAAAACTCATAATATCTACGCCACAATCCACAGTAGCTGCTTTCAAACTTACTCCCAACGAAGCAACGGCATTTGAAATACGGGCACCATCGAGATGAACGTACAGTCCGTTAGTATGTGCAAAATCACAAAGAAATTTTAACTCCTTAATCGAATAAACAGTTCCCAATTCAGTACTTTGACTGATGGAAATAACTTTTGGCTGCGTATTATGAACGTTCCCTACGCGATTCAACAAGGGTTTTATCATTTCGGGAGTCAGCTTCCCATCGGACGTTTTAAGTGGAATGAGTGAACAACCTATACTTTGAGTAGGAGCTCCGCACTCATCAGCCAAAATATGTGCATACTCCGAACAAATTACCGACTGAAAAGGCAAAGTGCAGCATTTGAGACAGGTAACATTAGCACCTGTACCGTTAAAAGTGTACAAAACGGAAACCTCTCCAAATGTAGAATTAAAAAGTTCATTCGTAGCCTTGCTAAATTGATCATCACCGTAAGAAATTTGGTGTTGAATATTAGCATTTTGAATAGCTTGAAAGATTTCGGGATGAATGCCCGAATAATTATCACTGGCAAATGATTTCATTATTTTTGTTAATTATATAACCAAGAGCCAAAAACCAAAAATCAAGACAAAAATTCATGTCTTGATTCTTGATTCCTGGCTCTCATATCTGCTTAAAATTTAAACTTATCAAAAAAACCTTTTGATTTTGGTTCGTCAGTACTTACATCTTCTTCTTTTTCAATGGTTTCCAATGATTTATATTCGCGTTGTGGTGCTTCGCCCTGTTCACGTTTTATAAAACTAACCACATCTTCCAATCCTTCAATAAATTTATCGAAATCTTCTTTATAAAGAAAAATTTTATGCTTTTCATAGGTCACTTGTGCATCTTCCTCAAAACCAACCACTTTTTTCTTGCTTTCGGTAATTGCCAAAAACAAATCTTCATTTCGGCTCTTTTTGACATCTAAGTAATAAATTCGTTTACCGGCTTTAATCGCCTTTGAATAAATGATTTCGTTATCTTTCTTCTCAATTTCAAATTTCTTTTTCTCTACTTCCATACCGTTACATATTTAACTTTAAAATTGTAATATATTAAAATCAATTTTTTGAGTCTCCAAATTTCCGCATTTTTTTTGAATCTATCAAACAAAACAGAAATTTTTGTTGATTTTGGCACTAATTATTTTTACAAATGATAAAATACGCTTTTTTTACTATTAGTTTGTCTAAAAAAGGAATTAAATTGCTATTTTTGTACTTCAATTAATAAACAGTTATTTTTTAATATTTAATACACGTCAAATATGGAATCTACCGTAAAACTTTATTCATTGAAGGCTCTTGAGATTAAATCGTATGCATTTGCTTTGATTTTTGTTGCCGGAAATATTATTCTGCCTCAAATTTGTCACTTAATACCCATGGGTGGAATGATTTTACTACCCATTTATTTTTTCACTTTAGTAGCTGCTTACAAATATGGTTTTATAACCGGATTGCTAACCGCTATAGCTTCACCAATTGTCAACAATTTACTTTTCGGAATGCCTTCTACCGAAATGTTGACAATAATTCTTATCAAATCTACTTTGATGGCAGTGGCAGCAGCCTATTTGGCACAACGATCAAAAGAAATTAAACTTCAGAATTTGTTACTCGTTATTCTGTTTTATCAGGGAATTGGTATGTTGACGGAATTTGCACTTACAAATAGTTTTGCTGCAGCAATGCAGGATATTCGATTGGGATTTCCAGGTATGATACTTCAGCTTATTGGTGGATTCTTTGTGTTGAAAGCTATCTCTAAATGGTAATTAGTCGATAGTTTAAACCTTCAATTTAAAAATGTAAATTAATAATGGCGCGGTCATTTGACGAGGTTTTAGAACGAGTACGGGTAATTGATATTCCTGAAACTTTTGATATTGTAGTAGCAATTGCTAACGGCGGAATCGTACCTGCAGCGTTAATTAATCAGCGCTTGGGATGTGATTTCCAGCTTTTGAAGCTCAACCTGCGTGATGCAATGCAAAACAAATTGTACGATAAGCCCAAACTTCTTGCAGAAATTGATTTTGATTTTAAAGGAAAACGCATCTTGTTAGTCGATGACCGGGTGAAAACGGGCACCACGCTTGAATTTGCTAAAGAACTGCTCTCCGAAGCTGCATTAGTGAAAACGCTTGCTGTTAATGGTAGTGCCGATTATTTTTTATTTAATGAACCTTGTTTTAGATTTCCTTGGATTGTTTAATTAAATACACAAATCTCAATTCATAATGTAAATTCAATAGCAATTTTAACAAGATAAAGTATTATATTTGTACCCAAAATTATGAATTATGCATTATGTGTATTATGCATTAAAAAAAAGCGTTCTATATTTTTATGATTAATCGAGTTTTATTGCGTATTAAGATTGTACAAATCTTATATTCCTACTACAAAAGTGACAACAAATCCCTGCCATTAGCCGAGAAAGAGTTGTTTCACAGCATCGAAAAAACCTACGATTTGTATTTTCACCTTTTACAGCTTTCGGTAGAAATTACGCGATATGCAGCCGAAAGAATTGAAACGAAACGCAACAGACATCTCCCTTCGGCAGAAGACTTAAATCCAAACACCCGTTTTATTGACAATTCATTTATAAAACAACTTTCTAACAATGTGGAGTTTAATGATTATTTAACTGCACATAAGCTTTCGTGGGTCAATTATCCCGACATTGTAAAATCGCTGTTTGAAGAAATAATTTCATCCGATTTTTATTCGGAATATATGAATGCTTTGACTGTTGATTATGCTTCCGACAAAGATATCTGGCGGAAAGTTTTCAAAAAAGTGATACTGCAAAGCGAGGAATTAGACGATTCTATTCAGGATCAAAGTATATACTGGACAGATGACATTGAAATGGTGGTGAGTTTTATTATCAAAACTATTAAACGATTCGATCAGTCAAATGGAGTTGAACAGCCTTTGCTACCTATGTTTAAAGATCAGGAAGATGCTGAATTTGCGCGTAAATTATTGCGTAATGTGCTGACAAAAGGGGCTGAATTGCGCCAAATGATTGATGAAAACACCAAAAACTGGGAATTGGATCGGATTGCATTTATGGATATCATCATTATGGAAGTTGCGCTAGCTGAATTACTTGATTTCCCAACTATTCCGGTAAATGTTACGCTAAATGAATATATAGAAATTGCAAAAACCTATAGTACTGACAGAAGTGGAACATTCATTAACGGCGTCCTCGATAATATTGTTGGGCAATTGAAAAAAGAAAATAAGTTGATTAAAGTGGTGATGTTTAGCGATAATAAAAAATAAAAAACTATTTTTGTACTATAATTTTAAACAAACAAGAACATGAATTTATTAAGTATTTTATTGGATGGAGCTGCTACGGGCACAGCAGGTGCTGCAAATGGATCAGGAGGCCTTTTAGGTCAGGGCGGTTCAGGCATTTTAATGATGGTTTTGATTTTCGTAGTATTTTATTTCTTTATGATTCGTCCACAAACCAAACGTCAGAAAGAAATAAAAAAACAACGTGAAGCTATGAAACAAGGTGATTCGGTAGTAACTTCGGGTGGAATTTACGGTAAAGTAAAAGACATTAAAGAAACCACTGTTACCGTTGAAATAGCCGACAAAGTATTGATTAAAGTAGATAAAAACTCTGTTTTTGCAACAGCTGAAGACCTTCAAAATCAGGCAAAATAATCTAATTTTATGGCTAAAGAAAAAAGCATAAAGTTATTAATGTATTACTTGCAAAAGCTTAAAACGTTCTTTTTCTCCAAGGATATTTTAAGCTTTTTGCTTTTTCTTGCCATTTCTGCAGGATTTTGGTACATTCACGCACTGGGCAAAGAGCGAGAACGTACTATCAATATTCCAATTCGGTACGTTGGTGTTCCCATGAATATAAACTTCACGAATTCACCCCCGACTGAAATTTCATTAAATGTAAAAGATCAGGGCTTACGGCTCTTTGATTATTCAAACGAGAATATCTTGCCATTGACAATCGATGTGGGTAGAAATTTTCTTCAAAATGGTGAAATTCTGATATCTTCAGAGCAGTTGAAAGCTCAAATTCTTCATTATCTCAAACCCACAACGACCGTATTAGAAATTCGTCCAACGTCTATTCTGTTGAAATACGAAAAACTAAGTGTTAAGATTGTACCCATCGTACTAAATTCAAAAATTGAGCTGATGCATCAATATATGTTCAGTGACTCTATTGAACTTGAACCTACAAAACTCAGTGTTTATGGTCCAAGACAGGTTTTGGACACACTAAAATCAATACAAACCGTACCTCTGATTCTGAACAATGTAAATGACACCTGTTTTTATTTTTGTAAGCTAAAAACAAATAAATTGCTGAAATATTCCATTTTAAAAACCAGAGTTGGCTTATCGGTTGAGCAATTTACTGAGCGAACTGTTCAAATTCCCATAAATACTATTAATTGCCCTGAAAGTTTTTCTATTCGAACCTTTCCTGCATTTGTCAGTGTAACTTACAATGTCGGGCTCAGCCATTTTAATTCACTGAATTCGTCTGATATTCAGGTTTATGTTGATTATAATGATTTGAAATCGAATGAATCGGCTAAACAAACCCTTAAAATTAAGAACAATACGAAACATATTTCAAATATCCGAATAAAACCATCCGAAGCCGAATTTATTTTGGAGCAAAAATGATGAAAAATATACAAATGGTTGACCTTCACAGTCAATACGAAAAAATAAGAACAGAAGTAAATGCCGGAATTCAGGAAGTGATTGACACTACTACTTTTATAAAAGGTGGAAAAGTGAATGATTTTCAGCGAAATTTAGAAGAATACCTGAACGTAAAACATGTTATTCCTGTTGGTAATGGCACAGATGCACTTCAAATTGCTATAATGGCATTGGGGTTAAAGCCCGGCGATGAAGTAATAACTCCAACTTTTACTTTTATTGCAACAGCCGAAGTGGTTGCATTATTGGGTTTAAAACCTGTTGTGGTGGATGTTGATTTCGACACTTTTAATATTTCTATTGAGTCACTCGAAAAAGCAATAACCCCAAAAACAAAAGCAATTGTTCCGGTTCATCTTTTCGGTCAAAATGCTAACATGGAAGCCATTTTATCTATCGCTAAAGAACACAATTTACACGTTATCGAAGATGCTTGTCAGTCAATAGGTTCAGTTTATACATTTTCAGACGGACGAAAATGCCAATCGGGATGTATGGCTGAAATTGGTTGTACCTCATTCTTTCCTTCTAAAAACTTAGGCTGTTTTGGAGATGGCGGTGCAATCTTCACCAACAATGATGCGTTAGCAGCCGAAATGCGAGCCATTGCGAATCACGGAATGGTAGTTAGATATTATCATGATAAAGTGGGTGTTAACTCCAGACTCGACAGCATTCAGGCAGCAGTTTTGGATGTTAAGCTCAAACATTTGGATAGTTATTGTGCTGCTCGCAAAGCTGCAGCCGATTATTACGATTTGTCCTTTTCAAAATGCGAGAAATTAATTATTCCTTTTCGGGCAGCTAACACCACGCATGTATTTCATCAATATACCTTGAAGTTGAAAGATATCAATCGTTCTGAATTGCAAAAATATCTAGCGGATAAGGGAATTCCGGCTATGGTTTATTATCCGGTACCTTTACATTTGCAAAAAGCTTATCAGGATTCACGCTACAAAGCAGGTGATTTTCCTATTGCAGAAAGATTAAGTGATTGTGTGATATCATTACCTATGCATACCGAATTGACAGAAGAACAATTGAAATATATTACAAATACAGTTTTAGAGTTTGTAAATCAATAGTTTATAATATCGAGTTAACTCTTATATATGGAATACTTTGCTCACGAAACAGCGGTTATTGATGCCGGCTGTAAAATTGGAAAAGGAACAAAAATATGGCATTTTTCACATATTATGTCTGGTTGTAATATTGGTGAATCTTGTAATATTGGACAAAATGTGGTAATCTCGCCCGCAGTAAGACTTGGTCGAAATGTAAAGATTCAAAATAATGTTTCGGTTTATACAGGAGTGATTTGCGAAGATGATGTATTTCTTGGTCCATCGATGGTTTTTACAAACGTAATCAACCCACGCAGCCACGTCAATCGCAAAAATGAATATACCGAAACGATTGTTCACAAAGGAGCTAGTATTGGCGCTAATGCAACTGTAGTTTGTGGAAATGAAATAGGAGAATATGCATTGATTGGAGCTGGAGCAGTTATTACAAAACCGGTAAGACCTTTTGCATTAGTCGTTGGAAACCCTGCTCGACAAATTGGTTGGGTAAGTGAAAATGGTATTAAACTTCAATTTGACGAAAGTGGCTTTGCAGTTTGTGCTGAAACTAAACAAAGGTATCAATTAAAAGATAATGTTGTAAATCGAATTAAATAATTAAAATACAATGATAAAATTCGCAGTAATTGGACAAGGACATATCGGAAAACGTCATGCCGAAATGATTCGAAGAAACCCTGAATCAGAATTGGTTGCAGTATGTGACGTGTTAGAAAAAGAGCAAGTAGGATTGGCTGATATTACAGAGGCCTATTTTACCGATTATAATGAATTGCTTGCAGCAAACTTAGATATTGACGTAATAAATATCTGTACTCCAAATGGCTACCATGCTGAATATGCAATAAAAGCATTGAAAGCAAAAAAACATGTAGTTTTGGAAAAGCCAATTGCATTGACCAAAGTAGATGCTGAAAGTATTTTATTCAAATCACTCGAAATGTCACGTCATGTGTTTTGCGTAATGCAAAATCGATATTCTCCACCGTCAATATGGTTGAAAGAGTTGGTTGATAATAATACACTTGGCGATATTTATATAGTAAAACTCGATTGTTACTGGAATCGGGATGACCGTTATTATACTCGAAAAAACTGGCACGGTGACGCAAAATTAGATGGTGGAACACTGTTTACTCAATTTTCACACTTTATTGATATTATGTACTGGCTGTTTGGTGATATTCAGAATATTCGGGGAAATTTTGCGGATTTCAGTCACAAAGACCTGACAGATTTTGAAGATAGTGGCATTATAACATTTGATTTTGTGAATGGTGGAATGGGAAATTTGAATTATTCCACATCGGTTTGGGATACAAATCTCGAAAGCAGCATCACCATTATTGGGTCGAAAGGAACTGTGAAAGTTGCCGGACAATATATGAATGAAGTAACTTATTGCCACATAAAAGATTATGTAATGCCTGAATTGGCACCATCCAATCCGCCTAATGATTATGGATTGTATAAAGGGTCGGCTCAAAATCATCACTATGTGATTGAAAATGTGATTGAGAAGCTTACTGACAAAGGAAATATTACAACAAATGTGCTTGAAGGCTTGAAAGTGGTGGATATTATCGAACGTGTTTATTCTGTGCGAGATACACAGTGGAAAAAGAAATAAGCTCAAAGGAGGAAAAGTAATTATGATACAACGCATTCAAACGATATATTTACTGGCTATTGTAATATTATCCGGATTTGTGATATTTTCACCACTTGCCGATTTGATAGATAAAACAAACAATTTAATATATTTTGTTGATTATCATGGAATTTCGATTCTTAGACCAAACGGAATTTTTATTGAATCAAGCGTCTGGGGACTTACAACAATTTCTTCTTTAGTTCCAATTTTAGCATTTAGCAGTATTTTTTTATATAAAAATCGTTCAAGACAAATTCAATCGACAATAGTAAATATGGTTATTTTGTTTTGTTTTTATGCTGTATTAGCTTTGTATTTAAGTTCTGCCTGTGTCCGTCTACATACTGAATGGCATTTACGAGCTGTAACCGTGATACCGGTTGTGAATTTGATTTTAAGCTATTTGGCTATAGTTGCTATCCGCAAAGATGACAAACTGGTAAAGTCATTAGATCGGTTACGCTAAAAGTTTTGAAACCTCAACAAACGATTGATAAAAAACGGGCTAACATTTATGTTAGCCCGTTTTAATAATTACCGTTACGATATTTTTTCTATTTCTTCTTGAAGGTCAATTTCATTACCCTTTTTGTCGTAAAATTTGTATTGTAAAAACCCCAGCTTTTGAGAAGCTATTACATTACACCCTTTACCAAATTTTCGTTTCCATTGTTTTTTCATCGATGAAAGCAATCCTTTAGAGATAAAAGCATCAACATAAGGATGAACTTGCAATGTAAACTCTTTAATTAACAATTTGTTTACCAAATAATCAATTTTGCTTTCCAGTTGGTCGGTAAACAGAATCGATGGTTTGGTTTTTCCATGTCCAAAACAAGTCGGGCAGGTTTCTTCGATATCGATATGAATCACGGGACGAACGCGTTGCCGTGTCATTTGCATTAAACCAAACTTACTCAGTGGCAGGATATTGTGCTTGGCTCTATCATTAGCCATATTCTCACGCATTCTGTCAAAAAGTTTCTGACGGTTATCTGTTTCGTGCATATCAATAAAATCGACCACGATTATTCCGCCCATATCACGCAAGCGAAGTTGGCGCGCAATTTCATCGGCAGCAGCCAAATTTACATCAAGCGCATTATCTTCCTGCCCATTACCTGCTTTCGATCGATTACCGCTATTAACATCGATAACATGCAAAGCCTCGGTATGTTCAATTATCAGATATGCACCACTTTTGAACGAAACAGTTTTTCCGAAAGCTGATTTAACTTGTTTGGTAATTCCAAAACTATCGTAAATCGGGGCTTCGTCCTCATACAGTTTAACAATATCTTTTCGCTCAGGTGCAATTAATTCCACATAATCGCGAACTTCTGTAAAAACAGCCGAATCGTTGATATGAATATGTTTAAAACTTGGACTGAATAAATCTCTAATTATTCCGACCGTGCGACCTAATTCTTCTAAAATTAGCGAAACTCCTTTGGATTGTTGTGTCTTGACAATTGCTTCTTCCCAGCGTTTCACCAAAATCCGCAACTCATTATCGAGTTCAGCTACTTTTTTCTCTTCAGCAACAGTTCTCACAATAACTCCAAAACCTTTGGGTTTAATGCTCTGAATCAGTTGTTTAAGACGTTGTCGTTCTTCTTCCGTTTTGATTTTTTGCGAAACCGAAACTTTATCGGCAAATGGAATAAGAACTAAAAATCGTCCGGCAATAGAAATTTCGGTTGTCAATCGTGGACCTTTTGTTGAGATTGGCTCTTTGGTAACTTGTACCAAAATATCCTGCCCCGTTTTTATAATGTCATTGATTGAGCCGTTTTTTTCAATTTCCGGTTGAAGTTTTGTTTTTGAAATAGCAGGAACTTTTTTACGGTCGCTTAGTACCTGCGTTGTAAATTGTGTAAGGGTGTTGAAATTGGAACCTAAATCAAGATAATGTAGAAAAGCGTCTTTTTCGTAACCAACATCTACAAAAGCTGCATTTAAACCGGGCATTATTTTTTTTACCCTACCTAGATAGATATTTCCCACGGCGAACTGTTCTTCGCGTCCTTCCTGGTTAAGTTCTACAAGGCGTTTGTCTTCGAGCAGCGCAATAGAAATTTCGGATGTCTTCACATCCACTACTAATTCGCTATTCACTTTTTATTATTTTTGATTGGGTTTGTTTATTGTAAACAAAAAAACAAACTTAAAGACAAATTGTTTGCTATAAGTTTGTTTTTTTGACTTAGGTCAAAGAACTATAGATTTTATTTCTTTTTGTGTCTATTTTTCCTTAGTCTCTTTTTACGCTTATGCGTCGACATTTTATGTCTTTTTCGTTTTTTACCGCTTGGCATCTTACTTGGTTTTGTTTATGAGAAATTTATTTTACTACGCTCACGAAAGTCTTAGCAGGTTTGAATGAAGGAATGTTGTGAGCAGGAATTATGATAGTGGTATTTTTAGAAATGTTGCGAGCTGTTTTTTCAGCACGTTGCTTGATAACAAAGCTACCAAATCCTCTCAAATACACGTTGTCATTTTTTGATAAAGAATCTTTTACAGTTTCCATAAAAGCCTCAACAGTTGTTAATACAGTAACTTTGTCAATGCCTGTATTTTTAGCAATTTCGTTTACGATGTCTGCCTTAGTCATTTTAGTAATTTTTTATAAGTTAGTTAATAAATGATTGTTTCCTTTTTATTCAAACGGACTGCAAATATATTGCTTTTATTCTGATTAAAAAACAATTGCGCAATTTTTTTTCTCGAAAAAAGCTGATTTCTTTATTTTTTACCAACTTTAACGCTTAAAAATCTCTCCATTTCGGTAATACTCAAATTTTTTCCGACAATTCTTCCACTTCTATCTATTAACACCGTGCTTGGAATTGAATTAACAGCGTAAATCCTTGATCCAGTGCATTTCCAACCTTTTAAATCGGAGACTAATTTCCATTCTATTTTATGTGCTTTTACTGCTCCAACCCAAGCATCCTTATTGTCATCCAGCGAAACACCCAAAATTTCAAGTTGAGTTCCTTTGTGTTTAGCATAAAAGTCTTGAAGATCGGGTAAAAACTGCATACAAGGTCCACACCATGAGGCCCAGAAATCGACTAGAACAAAGTCTGTTTTCCCAACCAAATCAGACAAAGCCAATTCTCCACCGACTAATGTAGGAAGTTTAAAATCAACGAATTGATTGCCAACAGCAACTTTTTTTTCGGTTTCCATGTCAGCCATTATTTCTTGAATTCGTTTGACAGATTTCGATTGGTCAGTCATTAATTTTAGCACTGCCTCCTTTTCGGCAAGCGTATAGCCATAAAATGAATTCATAAATACATAATTTCCTACCAACGTATTCACGTTTTCGGTAGCAAACTTTTTATCAATTGCCACTTCTTCCGCATTGAACCTATCCATTTCTTTATCAAAAGCGGCTTTTTGTTGGGGAGTTTTAATGCTGTCGTGATTTGCTTTATAATATGCTTCTTCCTTTGTATTAAAAACGTTTTTTTCATTCTGATACTTTTGGAACAAATCATTTTGCGCAGTTCCCTTAAAAGTCATAAATCCCAAAGTATCAATTGTAACAGATATTTTTCCATTTTCGAGTACAAAAGCTTGTTTAACTCGCTTTCCGTGAGTTTTTTCAAATACTATATTGGCAATTTTTGCAGTATCAACCTTGCCTTGAAACGTAAATTGCCCATTCACAATGGTTGTACTGTCAATAGTTATCCATTCTCTGTTAATGCGTTCCTTGATAAAAATTGTTTTTCCGTTTAGTGATTTTAAATCAACCGAACCGTTTATTCTGTACGTTGTATTTTTGCATGAAATCAGGCAAAGAGACACGAATAAGACAATTAAATTTTTTTTCATAAAATAATGTTGTTTTGTTTAATGAATTTTGGTGGTCGGATTCAAGAACTTATCTTTGCGTGCAAAGTTGCGAATAAATCTATGAACGAACAACAAAAGCAAACTATTTTTATACATTTTTTGAACACTAAATGAATAACACTGAATTTTTATTCAATATTTCTGATAAACTAATTTGTTGGTACAAAATAAATAAACGAACCTTGCCCTGGCGTGATATATCTAATCCGTATAAAATCTGGATTTCGGAAATCATTCTTCAGCAAACCCGCGTAAATCAGGGAATGGATTATTACATTCGGTTTATTGACCGATTTCCAACAATAGAAATACTGGCAAAATCTTCGGAAGATGAAGTGCTAAAATACTGGCAAGGATTGGGTTATTATTCACGTGCCCGAAATATACACAAAGCAGCTCAACAGCTTTCGACAAAATACGGAGGTACCTTTCCCTCCAATCACAATGAAATCCTCAAACTATCCGGAATTGGAGATTATACGGCGGCAGCTATATGTTCGATTGCATTTAATCAGCCTTATGCAGTAGTCGATGGTAATGTATATCGAGTATTGTCGCGGATTTTTGGAATTGAAACTCCAATTGATTCATCAACCGGCAAAAAAGAATTTACAGAAATAGCTCAACTTTTACTTTCGAAAACCAATCCGGGATTGCACAACCAAGCTATGATGGAATTTGGAGCTTTGCAATGCGTACCGGTTTCGCCCAATTGTGAAAATTGCATATTACAAGCAGAATGTAAGGCTTTTGAATTACAAAAAATCAGTTCTTTGCCCGTTAAACTGAATAAAACAAAAGTGACAAACCGCTACTTCAACTATTTATTTATCAAGTTCAACGACAAAACATATCTTCAAAAACGAACTGCGAAAGATATTTGGCAAAATTTATATGAATTTCCGCTCATCGAATCGGATAAACAACTTACTTACAATGAATTAATCGAAAGCAATGCATTTAAAAACATTTTCAAGGGAATTAAATTCGTTAATATCCTAAATATATCAAACCCGATGAAACATATTCTGAGTCATCGGGTAATTTATGCGCAATTTATCACGATAAACATTAGCGAAAAAAATGAAAGCTTAGGACATTTTACTGAACTTTCAGTTGGTGAAATTGATAGTTATGCAGTTTCAAGACTTATGGAATTATTTTTGGAAAAAACTTGATTTTACAAGTTTTTCCAACTCATCATACTCTTTATAACCAAGTTCCGATTTGTAACTTTTAGTATCTGAGATAAAAATTAAAGTTGGCATGGCATTCACGTTAAAACGTTGAGCCAACTCGGGTTCTTTATCAACGTCAATTTCGTAAATAATCAATTTTCCATTGTATTTTTCCTGAATGACATGTAAATGTGGAGCTAACATTTTGCAAGGTCGACACCAAGTGGCATAAAAATCGAGAATAATAGGTAGTTTACCTTCTCTTACAAAGTTTTTATTTTTGTCAAAATTCCAGACTTTTTGTTTGAATGTTTTAAACGTTAATTCCTGAATCTCAACATGCGAAGGTTTTTGTGCTAAAGCTACAGAACTAATTGCAAAACAGAGCATTAGTAATTGAATTGTTTTTTTCATTTTTATGATTTGAATTTGTTTTTAGTGTAATTTATTTTTCCGATTCTAAACGTAGCAGTTTTAATTTCGCGCTGAAGTTGAACGACATCTTTTTTCACTTTCCAAAGATGATAAGTTTCAACAATTGCCTTTCTATCACCTTCGGCAAGGAAATAACTGAATTTCTTTTTACCCGAAAGTGTAACTTTTATCAATTTAGCATCCGATTGAGCAATAAAAGCAACCACGCCTTTGTCAGCTTGATTTTTAAAAGTAACAGCTTCAAAATGAAAACCTGAGTCGTCAAAACTATGATAATCGGGATCTGTGGATTGAATAGTATCAGTATGCGCAAAAAGGTCATTGGCAGATACTTCCACTGAACCGTGCACGATTTTCGCGCCACAATAATTACTTATTAAATAGAAATCGGCATTTTCATCAACATACGTTTTTAAATAAGTGCGATTAGCATTACTTTCAGTCTGCTGTGACTTGTATATGAAATTACCAATATTCTGATACTTAATATTTTTCTCGAATCTGAAATTTTTCTGAATCGAATCCATTTGTCGGATTTTCCCGGGCAAGATACCATAACAATACGCCAATGAACGAGCACTTTCGCGCCGAACAATGGTATCGGCAAGCGCTGCTGCAATTCGGCGTTTAGCTACTAAAAGCGGAAATTGAGCATGAAGGCTGTCAATTTCTATTTTTGCCTGATTATAAGCTTTTTGGTCAATTAATTCCTCAATCGTTTCTAAGCACCTGTCTGCTTTTCTCTCTTGCAATTTACGAGAATCGCAGGATGTGAAAACTACTATAAAAGCTAAGAAGCATATCAATTTAAAGTAAAAAAACATGCGCAATAATTTTAAGTTTAATGAATGACTAAGAAACAAACAAGGTTAAACTTTTGTTTGGTTGAAACGGAAACAAATATTTTTGCAAATTTAATTCAATTTATCAGAAATACAAATACCTGATTTTTGCAACTCTGGTAATTGAATCAAAATATATGAAGAGTAAATACTTACAACTTGAACTTTTGTTCCAACTTGCGAATTGATATAAAAAAATGATTGATATTAAAAGCTGTTTTGAATAGTTGTTGTAGGTAATTTACATATTTTGTTTATCTTTGCTTCAAATTTCTCAATCTTCACTATCCATGCGAATTACAATTTATAGGTTTTTGTTCTTATTGGTGTTAACTTTTCAGTTATCATCATGTCTTACAACCCGCCACATAAATTATTTGCAAGAGCCTAAAAATTTTATTCCTGCCTATAAAGATACTTTTACATATAACGAGTATAAACTTAAAGAAAGTGACAGATTATACATTCAGGTATACTCATTGGATGAAAAGACGAACGCCTTATTTAATGGTGGAGGTTCGATGGGTGGTTCGCAAATGGTAAGTGCAGGGGGAGGAAATGGTGCCAACAACTCGGGTGGTAACCTGGATTTGTATACATATGTAATTGGCACCAATGGGTGTATTGATTTCCCGATAGTGGGTGAAATAAAACTCATTGGCAATACCATACGAGAATCAAAAGAAATCATTGAAAATGCAATAAAACCTGTTTTGAAAATTAGTTCGGTAGATGTACACATGGTAGGGCGGTCATTTAGTGTCATTGGTGCCGGAAAATCAGGAAAATTTCCCTTCCCGCACGAAAAAGTTAACATCTATCAAGCCATTGCTTTGGCTGGCGACTTTGGAACTTTTACTGATAGAAGCAAAATAAAGATATTAAGAGAAACAGAAAAAGGTACTTTGATTAAAACGTTTGATATCCGTAGTATCGATATTATTAATTCCGAATTTTATTACCTCGAACCCGATGATGTAATTTTCTTGCAACCCTTAAATCAACAATTTTTTGGTGCAACTTCTTTGTGGACAACAATTTCGACAGTAATAACAAGTATTTCTTTTGGTGTTGGGCTTTATTATTTATTTGTTCCTAAAAAATAAAATTAAGCTTTGAACTGCAATCTGTTTTAAAAGATTTATGAAAAATCAAATCCAAATATTTGTACTTTTTATCATACTGTTCTCACTTCCATCGTGTTACAGTTATAAAAACATGCGTTATTTACAAGAAAACGATCCATCTCTTCCTAAATATCAAAAATTGAATTATTCCGATTATCGAATTCAGATAAATGATGAAATCATTTATCGACTCATTACTTCGGACGAAACAATTTCAAGAATTATTTCACCACAATCAGGAGGTAGCTCTTCCACGTCCTCAAGTCAAAACATGTTAGGCTATCGTGTATACAAAGACGGTACAATTGATTTGCCTTTTATTTCTCATATTCCTGTAGTTGGACTTACATTTAACGAAGCATCAAAGGTGGTTGAAAACAGGTTTAAAGAACTTATTCCCGATGCTATTGTGAAGTTGAGCCTTTCGAATAAAACATTTACAATTTTTGGAGATGCTGGTTCGGGAATTTACCCAATTTACAAAGAAAAAATGACAATTTTCCAAGCATTATCCATGTCGGGCGATTTCAATGAAGGCAGTGACCGCAGACATATTCGAATTATTCGTGACACCGATAAAGGAACACAAATTTTAGAATTTGATATTCGACCTAAAAGCATTATCGATTCGAAATATTATTATATTTATCCGAACGATATCATTTATATTCGTCGCGAGCCATCAAGTTTCTATAAAGTAGGAACTTATGCGTCACTTTTGGGGGTTATATCTTATTCGATTTCTTTACTCTTTTTAGTTTTGAATTATTCAAAATTGTAATTTTATTATTAAGCAGGTACGTTAAGCAAAACATATTATGGAACCAACTAATTTTGAGAAACCGTTTTCAGACGAGGAAGAGTCAGGGTTTGATATCATGGAATGGGTAGAGTCAATTCTTCATCATTGGTATTTCTTTGTAATTGGTATTATCTTATCATTAGGGTTGGCATATTTGGAAAATCGGGCTTGGATGCCTACATTTCAAACAGCAGGGAAAATAATGATTGAAGAAAACAGGAATATTCCAAATGGTCAACAAGCTCTAATGCAAGGATTTGGAATACAATCCGGATACCGGAACATTAACAATCAAGTGATTATGCTCGGGTCGTATGATTTGGTATGTAAAGTGATTGATAGTATTCCCTTCTTGAAAGTAGATTATATCTCCAAAGGTAGTTTTAAAACACGAAATCTTTACAGAACTTCGCCAATAATAATTCAAACTGACTATATCTCGCCCGAGGCTTACAATTTGCTTTTTAAAATTCAATTACGCTCAAATGGAACATTCACTATTACAGTAGAAGACAATAAATTGTTGAGTAATTTTAAAATTGACGGTGTTTATGGACAACCTATTCAGCATAATATGTTTTTCATAACAGTCAATAATGTCAATAAATTCATGGGTAATATGGAGATGTATTTCCAACTCCGAACCAGAGAATCGTTAGTCAGCGATTTTTCATCCCGAATAAATTTTGGCTTTGTAGTTGAAGGTTCTTCAGTTCTTCAAATTTCATTGGTGAGTGATACACCTGAAAGAGATGTTGATTTTATTAACAAACTATGCGAAACATTTTTGGCTGAAAATTTAGAAAGAAAAAACGAGGCAGCCAATAAAACCATAAAATTCATAAATGACCAATTAGGATTGGTTTTGGGTCGATTGAATACCTCTGAAGGAGAAATGACAAACTTCCGACAATCAAATAAAATTGTGGATGTAACAAGCCATACTAGTGAATTACTTGGAAAGGCCACAAAGTTTGAAGAACAACAAGCACAATTAAAACTTCGGGAAACTTATTTGGATTACTTAAATAAATACCTGAGAACAAACCTTGCTGATGGAGCAGTTATTGCACCTTCCAGTTTGGGTCTCAATGAGCCATTACTTATGGCTGTTGTTCAACAAATCAATGAATTGTACAATCAACGTTCTGAAGTAACGGAAAAAAACATGTATTATCAAAAATACACGAAACAAATAGAAACAGCAAAATTAGTAGTGTTAGAAGTTGTCAAAAACATGTATGCAGCATTGAATATTGAGAAGAATGATTTAAACAAAAGATTTTCACTTGTAAACAAAGAAATAGACGAACTTCCAAAAAAAGAAATTGAAATGAACTCCATCGAGCGTAAATACAAGATGGATGACAACTACTATACATTTTTCTTGCAGAAAAGAGCTGAATCGGAAATTTTGAAAGCATCTAATTCTCCAGATAACAGCATTTTGGATAAAGCCAGAGTTTTAGATATAACAAATTCGGACAAAAAGAAAAAGACAACTTTAATGTTCTTAATGTTCGGGCTACTGATACCAACAGTAATAGTAGTACTTAAAGAGTTATTGAATAATACAGTTCGTTCAACAAAAGACGTGGAGAAAAATTCAAAATTTCCACTCATTGGAGCGGTTCGTCACACAAAAAGTACCGATCCGCTATTGGTTGCCAAAAATCCACGTTCAGCTTTTACAGAAATGTTTCGGGTTATACGAACACGCATCGAATTTATTGTGCAACGAAAAACAAATATCAGTATATTGATAACATCTACCGAATCGGGTGATGGTAAAACCTATTTTGCTATAAACATGGCTTCAGTTTATTCGATGGCAAGCAAAAAAACACTTCTAGTAGATTTAGATATCCGAAAACCAAGTGTGAACCAACGATTTAATATTGTTCAACCTAACGGTGTGACAAATTATTTAGTTGGTCAATGTACGTTGGATGAAGTAATCTTCCAACTACCGAAAGTAGACTTTGACATTTTACCTGCTGGTTCAATACCACCAAACCCCGGAGAATTGATTCGTTCGGATAAGTTAATCGAAATGTTTTCTGAACTACGAAAACGGTATGATTATATTATTATTGACTCAAGTCCTATCGGTATGGTAACGGATGCTTATTCTATTGCCCACGTTACAGATGTTAATCTTTTTGTAGTCAGAAATAATAAAACGAATAAGACATTCTTCAAAAAACTCTGTGCACAATTAAAACTAGACAATTTACCAAATTTATTTACCATATTGAACGATGTAGTTGACGATGGTAGTCGTTACTCACGTTATAAATTGTACAAATATGCTTATTTGTTTGGCTATAGCTATGGTTATACCAGTCGGAAGAAAAAAGGTGAGGCTGAAAAATACCTACATTATTACGAGGATGATTCCGAGATTTAAACTATTAATTTATTAAAAAGAGAAAATGAGAAAAGTAGCTTTGATAACCGGAATTACCGGTCAGGATGGAGCATATTTAGCAGAATTGCTTTTAAAAAAAGGATATATTGTTCATGGATTGAAACGTCGTTCATCCTTATTCAATACTGATCGGATTGATCATTTATATCAAGATCCTCATGTAGACGAGCGTAATTTGGTACTACATTATGGAGATATGACCGACTCTATGAATCTAACCCGTATTATTCAGGAAACTCAACCGGATGAAATTTACAATCTGGCAGCCATGAGTCATGTTAAAGTAAGTTTTGATACACCCGAATATACTGCCAATGCTGATGGAATTGGGACTTTGCGTTTATTAGAAGCTGTACGTCTACTCAATATGACAAAGAAAACTCGTATTTATCAGGCTTCAACATCTGAATTATATGGTTTGGTGCAGGAAGTTCCACAAAAAGAAACAACTCCGTTTTATCCCCGGTCACCCTACGCTGTTGCAAAAATGTATGCCTATTGGATTACGGTAAATTACCGTGAAGCATACGGAATTCATGCCAGCAATGGAATACTGTTCAACCATGAATCACCGTTACGTGGCGAAACATTTGTAACAAGAAAAATCACTCGTGCAGCAGCCCGTATTGCCATGGGAATGCAGCAGAAATTATTTTTAGGCAATCTTTCATCGAAACGCGATTGGGGGCACGCAAAAGATTATGTTCGGGCAATGTACCTGATATTACAACAAGAAAACCCTGATGATTACGTTATTGCTACCGGAATTACAACCGAAGTGCGTGAATTTGTACGAATGGCATTTGCCGAAATTGGTATCAGTATTGACTTTAAAGGTGAAGGAATTGATGAAAAAGGTTATATTGGAAAAATTGATGAAGCAAAATTCACTGAAACCGTTGGAGTTGAATTCTTAAATACAATTGGGTCTCTCAAAGAATCGATTGTTGAAGTTGATGCTAATTATTTCCGTCCTACAGAAGTTGATCTATTAATTGGAGATGCCACAAAGTCACGAACTAAACTAAACTGGACTCCTGAATATGATCTGAAAGCACTGGTAGAAGACATGATGCATTCAGATGTGAAACTGATGAAAAAAGAAACCTATTTGAAAGAAGGTGGGTTCAGGGTGTTGAATTATTTCGAATAAATTTAAGAATTAGATCTAAGTTGATGGAAAAAAATTCAAAAATATACATTGCCGGACATTTAGGAATGGTTGGTTCGGCTATAAAAAGAAACCTGGAAGCAAAGGGATTCACAAATTTTGTAACACGTTCGTTGGAAGAATTGGATTTGTTGAATGAAAGTGCGGTTGCCGATTTTTTCAACAAAGAAAAACCGGAGTATGTGGTTCTGGCTGCTGCAAAAGTGGGTGGCATAGTTGCCAACAATACCTATCGGGCACAATTTATTTATGAGAACCTGATGATTCAAAACCATGTAATTCATCAAAGTTATCTTCACGGTGTAAAAAAATTATTGTTTCTTGGTTCATCCTGCATTTATCCACGAATGGCAGAACAACCGATAAGGGAAGATTCGCTACTTACGGGTATTTTGGAAGATACTAACG
>Ga0214228_1000117_pt1 | contig 26115 bp, 25 predicted proteins | sample TroBogypolimnion_21_FD_153066 | JGI IMG/M metagenome (GOLD analysis project Ga0214228, IMG submission 153066) | Freshwater microbial communities from Trout Bog Lake, WI - 05NOV2007 hypolimnion | ecosystem: Environmental > Aquatic > Freshwater > Lake > Hypolimnion/Profundal zone | place: Trout... | reverse complement strand
CTTCTGTTTTCAGTATTATATATCTCATTATGAGACAAATATACAATTATTTTATGACATTACCAAACAAATACGACATTATATTATTCTTATTACTTAGCTGTCCCAACACCGGAACATTTTTTACCTTTGTTGTACGCTCTTGCTCTGAAATGTGAAAACGATGAAATTTCATTTTTTAATGATAAGGCCGTAATGGGGTCATTGACTATGACTTCGGTGAAAATCGGCTAAGAAAAATCGCCTTTTATTAAAATACTGTCACAATTGAATAATTTTGCAAGAACACTTTGTATATTAAAAATAAAGTTGTATTTTTGCAGTCCGTTTCGGAAAAGGTAATGAAGAAGCAATGCTCACGCAACTCACCTTCCCGATGTAATCAGAAAAGTTCTTATAAAAAATGTACGCAATCGTAGAAATTTTGGGACAACAGTTCAAGGTGGAAGCCGGAAAAAGACTGTTTATCCATCGTATGGAAGAGGCCGAAAGAGGTTCCCAGGTTGAATTTGACAAAGTATTGTTACTTGACAACGAAGGTGCTGTCACCGTTGGTGCTCCAACTGTAGCAGGTGCTAAAGTTGTTACTGAAGTTTTATCACACGTTCGTGGAGAAAAAATAATTGTTTTTCACAAAAAACGTCGTAAGGGATATCGCAAACGTAACGGTCACCGTCAAAACTTCACAGAGTTATTTATCAAGGAAATTATTGTAGCTTAACCGATAAAAATTAGAAGAAAATGGCACATAAGAAAGGGGCGGGTAGCTCAAGAAACGGTCGTGAATCGGAAAGCAAACGACTTGGCGTTAAAATTTACGGTGGTCAATTTGCTAAAGCAGGTAACATCATAGTTCGTCAACGCGGAACAGTTCACCACATTGGTCAAAACATTGGCATGGGTAAAGATCATACTTTATTTGCATTGGTTGACGGAATTGTAGAATTCAGAAAAAAGAAAGACAACAAGTCATTTGTTTCTGTAAAACCTATTGAAGTTGCAGCTAACTAAGCTCAAAATCGATAACCAACACACAAAATCTCCTGTTGTTTTACATTTGTGTAAAATTGCGGGAGATTTTTTATTTAGATAAAAGAACAAAGACAAAAAAATCAAGACTTGATTTGCAATTGTAAAATTATATTATGCTGACACTCAAATATATCACCGAAAATACAGCCGATGTAATTACCCGGTTGGCAAAAAAACATTTCGACGGAACGGCTATTATTGCTCAGGTAATTGAATTAGATAATGCACGGAAAGCTGCTCAGGTTCAGGTTGATAAAGCTGCTGCGGAACTAAATAATTTGTCGAAAGAAATCGGCTCGTTGATGAAGCAAGGCAAACAAACAGAAGCCAATGCTGCGAAAGAGAAAACAGCGGAATTGAAAGAAACTATCAAAACGCTGGGTGACCAACAGGCAGAAGCAGAGCAAAAGTTGAACGACTTGTTGGTGCAGATTCCAAACCTGCCACACGAAAGCGTTCCTGCCGGTAAACATGCTGAAGACAATCTGATTGAACGTACCGGTGGGCTAATGCCTGTTTTACCTGAAGGAGCAGTGCCTCACTGGGATTTGGCAAAAAAATATGATTTGATTGATTTTGAATTGGGTGTGAAAATTTCTGGTGCAGGTTTTCCGGTTTATAAAGGTAAAGGTGCCCGTTTGCAACGGGCATTGATTAACTTCTTCCTCGATAATGCTACTCAGGCAGGTTACCTTGAAGTGCAACCGCCTTATGTTGTGAATGCTGCTTCGGGATATGGAACAGGACAATTGCCCGACAAAGAAGGACAAATGTATCACTGTACTATCGACGATTTATATTTAATTCCTACTGCTGAGGTTCCGGTAACCAATATCTACCGTGATGTTATTTTAGCTGAAAATGAATTGCCAATTAAAAATACTGCTTATTCAGCTTGTTTCCGTCGTGAAGCGGGTTCGTACGGCAAAGATGTTCGCGGTTTAAATCGTTTGCACCAGTTTGATAAAGTGGAAATTGTTCAGATTCAACATCCCGATAAATCGTATGAAACATTGACCGAAATGGTCAATTATGTACAAACCTTGGTGGAAAAATTAGAATTACCTTGGCGTATTCTTCGGCTTTGTGGTGGCGATATGAGTTTTACTTCGGCCTTAACATTTGATTTTGAAGTATATTCAGCTGCTCAGGAGCGTTGGTTAGAAGTTAGTTCAGTTTCCAATTTTGAAAGCTATCAGGCAAATCGGTTGAAGTGCCGTTTCAAAGGAAATGATAAGAAAACACAACTTGCTCATACGTTGAATGGAAGTGCTATGGCATTGCCACGTATTGTAGCTGCATTGTTAGAAAATAATCAGACTCCCGAAGGTATTCGTATTCCAAAGGCATTAATTCCGTATACCGGATTTGAATTGATTAATTAAGATATCCTTTAACTTTTAAAGAAGAACTAGAGTACTTTTACCTCTTGTTTTCACTTGTTTTTCTTAACCCAAATTCAAAAAAGCTAATTTAGCTTCCCTTTAAGAGGTGGATTTTTCTTGACTTTATCTTCATTTTTCGAAATAAAATCTTTCCAACCTGTATACGCTTTTTCGGAAGTCGGCTTTCCTAACTGCAAAAAATGACAATAAGCTGCTGCTAATCCATCAGTGGCATCCAATTGTGGGAGCATATTTTCTTTCGGTATGTTTAAATATCGGCGTAACATATCAGCTACTTGTTCTTTCGATGCATTACCATTTCCGGTAATAGCCATTTTTATTTTCAATGGAGCGTATTCAGTTATAGGAATATCACGATATAAGGCTGCCGACATGGCCACACCTTGCGCACGACCTAATTTTAACATGGATTGTACGTTTTTTCCGAAAAATGGTGCTTCTATAGCTAAATAATCGGGATGAAACTCGTCAATTAGCGACAAGGTTCGCGCAAAGATGCGTTGGAGTTTCAAATAATGATTGGTATATTTTTTCAGATCTAAAATGCCCATAGCGAGCATTTCAGTTTTGTTACCCGAGACTTTCAAAATTCCATATCCCATAATGGTTGTACCCGGATCAATCCCTAATATGATGTGTTCTTTTATCATGATTTCTCAATCAATTCCAACACTGTTGTGAAAAAAATTACTTCAGTTCCAAATTGTTGCGCACAATTTTCTTGAAATATCGAGCTAAATTTCTGATTCCACAGTTTAAGAGTGTGCATATCATTCACCCTGAACTGAACAGAAAAAGAAGTTCCGTCTTCTTTGTCACTTGTAATAACCCGTGCAACCTGTGGGTGGCTAAAATAAGAGGAATTGAGCATAAATGGAATATGTTGTTCATGAATCCAATTGAGCCATGAACCATGTACTTTATCAGAGACCAGATAGGTAGTGTTAAAAATGAGCATAAATGTATTTGTAATTTTAAAATTTACGATTAAAATCAATAAAATTCAATCAATTCTTGAATCAGAGAGAATAGCATTTATTGTAAGAAAAATTGTAAACAAAAGTACGTAAAATTTCCAAAACTTTCTTATCTTTGCACTTCAATTTTAAAACAAGCAGGGGGTTTAGCTCATCTGGCTAGAGCGCGACACTGGCAGTGTCGAGGTGACCGGTTCGAGTCCGGTAATCTCCACAAAAAATACCACTTCAAACTTGAGGTGGTATTTTTAAATTTTAGCATTTTACGTGCTTTCAAAATGGAAGGTCGTCTTCAGGGGCGAGAGGTGGTACCTGAAGTGTATCAGTCGGAGGTGCTGCTACAACGGAATTTAGTGCTTCTGTATTTTCAGGCTTCTTGCCCAAAAGTTTAATAGAATCTGCATAAATTTCAGTTGTGTACCTTTTGATTCCATCTTTTTCCCAGGCACGCGTTTGAATTTTACCTTCGATGAAAATTTCTCTTCCTTTACGAATGTAATTTTCGGCAAGCTTTGCCAAACTTCTCCAGGCTACAATGTTGTGCCATTCGGTTCGTTCTGGAACTTGTGTTCCATTTTGAGCGGTGTAACCTTTTTCGGTAGTTGCCAATGTGAAATTTGCTACTGCAACATCTTTGTCTAAGTATCGAACTTCGGGATCTTTCCCTACATGTCCGACTAAAATTACTCTGTTAACAGACATAATGATAAAAATTTTGAATGGTTAGTATTTGATTGTTAATTATGCCGTAAAATTAGAAATAATTATTTTAAATTCCAAAAAAATGACCATTTATTTTTAAATTTATAAAAATAAATGGTCAAATTATTTTTTTGTCTATTGCAATCTCTTTGATTTCAGGCAATTGATTCGTTTTTTTTTGAAGAATATTATTTCTTACTATCAGAGTTCATAATCCACCGCAGCCCGACTTGTTCTTACTTTTCCAATGTATGCTGCAACACGTTTGTGTTCGGGGTGTTCTTGATAGATGTCCAGAGTTTTAAAACTTTCGAATTCGGTGTATAAAGCGATATCATAATTTGTTTTCGGAGCATTTGGACAATTAATACCAACTTCTATAAGAAGAATTTCAGGAATGAAATTTTTCAAATTTTCCAATTCGGCTTTGATAATTTGTGCATTTTCTTCTTTAGACTTTCCTTCGGCAGCATCAGCCAACCCGAAAAAAACGATATGTTTAATCATAAATTTTGTTTTATATTATTGGTAATTAATCGATTATTTGCATATAACTTTAAAACTTTTGTTGTTTACTTTCAGAAAATAAATTCCTTTTCGGGTTGGGATTTTGAATTGACCCTGACTTAATTCACCATCTAAAAGTAATTGACCGGTTAGTGCAAATAATTTAATTTTGTTTGTTCCGTTTGTTATTGTTAAATAAATACCTTCTGAAGTGGCTGTAAAATTTACATCATCATTTACAAAAACCGATTGATTTTGACTTACAGAAGATTCGTTATCTCCTTTTAATCCGGCAGCCTGATTCCCTTCAATTCGAATTACTGCATTTTGGGGTGCATTGTGAAAATCGTTTTTTGTAGCGTTTTGAGCATTCGTAATAGCAGCAAAAACTAATAAAAACAAGAGTGAAAGTATTTGTTTTTTGGCAATAATTCTAATATAAAGTATCGGCTTCATCAGTTCTGTCTATTAAACTTCAAAGTTACAGCATTTATCCGAATAAAACTTAGAAAATAAGGGTTTATATTATTTTTTGAAATATTTTTTTAATCTTTAAAACCCAAAAATGTTTTGTCAATTTGGCTCGTTACGCATCCGTTCGGGGTAATCGACCGTATAGTGCAATCCGCGACTTTCTTTACGCATTAATGCTTGTTTTATAATGAGATAGGCTACGCTGATAACGTTCCGAAGTTCACAAATTTCGCGCGAAACGACTGATTTTTCAAATAAGTGTTCTGTTTCACGATACAGAATTTCCAAGCGATTCATAGCTCTTACCAATCGTAGATTCGACCGAACTATACCTACATAAGTGCTCATAATCTGTTCAACTTCGCGAAAACTCTGGGTAATTAATACCATTTCTTCAGGGAGTGAAGTCCCTTCATCGTTCCAGTTTGGAATAAACTCATTGAAAGTTAGTGAATTTATGAGTCTGGATGCATCCTTGACGGCTGCTTCTGCATAAACAATTGCTTCGATAAGTGAGTTGGATGCCAATCGGTTAGCTCCATGTAAACCTGTGCAGGAACATTCACCCGCAGCATACAATCTATTTATGGATGAACGGCCGTTTAAATCAACTTTGATACCCCCGCACAGGTAATGTTGACAAGGAGATACCGGAATAAAATCGCTGGTAATATCAATTCCTAGTTCAAGGCATTTTTTGTAGATATTCGGAAAATGCATTTTTGTTTCTTCTGCATCTTTTTGAGTAACATCTAAATACACAAAATTATGACCACGCATTTTCATTTCATTATCTATAGCCCTGGCAGTAATGTCGCGTGGTGCCAACGAACCACGTTCATCGTATTTGTGCATAAATTCTTTACCGTCTTGCGTTCGCAAAACTGCACCGTAACCACGTATGGCTTCGGAAATTAAAAAAGTAGGTCGCTCGCCCGGATGATATAATGCTGTAGGATGAAATTGAACAAATTCCATGTCTTTTATAATTCCACGTGCTCTGTGTACCATGGCAATTCCGTCACCGGTAGCAATTTCGGGGTTTGTTGTGGTGGAATAAACACTTCCAATGCCTCCTGTAGCCAGCATTGTAATTTTCGCCAGGAATGTGTGAATATTATTTGATTGTTGGTTTAAAACATAAGCTCCGTAACACTCTATATCGGGGGTGTGGTGTGTAACAATTTCGCCCAAATGGTGTTGTGTTAAAATCTCGATGGCAAAATAATGTTCGAATACTTCAATATTGGGATGACTTTTCAATTGTTGAATTAAACTTTCCTGAATTTCGTAGCCGGTGTTATCTTTATGATGTAAGATTCGGTGTTCGGAATGTCCGCCCTCGCGATGCAAATCAAATAAACCTTCCTCATTTTGATCAAAATCAACTCCCCAATGTATTAATTCCTCGATTTGTAAAGGAGCTTCGTGAATAACTTTTTCTACGGCTTTTATATCACAATGCCCGTCACCCGAAATCAAGGTGTCTTCAATATGTTTGTTAAAATTATCGGGTTTGTACATTACGGAAGCTATTCCACCTTGAGCAAATGAAGTGTTTGATTCACTCAGCGTAGTTTTGCAAAGCAATGCCACTTTGCCCAGTTTTGCAGCTTTCAATGCGAAACTAATTCCTGCAATTCCACTGCCAATTACCAAAAAATCGTATTTACGTGTCATTTTTAAAATATAAGAGCCAAGAGCTAAGATTAAAGATAATATTTACTCTATTGAAAAAATTTGAGCAGTAGTTTTAATTACTGCTCAATTTACAATTACGTTATATTTTTTTGATATAAGCTCTTCGTTTTTTGTGATTTACATGTTCGAAACTTCCCCATTGAGACGACATCTTTGTATTGGTCTCCAACTCCGGATTTGATTCTGCAAATTTATAACCGTTTTTGGCACTATTCGGCATAATATCGGCAAACATTACAGAATTAACACCTTTGTTTTGAAAATCGGGATGTACAGCCATTAGGTAAAGGTCTACCACATTGTTTTTATTTAATGCTCTGAGCATATAATACCAACCGAAAGGAAACAGTCTCCCTTTGGCTTTTTGCATTGCTTTTGTGAAACTTGGCATTGCAATTCCGAGTGCCACTACATTATCATTTTCATCAACTACAATTGAAATTGTATCTAACCGGAAGAAACTGAAATAAAGTTTTATGTAAAATGCTATTTGTTTTTCATTCAGTTTGGTGAATCCGTACAAATGTGAATAACATAAATTGAGCAAATCAAAAATTTTAAGTGCGTAACGATCTACAATTTCTTTTCTGGATTTACATTCAACTGATTTCAACTTGTATTTTTGCTTTACTATTTCGGCAATACGGAAATACTTTTCAGGGAATACTTCCGGAACGGTAATTTTATATTCTTTCCAGTCAATATCTTTTACAAATCCATACTTTTCAACGTGTTTGATGTAATATGGATAATTGTAATTTGTCGCCATAGTGCCGAGTTGATCGTATCCTTCGATTAACATTCCTTCGCGGTCAAAATCAGTAAATCCAAGGGGACCATGAATGGCAGTCATGCCTTTTTCTTTAGCCCAGTCAACTGCCTTATCAAAAAGTGCCTTAGAAACTTCCATGTCGTCAATAAAATCGCACCAACCGAAACGGGCGTGTTTTTCATTCCATGTTTCGTTCGAAACCGGATTTATAATACAAGCAATTCTTCCAACAATTTTATTTTCTTTGTATGCCAGGAAATAGCTGACTTCACAAAAGTCTAAGGCAGGGTTTTTTCCTTTACTTAAGTTGAACAAATCGTCCATTAATAATGGTGGAGCTGCAAACTCGCAATCTTTGTACAGATTTATTCCAAACCAGATGTACTTTTTTAATTCTTTTCTCGACTTGACTTCTTGAATTGTTACTGCCATTTTTCTACTGCGATTGAATTTATACTTTTAAAGATTGTGTAAAATAACGCAAAATTATTGCAACAGACAACCTTTTTAAGATGTTTTTGAGCTTTTGTGATGTATCTGATTGAATCTAAGGGTTGAACTTCCGTTTATAATTACTCGTTTTTTATAAATTAATCAATGCCTTTATTTAATATTATTCCTTTACGTTTCCGGTTCGTTTTATTACTCCCCAGCTTACTAGTTCTCCTTTCAGCGCTTTCATATACCCTTTAAACAATACATAGAATAACAGTTGTCTATAAATAAATCGTTGTACAAAAAGATACAAGGCCTTTTTTAAATCAAACTTCTGATTGTCATAATGGTAAGCTAATGAAGCTATTAAACAGTCGACGAAGTAGTATAGAAGATAGAAGAATAAGTATTGATCGGCATCTCGCGAGAATAAACCGATAATAAATAGAATATCTACTAATGGTGAAAACAACGGAATCAGGAAATTAAAAATTAGGAGATTCGGCAAAGCTACCAAACCGATATTCGGTTTTTTGAAACTGAATAACAAATCGCGATGTTTCCAGAAACTTTGCATCATCCCAAAAGTCCAACGAGCACGTTGTTTCAAAAAGCTATTAAGTGTTTCAGGGGCTTCGGTCAATGCCAGGGCTTCATTACAGGTTCGAATGATGTAGCCGGCACGAAGCATACGTAGTGTTAAATCGCAATCTTCGGCAAGTGTATCAGTAGTAAAACCATCGATATCTTGCATGGCCGATTTGCGGAAGGCGCCAATAGCTCCGGGAACTACCAAAATGGCATTTACCGAATCATACGCTCTACGATCGAAGTTTTGACTGGTTGTATATTCAATTGATTGCCAGTTTGTAAGCATGTTAAGGGTGTTTCCAACTCGAACATTTCCGGCCACAGCGCCCACTTTTTCGTCAGCAAAATATGGAATCATCTTAGTAATGGCATCGGCAGGCAGAATAGTATCTGCATCAATGCATACTAATATTTCTCCCGAAGCCTGTTCGATCCCAAAATTAAGGGCAGCTGCTTTTCCTCCGTTTGGTTTTGTCAGCACTCTTACTCTGGAGTTATCTTTGAAAGCGGAATTTACTTTTTCAAACGTACTATCTTTAGATCCATCATCGACAAAAATAACTTCAATATTGGGATAAGTTGAATTCAATAAATAATCAACTGTTCGAACTGCATTTACTTCTTCGTTATAAGCGGGAACAATAACACTCACTTTGGGTTGATAAGCCGTGTTCAGTGTTTCTTTCTTTTCCTTGTATTTTTGGTAGACAGCCAATAAACCGATTGAAAGCAATCTTCCGATTATTAATATAATGGCCACGACAAAGAATCCATCCAAGAAATGTTGCCAGATGAAAGTTAATGTAAAGAAAATCAAATCCAGAGTGTCGGTAAATCTAAACTGATTTTGCACGGGTGGCATAACCTGATCGCGGGTTTTGTTCATTAATTCCGACACGGTTACAAACTCAAAGCCCTGTGAACGATAATAATCGATAATACGTGGCAATGCTAAGATGGTTTGCGAGCGTTCTCCGCCGGCATCATGTAAAAGGATAACATTTCCGTCGTGCTGATGTTTAATTGCTCTTGCCACAATGGTATCGGCAGTCACTTCTTCTTCCCAGTCATTCGGATCGATAAAGGAAGTAACACTGATAAATCCTTCACTGTGTGCAACCGCCAGTGATTTAATTTGGGAAAGTGTTTTTGGCTCAGCATCAGTTATATATGGGGGGCGGAAAAGCAAAGTTGAGTGATTCAGAATGCTTTCCAATAATAATCTAGTTGAACGAAGTTCAATTCGTTCGCGATTATCGGAAGTTAATTCTAAATTTGGGTGTGTGTAGGTATGGTTTCCTATTTCGTGTCCTTCTTTGTATTCCCTGCGAATAAGCGGAATGTTATTTTGAATATTGGCACCGGTGACAAAAAATGTAGCAGGAGCTTTTTTCTCTTTAAGAATGTCTAATATCTTGGGAGTAAAATTAGCATTCGGACCATCATCGAAAGTCAATGCTACTTTTTTAGGATTTGTTGCTCCAAAACGCTTTAACAGATATGAACTTGGTAGCGATAGGTATTTTTCATTCGTAATTAATTGATCTGATTTGTTGAATTCAAATTTAGTTTGTCCCGGATTGGGTTCATTGAGCATTTCTAAGATTTCACCTTTTGTAGCATCGTAATTGACAGCTAAGATTGAATTGATATGTTCAATTTGTTTGTAATTATATGGATTCAATGCCAAAAAATTCTTGTCTAAATCCTGAGAATAAAAATTCCAGATTCTGTCATCTTCCGATCCTAAGTACCACAAGGAAATTCCGGCAGCATTGTAATCCTGTGCTGTACGGATAATATTAAAAGTTCCTGCTGCATCGTTACAATGTGCTTCGTGGTCCACTCCATTATCATCGTTGTAATACAACGTTAAATCTGATTGTCCGAAGTTAAAGAAAACGGGCTCTCCGTGTTCCTTGGCAGTAGAAATCAGACCCTGATACGTTATTTTTACTCCTGGTTTATCTTTAGGCCAGTCGAAACCATAAGAGGCAACACAAAGTACAATTTTTTGAGATGGAACTTCTTTCATGGCTTCGTCAAATGAATTTTCGACAAAACTTAAAGACGAAATACTGCCCGGAGGATCTTCCGGAGAATGCTCGTTATAAGCCATTAGGAAAATATAATCGTAGTATTGTGCTATATCTTTGTACGTTACGCCTTCATCAGTCGGGTTAATATCAACGGTTGTTATATATCCATCGGCATGCAGAATACTGGAAAGTTCTTTTGAAAATTGAAGCATATAGGGATGAGCTTCCCTGGGAAGATTTTCAAAATCGACATTAATCCCCTGTAAATCATTTTTGTCTAACAGGTTTTTAACGCGTGAAATTAAAGTTTTACGTGCTTTGGGGTTTTTAAGTAATATCAACGTGCTGTCGCCATTCCAACGTTTATTGAAAAAGTTACTTAAAATAGGCACTACTGCCACTTTATGATTTTGAATAAAGTCGAGTGTTTCGTTTTGAATATATGCATCTAAGTTTCCCTTACAGTCTTTTTGAAAAAGCCATTCGGGCATAACCATATTCAGCTCTTTTATATTCTTATGTAATGATATAATTGAGTTAGGGTCCCAGTTAACATAGAAGGCGGCTCTTACGGGTAAGTATTTTGCTGCTTCGGGCGAATGTTTTACATGTAAATTGTGTTTACTTGGTTTGTTCGCTTTGTTAATACGTTCCCTGTATCGCTCTAAATGTTTGACAAATGCAATTTCTTCTGATTTAGAAATATACGTTTTGCTTCTATCCGTGTTGATATTGGGTAAATACTTCGAATTGTAAGTGAGTACTTTGAGGTCATAATCACGTTTGTGCAACAATGATATGCCTACTGAGGCAAGAATTACAATTAAAAAAACAATTAAAATTCGTATAAACCAAATAAAACTTTTCCAACGGGCTGAAGAATTAGTTTGAAAAACCTGTTTTTGCATACGACGCTAATTTTCAATTATTAAATTTTCAATTTAGATTATTTTACTTATCAACCAATTATCTGCGAACAAGCAGAACCACATTTTCAACATGATGTGTGTGTGGAAACATATCGACAGGTTGTATAGCGGCAACCCTATAATTTACATCCATCAATGACAAATCTCGTGCCTGAGTTGCCGGATTGCAACTCACATACACGATGCGCTCTGGCTGTGCAAAAAGAATAGCTTTTATCACATCCTCGTGCATTCCTGCCCGTGGTGGATCGGTTATGATTACATTCGGTTTACCGTGCTTTTCAATAAATGTTGCATTCAGAATATCTTTCATATCACCTGAATAAAACAAGGTATTTTCAATTTTGTTTAATGCTGAGTTAATCACAGCATCTTCAATCGCTTCAGGTACATATTCTATGCCAATTACTTGTCGAGCCTGATGCGCTACAAAGTTAGCAATTGTTCCCGTTCCGGTGTATAAGTCATAAACCAGTTCATTGCCTGTTAATCCGGCGAAGTTGCGGGCAATTTTATACAATTCGTAGGCTTGATTGGAATTGGTCTGATAAAACGATTTTGGTCCAATTTTGAATTTTAATCCTTCCATTTCTTCGTAAATGCACTCATTTCCTTTAAAAACGATTACTTCCTGATCGGTAATGGTGTCGTTTGCTTTTGAATTAATAACGTAAAGCAAGGATGTGATTTGCGGAAATTTATCGGCAATGTGTTTCAATAAAGCGTTTTGTGCTTTTTTGTCTTCGTAAAAGAATATTACAATTACCATCAATTCGCCGGTGGAAGTGGTACGTACCATCATGGTGCGTAGAAAACCTTCCTGACTACGGAGGTCGAAGAATGTCAGTTTTTTTTCGAGTGCGTAACGGCGTATTTCGTTGCGTATTTCATTCGAATCTTCAGTTTGTAACCAGCATTTATTGATGTCGAGGACTTTATCGAATTGTCCGGGAATGTGAAAACCGACAGCGTTCAAGGTTTCAAATACTTTTCCTTCGGCAATTTCTTCATTGGTACGCCAGCGTTTGTTGGAGAACGTAAATTCAAGTTTGTTTCGGTAAAACTCGGTGCACGATGAACCCAGAATAGGCGAAACTTCCGGCAATTCTATTTTCCCGATACGGGTCAGATTATCGACAACTTGTTTTTGTTTGTATCGGATTTGCTCGGAGTAGGGGAGAATCTGCCACTTACATCCTCCACAAATACCATAATGTTCGCAAACAGCTTCTATTCTTTTGTCGGAATAACTGTGAAAGTGAATAGGGCGGGCTTCCATAAAACTGCTTTTCTTGCGCGTGACCTGCAAATCTACTACATCGCCCGGCACCACAAATGGCACAAATACTACAATATCATTTACTTTGGCTATTGCTTTTCCTTCGGCAGCAATATCCGTGATTGTAATGTTAGTGAGTATTGGATGCGGTTTTTTGTTTTTTGCCATGTTCTGCAGTAATCAGTTTGATTCGGACTGCAAAAATACAACATTTATTCTGATTTTTCGATACTGATGGAAATTGGGTTTTAAGATAATCTGTACTTTCTTTAAAACACTATTTTCAACGAAGCACCGCCAGGGAATGTGCTTAAAAAGAATTCGGGTTGCGATTCATAAGCCAGCGGATTTGAGTTTGATTTATATTTACGGCAATAGTTCAAAAGCTTTTTGAAGAAAGTTCATAATATGTTACAGAAATAGCAAAAATCCGTTGATAAAATAGAATAATCCCACCACACCGACTCCCATAGCCATATACCACAGGTATTTGCGTTTAATTAATGCGGCAATGGACGAAAGTAAGATGGATATTTGCAGGAAAATAACTGCCATCCCAAATGCTTTTGAATGTTGTTGGGCTTCATCGCGAAGTGATTCGGAATGTTCGGCGTCTTTTTTGATTTCGGCCTTTTCTTTTTCGTATCGTTTTACCGATTTTTCATAGTCGGCAATTTTTTTCTGATAAGCTTCCAGTGTTGAAATGTCTGATTTTGGAATTCGTTTGGTGTCCAATTCCATTACATCTTTCTGTGTTTCATAAAGATATAATTTCAGACTTTTGCTTTGAAAATAGGACCATTTATTCGAAGCTTGTTCCTGATTCAACATGGATCGGGTAGAATAGCCACCGCCTTTGAAGGTAGATAAGGTTGCTGCTACAGCAAAAATAATGGTGGTTAGTGCTAAATAATTTAGCCAGGGTTCTTTGTTGTCGTTTGCCATAAATTAAAAGTGTTTGAAATTTCGACAAAAATAGTATTTTATTTTGTTATCGAAATTTCAAACACGAATATTTTAACCCAATAGTTGGGGGATTGACTGCTTATTTGGTCAGCAGTACTTTTTCTCTACGAATAGAATTATCTTTTCCATAAATATTCACCAGATACATACCGAGTGGCAAGTTGCTGATATCAATTTGTTTGTCGATAAAATACCCGATAGTAGCACCGTTTAATGCACAAAGCTGTATTTTTGAAATATTGTCGCCGGTAACGGTCAACATACCCGAAGTCGGATTGGGGTAAATTCTGAAGTTGTCGGCAAGTGTATGCAAAACAGCACTTTGAATGTTTTTAGCACCAAAGGGCGGACTTCCGGCTGTTACCCAAGCTGTATAAATTAACTCGGCAAGCGAATGCGATGCATTTTTGAAAAGTGTAATGGTGAATTGTGTTTTGCTCCACAAAGCAGCCGTATAGGCGCTGCCATACGATGCATCAATTTTTGCAGCATAAGTGTCGGCAAGCAGCACACTGTCTCTGTATTTTTGGTTTTTATAAATATAGCTAAAAATATATTGTTGAACGTCGGTAATAAAGCTGACCGATGAACCGGAGTAGGTGTTGAGTGAATTAACATAAGCTCCAACCATGGTTGATTCGTAGCGTGAATGAACACCCGATTGCCCGGAGAGTTGTCCATCATAATTAGCCGAAAGATGCAGTGGCATGTGTCCATCACCCACATAATGACCAAGGTCAGATGCATCGAGCATGGCTTTGTGCCAGTTTAATTTCTTAAAGTCAACAACCAAACTATCAAAGGTATTTTTTGTAGCCCAGGGTACAGTTCCGTTTTTAACTACAAAAGTAGAACCGTGTATTTTAATTATTGAGTCGTAAGTTGATGCAATTCGTCCGGTTGAAAGAAACTCTGCATAGTTATCAATATCGATAAAATGTTTGGGGCTTTCGTTTGAATCTGTGTTCTTGCGGGTATCGGCATCGGAGGCATGAAGAGCCAATGAATCGCTCCATACCGAAAAGCCTTTCATAGTACCCGGAAAGCAGTCTGGAGTCTTTCCGTTTATTGTTTTGTGTCCTACAGTTCCCCAGCTTATTAAAAAAATACAGAGAGCGAATAATAAAATGAATTGTGAAGTAGATTTAATCATAACAATTAGCAATTTAAATAAAAAACTTGCTGATATGATTACACGCATTTATTTCGACCAAAATGTGTATAAAAATTCAAGCCCGCAAAGATAGATAAATATGTGAAGTGCACAAAGCACTTGCTTAATTTTATTGATGTCTTATTGAATAATTATACTAATTTAGTGAAATTTCCTTTTCCTTTTTTTTTGCAATTATTCTGAAAATGTATCAGTACTCCGTTTTTATTTTACTTGCCATCAGTTGAGTTTCAGTAGAGTTTTCAACTCCAATATGCCTTCACTCGCCCCTTTCTGAATAACAATCACATTCGAAGGGAGCTGCTCAATTGTATGTGGATCAATAAGATAAATCGGTATATTTGGTCTTGTGTGATGTATTAGCCCGGCAGCAGGGTAGACCTGTAAGGATGTTCCGATAATAACAACTATATCAGCTTTCTCGACGAGTTTAATGGCACTTTCAATTTCGGTTACAGCTTCGCCAAACCATACGATATGAGGTCGAAGTTGAAATCCTTTCGGACAATTATCGCCCCAATGGGTAGGGTGTCCAATATGATGTTCCCGAAAAAGAATAATTATTATTCGTTTTTGAGACTAGTAACTTTATTTTTATTTCCTTTTTGTTATATAATTTGTGTTTTAAAATTTTATTATATCGCTGATAATTAGTACCTTTATGTCACATTTAAATAAGAACATAAAGATGAAGGGAATAAATATTGAAGCTGAAAACGCACGATTAAAAGCAGAGATTACTGGGTTAAAAAACAAAAATAAGAATCTATCGCAGAAATTAGAGAAATCAGAATTCAAAAAGACACAATTGCAACAAGAATTAAAAAAAAACGACGCACTGACAATCACGTTGAGCAAAGAACAAGAACAATCACTTTCGAACCTATTGAGCGACATAAATATTCTGAACTTACTGTCAGATTAAGTACTTTACTTTATACACGCGTTAATTGCGGATTGCGTTCAGTTGTGGAAATTTTAAGTGTAATAAACGATACTTTTGATGGTCTTTTAGGTACAATTCCTTGTTATAATACGATTGAGAATTGGATTAAAAAGTGTGGATTGAAAGTTTATGAAACGGCCGGAGTCCCATTACAAAATGTTGATTATGCCGGAGTTGTTGATGAAAGTATGATGATAGGAAGTGAAAAGTTACTTCTTACACTCGGAGTGCCAGCTAAACATAAAGGTCGACCGTTGAATTGCGGTGATGTATGCGTACTTGATATAGCAGTCGCAGATAGTTGGAATGGAGAGGGTGTTGCAGCACAGCTTCGTAAAGCCAGTGAAAAAGTGGGACACAGTCCACTCTATGTAATAAGCGATAATGCTTCGATAATGAAGAAGGGAGTAAGATGTGCGGAGCTGAGTCATCAGCACGACATTAGTCATTCTTTAGGTATGTACTTGGAAAGAGGATATAAGGAAAAGTCTGATTTTACAGAATATGTTAGGTTGATGAGTGAGTCAAAGTTTAAGTACAATATGAAGAAGATAGCATACTTACTTCCTCCTACTCAGCGTACTATTGCTCGTTTTATCAACCTTTCGAGTTGGGTTAAATGGTCATCTAAAATGCTTGACATCTATCATACGTTGACAGAAGTTGAACAAAAAGTATTTTCCTTTATACCTGCAAATGCTTCTTTGATAGATGAGTTGTCGAATGTTACAAAGTGTATAGAGAGAATTGAATATATTTGTAAGCATAATGGATTGTCAAGAACAACAATCTGCCAATGTCAAAAAGAAATAGAAAAATATCTTTTGCGTGGTAATTTACGAATGATTGAATTAGGAGAATGTATTGTTGAATTTCTTCGAAAAGAAGTAATGTTGATAGGTTCAAATATGGTGGTGGCACACAACAATTCTTCAGATATCATTGAATCAATTTTCGGCAGATACAAGGCTCGTAAGTCAACAAATAAATTGAATGGTGTAACTCCATATATCCTATTTGTCCCAATTTATGCACGATTAATCAATGAAAAACAAGACCAAAAGTTTGATTTTAAAGTAGCTTTAGAAGATAAACGCATTCGGGAAATAGAAATCTGGGCAAAGAAACACTTGTCTTCAAATCTAGTGCAGTTGCGTACAGAGCAAATGAAAAAAGCAGGATGAAAATGGGAACATCATATTGGACACCCTACCCAATGGGTTTCGTAATTATCGGCTGACATATCAAAAACTTCAGCGTCGGATGAAGTAGACCGTACTTTCATCAATTCACCATGCAGATGTAAAACCCGACTACTTCCGGCTCGCTCGTGCAGATTATCCACATTTTGAGTGATAATTTGTACGTCCATTTGTTTTTCGAGTTTAGCTAATGCATAATGTCCTGCATTTGGCTTCGCTTCGAGTAACTGTTTGCGTCGTTGATTGTAAAAATCGAGTACTAATTTGGGATTTCGCTTCCAGGCTTTCGGAGTAGCCACATCGTCAATTTTATATTTCTCCCACAATCCTCCCGCATCGCGGAAAGTGCTGATGCCGCTTTCGGCACTCATACCGGCACCGGTAAGTACTACTAATTTTTTCATCATACAATAATAAAAGATATTAGAACGTAGAATCAAGAGTCAAGAAATGGCTCGGTTTGTTAATTACTCGCAAAATACAAGTACAAGTTATATCTGAGGTTTATAATAATTTTAAAGTCGATTTACAAAAGTAATTAATTTATTTGCAAAACTTTGTATATTTGTCCGCTAAATAACCAGTAGTTTTTAATTCTAAAACTAATTTTATGTTTGAAATTTTATCCAATAATTACGAACGTATCGTATTCAGTACATTATGTATTTATTTGTTTATTATCATTGCCATTCGCTTGTTTGGCAAAAAAGAATTGGCTCAACTGTCGGTGGTTGATTTGGTTTTTATTTTGTTAATAAGTAATGCGGTGCAAAATGCTATGGTTGGACCAGACTCCACACTTTCGGGTGGGTTGGTAGCAGCAACTACCTTATTTGTAGTTAATTATGTTTTCAAAAATTTAAAATACAAGTTACCTAAATTTGGGAAATTATTGGAAGGAGATGCCATTATGTTGATTTATCAGGGTAAAATTTTAGAAACACATCTGGAAAAAGCCCGGATTACTCATGAAGAACTGATGGAAGCAATACGGGAGCACGGTGTTTCAAGTGTTAAAGAGGTAGATTTAGCTATTTTAGAAGTGGATGGAAACATCAGCGTTTTGTCTAATGCTTATCAGAAGAAAACATCGAAAAGACGAAGAGCTCATAAAGTGATCAGCAAAGAAATCAGTTGATAGTTATCAGTTAATTTTCTCTCATTAACCATTAACCATTAATATCATGTGTTTAAAACCTTGTTCTGAAAAGCAATTACCTGAAATTCTCGAAATTTTTAATGATGCAATTCTCAATTCAACTGCTTTGTACGATTACAAGATTCGCAGTATGGAGACTATGAATGCCTGGTATGCCGACAAACAAATGCATGATTACCCTATTATCGGGGCTTTTGATGACGATGAAGTACTTCTTGGTTTTGCAACTTATGGTATGTTTCGGGTTCGTCCGGCGTATAAATACACGGTTGAGCATTCGGTTTATGTCCGTTCGGATAAGCGTGGTGCAGGAATTGGAACAGTTTTACTTCGTGAAATAATTAAAAAAGCACAAGAACAAAATTTTCATGTGCTGGTAGGTGTAATCGATGCTTCCAATACAATTAGCATGAAAATGCATGAAAATGAAGGTTTTGAACTTACAGGAATCATGAAGGAAGTTGGTTATAAGTTTGGTACATGGCTCGATGCTGCTTTTTATCAACTAAGGCTGAAAACGCCTGATTGTCCAACTGAAGAGGCATAATGTGTTTTAATTTCGTTGATTTATCAATTGAACCAGTAGTTTATGAAAATATTATTAACGGGTGTTACGGGGTATATTGCACAGCGTTTATTGCCGGTTTTGTTGCAAAATGGTCACCAAATAGTTTGCTGTGTTCGCGATATAAATCGTTTTGACGTCAGTAAGTATAATAATGCAAATTTGAATGTGATTGAAGTTGATTTTCTGGATAAAGAAACCCTGAAATCTATTCCTGATGATATAGAATTAGCTTATTATTTAATTCATTCCATGTCTACTGCCATTGGCGACTTTGAACATCTTGAAAAAATATGTGCTTTGAATTTCAGGGATAGGATTCAACAGACCGATGCAAAACAAGTTATCTACTTAAGTGGTATCAGTCACGAAGAAAAGTTATCCAAACATTTGGCATCGCGAAAGAATGTGGAGGATATTTTAGCCAATTCTACATTTGCATTGACAACTTTACGTGCCGGAATTATCGTGGGGTCGGGGAGTGCCTCATTTGAGATTATTCGGGACTTAGTGGAAGTATTGCCCATCATTATTGGTCCCCGTTTGTTACTCACCAAATGTCAACCGATTGCTATTCGGAATGTAATTGAAATAATGTGTGCTATAATTGGTATGGAAGAAACCTACGATAAAAGTTTTGATATTGGTGGTCCGGATATTTTGTCGTACAAAGAGATGCTTTTGCGTTTTGCCAAAGTAAGGGGATTAAAACGCCGTATTATCATAATCATGCCTGTAAGTATTCCAAAAATTTCTTCTTATTGGTTGTATTTTATTGCATCCACATCTTTTACATTAGCTAAAAACTTGGTTAGCAGCATGAAAGTAGAAGTAATTTGTCGTTCCAACGAATTGGTTCAAAAACTGGAACTTACCCTGATAGATTATGATACTTCGATAAAATTAGCATTTGAAAAAATTGAGCAAAATCAGGTTTTATCAAGTTGGAAAGATGCTCAGACCAGCGGTATTTTCAAAAAAGGGATGTTACGATATATCGAAGTACCGGTTAATGGCTGTTTTAAAGATATTCGTACGCTGAAAATAGAAGATGATAAAAAAGCACTCGACAGAATTTGGTGCATAGGTGGTGATACCGGTTGGTATTGTGCCAATTGGCTGTGGGAATTGAGAGGGTTTATCGATCAATTGTTTGGTGGAGTAGGTATGCGTAGGGGTAGGAAGAGTCAAACTGAAATTTATCCGGGTGATGCGTTGGATTTTTGGCGAGTCTTATTGGCAAACAAGAAAGAAAAACGCCTGCTGTTGTATGCCGAGATGAAATTGCCCGGCGAAGCTTGGTTGGAATTTAAAATCGATGAGAATAATATCCTCACACAAACAGCTACCTATCGTCCACTGGGAATTGGTGGTCGATTGTATTGGTATTCGGTACTTCCATTTCATGGTTATATTTTTAAAGGAATGGTACGTGCTATCGGTAAATAATAGTGGAACACAATTAAATTTAGTTAATAGTAAAACTATTATTCTATTAGTTTTGTTAAGGTGTATCACAAAAAAAATTGAAAACTAAAAACAATGAAACGTACAGCTTTAATTACAGGTGCTTCCGGTGGATTGGGAATGGAATTTGCCAGAATTCATGCTTCGAAAGGTGATAATTTGGTGTTGGTAGCTCGTGGAAAAGATAAAATGAATGTATTGAAATCCGATTTGGAGAAAAAATTCAATATTTCAGTTTATGTAATAGGTAAAGATTTGACAGAATCCAATGCCCCCAAAGCTATTTTTGATGAATTGAAACTTAGAAAAATTAAAGTTGATTATCTGATTAACAATGCCGGATTTGGTGATTTTGGTGTTTTTGCCGAATGTAACTGGGAAAAACAATCACAAATGATCAGTCTGAATGTAATGGCTTTAACTTATTTGACACGACTTTTTCTGCCAACAATGATTAAGCAAAAGTTCGGAAAAATACTGAATATTGCTTCTACAGCCTCTTTTCAACCCGGACCAACCATGTCGGTTTATTTTGCTACAAAAGCTTTTGTTTTAAGCTTTTCGGAAGCTATTGCTAATGAAGTGCGTGGAACAGGAGTAACAGTTACAACTTTGTGTCCGGGACCAACTGCCACCGGATTTGAGGATGCTGCCGCCTTACATAGCAGCGGTTTATTTAAAAGTAATCAAATTGCAACTGCACAGCAAGTTGCACGATTTGGATACAAAAAAATGATGGCAGGAAGAACCGTTGTAATTCATGGATTACTTAATAATATTCTTGCACTATCGGTTCGGTTTTTCCCCCGAAAATGGGTAACTGCCATTACACGCACGAAATTAAATGCAAAATAAGCAATAAATTGCTTGTAATTTGTGGTTTAAGTAGAATAATCTGATAAATTATTTTATTCGTTTCGAAAATAAATTATTTTTTTTGCTTGATTACATTTCGCAAATAATCAGATACTTATGTCTTATTTCAGATAAAATATAAGTTGTTTGTTTGAAAAAAACAATCAACTTTTTATTTTAATGACAAAAAACAGTGATTTATAAGAATATAACGCTATCTTTGTCGGACATTAAAATAATAAAAATCAACAATGAGTAAAGGAACAGTTAAATTCTTCAATGAATCTAAAGGATTTGGATTTATCAGCGAAGACGGTTCAAAAAAAGAACATTTTGTACACATTTCAGGTCTAATTGATCAAATCCGCGAAGGCGACACAGTGGAATTTGATTTGCAAGAAGGCAAAAAAGGTTTAAATGCAGTAAACGTAAAAGTAATTTAGTATATACTAATTGACTTTTGTCACAAATTGAAGAGTCTGTCAATGAAATTGACAGACTTTTTTTGTTTTGTAAATAGCGGAAATGTTGGGTTTATATTCGTTGAATATTCGCTCCGAGAGCATTGAGTCTTTTGTCAATATCCTGATAACCACGATCAATCTGATCAATATTATGTATAATGCTTGTTCCTTCGGCTGATAGAGCAGCAATCAATAACGCAATTCCCGCACGAATATCGGGTGAGCTCATGGTTGAAGCTCGTAAATGTAAGTGCTTTCCCTGTCCGATGACAGTTGCTCTATGTGGGTCACATAAGATAATCTGAGCACCCATGTCAATCAATTTATCTACGAAAAAAAGTCGACTTTCGAACATTTTCTGATGAATCAACACACTTCCGGTAGCTTTAGCCGCTACTACCAGAAAAACACTGAGCAAGTCAGGTGTTAAACCCGGCCAGGGTGCATCCGAGATTGTCATTATAGAGCCATCAATAAATGATTCAATCGTGTAATCTTCCTGGCTTGGAATGTAAATATCGTCTCCCCGTTGTTCTAATTGAATACCTAATCTACGAAAACTTTCGGGAATAATTCCTAATTCGTTATATGCTACGTTTTTAATCGTTATTTCAGACGCAGTCATGGCAGCCATGCCAATAAAACTTCCTACTTCAATCATATCGGGCAAAATACGATGGTTGCAAGTTTTCAGAAATTTTACTCCTTGAATTGTCAGTAAATTAGAACCAACGCCAGAAATTTTTGCACCCATAGCGTTCAACATCCTGCAAAGTTGCTGCAGGTAAGGTTCGCAGGCTGCATTGTAAATGGTCGTGATTCCTTCGGCCATTACGGCAGCCATCAAAATATTTGCAGTTCCTGTTACCGATGCTTCATCAAGTAACATATAACATCCTGTAAGTTTCTTGGCACTGATTTCGTATCTTTTTTTATCAGCATCGTACTGAAAATCGGCACCTAATTTTTGAATTCCTAAAAAGTGAGTGTCTAATCGGCGACGCCCGATTTTATCGCCTCCGGGTTTTGGAATAATGGCTTTACCAAAACGTGCTACTAATGGTCCGACAATCATAACCGAACCTCGTAAAGCTGCGCTTTTTACATAAAAATCTTCGGTTTGCAGGTAATCAAGATTGACTTTATCGGCTTTGAACGTGTAAGTATCATACGAAATTTTATGTATTTCCACGCCCATATCCGATAATAAACCAATCAGATTATTTACATCTAAAATATCGGGTATATTGCTGATGCCAACAGTTTCGGAAGTCAATAAGACAGCACAAATTACTTGTAATGCCTCGTTTTTAGCACCTTGTGGAGTGATGGAACCTGATAGACGGCATCCACCTTCGATTTTAAATGACGCCATAAACTTGAGTTTATAGTTTGTAGTTTATAGTTTTATAGTTCAATGGAAAAATTATTGACTACCCTCTATTAACTACCGACTAATAAATTATTTCTTTTTTCTGGGTTTGTTTTTTTTGTTGAAAAGGACATCTTTTGACTCAACTAATTTGAAGAAATCTTCTGATATATCCAATTTGCCTTTCGATAATTCGCGTAAGTCATCGAATATTTTCCGGTCATCTACTACTTCTTTGTTCCATGTAAGGAAACATTTTTTCATCTGATTGGCTATCAATCGCAACAATTCGTTTTTTTCTTCACCTTCGGGATATTGAGCCACTTTATCAATCATTTCTTCGAGTGTCCGACCGTAATGTTGGTATCGGATTCGTGAGTTTTTATAAGGTATTGGCTCGGGACGAGAGTAAAGATTTTCTTCCTGTAAAATTTCAAATGGAAAATCAATGTCGAGTTTAAAACCTGACATGATGGCCACATGATCCCAAAGCTTATGCTTAAAATCATTTACATCACGCAAATACGGAAATAAATTTCCCATAATATTGATAATTGTTTTCACGCATCGGGTTCGCTCTTCCCGATCTTCAATAGTTAATGCGTGTGAAACCATTTGTTGGATATTTCGCCCGTATTCGGGCATTATTAATTTTCCTTGTAAGGTTGTATATTCCATTTTTCTTGAAAGTTTTTGATATAATGCAAAAGTAACTAATTTTTTTCAGAAAAAGCAATTTAGTAAGTTTATATCACGATTCATAAGAAATTGAGCATTGAATATTGACCAAATGTTCAACAATCAATGCTCAATGCTCGAAACTCAATGTTTGATACTTGTTATTTCACTTCTTTAATCAGATACATGCAACTTGGATAGTGGTCGCTATAACCGTTAGTCCATGCTCCACCAGAATGGGTTCTCCAAGGTGTTCCTTTGAATTTGCCTTCTTGTTGAGTTAAGAATGCACGGTTAAATACTTCTGATTTCCAGAATTTTAGCTTGCTGCGGTCGGCGTGAGCCAATTCAGATGAGATGATTATTTGATCGAATAAATTCCACTGATCGTTATAAGCTAACGAACCAACTCCTTTGTCGAAAGTTTTCCAAAGTGTATTATAAAGTTCACCATCTTTCACATCGTTGATTTCTTTTTTTGCTCCCAGTACTTTTGCACAGCTTGGATCAGATGGATCATCATTCAAGTCACCCATGATAATAATTTTTGCTTTTGCATCAATACGGAAAAGCGAATCGGCAATTGAGCGAGTTAATGCTGCTGCTGCAGCTCTTTTTGGTCCGGAAACTGCTTCTCCTCCATATCGCGATGGCCAGTGATTAACAATCACATGGACTTTCTCACCTTGTAAATAACCGCTTACCAACAATTGATCGCGCGTGCGGAATCCTGGATCGTTAGCCAAACGTAACGGATAAGCCTTGCTATTGCTAACTACAAATTGACGTGGGTTGTAAATTAATGCCACATCTACTCCCCTGCGGTCGGGGCTATCGTAATGTACAAGTTGTAATGTGCGGTTTTTTAATGCCGGCTGACTTATTATATCTTCTAAAACGCCACGGTTTTCGATTTCAGACACCCCAATCATAGCAACTCCGTTAGGTGAATAATCCAGACCTATTTGAGATATGGCGTATGACATGTGGTCTAGTTTTGACTTGTACTTTTGCGTATTCCATTTCATCGAACCTGTGGGAGTATAATCATAATCGTTTACTCCTTCATTGTGAATGGTATCGTAAAAATTTTCCATATTATAGAATGCGATTGCACTAACCTGCACTTTCACCTTTTCATTATTACCTACCGGTGTTCCGGCATGGACAAATGAAAATAAATTTAAAAAGAATATTGTAAAAATAGAAACAGAGAATGAAATGATTTTCGTCATGGTAAATTTTGTTTTAAAAATGAATATATATTAATTGTCCGACAAAAGTCAGAAAAAAAAGTGAAACAAAAAAATTGTAAGTCTAATTTTTTTTGGAAGCAATATCTGAATTTAAAATAAGGGAATAGAGATGTTAATTAACGAATTTTGGTTTACAATTTTTATATAATCATAAATGAATGATTATGAGATACTAAGAAGTGTAAAAGCATTGATAATTAACGTAAAAATTTAATGTCAGTATAAATTTGTAATTATTCAAGAAAAAAATATTGAATATTTATGTGGTAATTGGGAAAAAAGGTCGTAAATTGCGCAACTTTTCGCCAAAAAAACACATTAATTAACATATAAATTTAGTAAAGAATTGGATAAACATTTAAAAATCAATTGTATGAGAAAAAAATCGCTGATACTTTTTGTATCGTTGCTGGCATCTTTATCGCTAATGGCACAGACAGGTGTCAAAGGGGTAATTAAAGTTGCCGGTACTGGAAACCCTATTCCCGGGGTGACTATCACATTATTAAAACAAGACATTTCAACGCAAACGAATGCAAATGGGGAATTTAATCTCACTTATTTGCAAAAAGGTGATGATGAGCTTAGTATTTCGCGTGAAGGTTATTTTACGCAAATTAAATTAGTCAATCTTAAAGATGGACAAGTAAATGATTTAGGAGTTATTGAACTCAAAGTAGATGTTCAATCAGAAGTGAAAGAAGACGTACTACTTCAGATAAGTGAAGATCAATTAGGTAGTGATGAAAGTACCGCCTCTCAAAATATTTCATCGGCTTTATCCTCAAAAGGTGATGTTTATACTTCCATTACTAATTTTTCGTTTTCGCCTATGCGTTTCAGAACACGTGGCTATGATAGCGATTTTGAATCCACTTATATTAATGGTGTGCATTTCAACGGATTGGAACGCGGAGAATTTAGTTTCTCTTCATTAGGTGGTTTAAATGATGCATTTCGAAACCAAGATGTTTATAGTGGAGTTGTTGCTAACTCATTCACGTATGGAAACTTGGGCGAATCTACTAATATTAATACCAAAGCTTCAAATTATGCAGCCGGTTCTAAAGGAAGTTTAGCCTATTCAACCGGGGCTTATAAATTGAGAGGTTCATATATTTTTGCAACAGGATTGATGCCAAGTGGTTGGGCTTTTGCCGGATCGGC
>Ga0214228_1000111_pt1 | contig 26607 bp, 19 predicted proteins | sample TroBogypolimnion_21_FD_153066 | JGI IMG/M metagenome (GOLD analysis project Ga0214228, IMG submission 153066) | Freshwater microbial communities from Trout Bog Lake, WI - 05NOV2007 hypolimnion | ecosystem: Environmental > Aquatic > Freshwater > Lake > Hypolimnion/Profundal zone | place: Trout... | reverse complement strand
GAACAATAAAACGTTCAGTCCTTTGTGTCCTGCACGTTCTGCAGCTACATATCCGGCCGGACCACCACCGATAATGATTAAATCGTACATAATTATCTGCCTTCTAAAGGGGGAATTTAGTTAGTTTTGATTACTAATATTTTAATTGAACAAAGATAACTATTTAAAAAGATTTCCCAATATCAGAGTTGGAACTAATAATTTGAAAGAAATAAAGGAGTAATTAGTTTTTTCATTTCAATCACCAATCATGACCACAGGGAATCATAATTTAGACCTTACATAAAAAAACCTCTCCTTGCTTCACAGCAAAAAGAGGCTACCATTTAATGTTTAACTTAATTTACCCACACAAAGCTACTTGACAGCATTGACAAGCATCTTTTTTCTTTTTATAAAACAGTTATTTCATAATTTGGTTCAGTTGTAATTTCGGGAACAAGTTCAGTATATAAAACTTTTCCGGCTTCATCAATTGCTACTACCGAACGAGCCATCAAACCTTTAAGTGGTCCATCATTCAGCAAAACACCATAATCCGTTGCAAAGGTATTATAACGGAAGTCAGAGGCAGTAGTAACATTATCCAATCCTTCAGCACCACAAAAACGACCTTGTGCAAAAGGCAAATCTTTTGAGACACAGATTACTACTACATTTTCTTTTTCTGAAGCCCATTTGTTGAATTTCCGAACTGATGTAGCGCAAACTCCGGTATCAATACTTGGAAAAATATTCAGCAATACGCGTTTGCCTTTAAAATCGCTTAGATGAATTTCTTGTAAACCACTATTAACTAATGTAAAATCTGGTGCTAAAGCTCCAACTTTCGGTAATGAACCGTTTGTGTTAACATCAGTCCCTTTAAATTTTGTTGTAGACATATTTTTTTTAATTATTTGTTTGTTAATAATTATATAACAATAACTCGTGATTTTTGTTTATTTTTGTACTGGTTTTTTGAAAATTAATAATTGATGCTCCGATTTAAGACCCTTCACCTGTATATTTACTTTGGCTTCTTTTTGCTGAATTCCTGCACAAATTCGCACGAATACAAAATTGATCCGGCTTTTGAAATGTACCTGCAACGCTTTGAATATGAGGGAGCTATTCGGGGTATCGTGCTTGATCCGCAGACTTCGGGGTTGAAAATGGAATTTGGTACATTGAGTAATAATACTGCCGGACTGACACATTATGAAACGCCGGTGCGAATTCAGTTTGATAAAGCCTACTGGGATGCAATTTCAATGGCTGCAGACGCTGATTCGATGAAAGAAGATCTTGTTTTTCATGAGTTGGGACATGGATTGTTGGGACGTCGACATCTCAACTCAGTTCTACCTAATGGCGATTGGAAATCAATTATGTGTGGTGGAACGATGGTGGATAATCGCCCCTGGAATATTAATTATCGGGGTGTTCGCCGGAAGTATTATTTAGACGAGTTATTTCATGTGAATACCGAATCACCCGATTTTGCAAGCATGACTTTAGCTATTGATACTGCTGGTTTCAGGGCACTTTATCAACTCAATTTTAACGACAATTCTCAATCGGGCTGGAAATTAGGAGAGGATGCAAGTACTAAACTCAGTCTGGATAACGGTCGATTACTTTTTCAATCAAAAACGTCACAGGTTTTTTTGGTATTTCTAAATCTTCAGGTTCCGCTATCTATCAATTCTGATTTTTCCTACGAGTTGACTTTTAATTATCCAAACGGTGATGCGACAAATCTATATGGATTGGCATTTAACTCCAATCAAACCGATTCAACCGGAACAAAAAAATCGGTGGAGTATTTTACAATTAATAATAATTCAAAGATGCATTTCGGGAATCGCACTTGCTATAGTTTTTTTACCGAATTAACTGAATCTGCGATTCAACCGAATGGAACTAACAAGCTTAAAGTGTTCAAAATAGGTACATTCCTATATTATTTTATCAATAATGTTTACGTTTATTGTTCAGAAATAACTGCTTCTACCGATTTGAACCAATTTGGATTTGTTTGTCCACCTCTAAGCTCAATTTGGATTGATAATTTTATAATTTCTGTACATGGAAAATCGACAGTTCAAGCCAAAATCAAGCAAGTTAAATTCCAGTCATTCAGCATTCAACCAATTGATGATTTAACGCCGCATACGGTAAGAAACAAATAAATTAAATACTTAAAATTCATGTCAAAATTCACAATATATCAAGTTTTTCCGCGTCATTTTGGTAATGATACAACGACCAATAAATTTAACGGAACTATCGGCGAAAACGGTTGTGGAAAATTCAATTCGTTTACACCTAAAGCGCTGAAAGAGATTAAGTCACTCGGAATCACGCATATTTGGTATACCGGAGTCATTGAACATGCCACACAAACCGATTATTCTGCTTTTGCTATAAAAAAAGACCATCCGGCCGTAGTGAAAGGGAAAGCAGGTTCGCCTTATGCTATCAAAGATTATTATGATGTTGATCCGGATTTGGCAGTTGAAGTTGAAAACCGAATGGTTGAATTTGAAGCTTTGATAAGACGCACTCATAAAGCCGGTTTAAAGGCAATTATCGACTTTGTGCCCAATCATGTGGCACGACAATATCATTCGGATCGTAAGCCTGATGGAGTAGTTGATTTGGGCGAAAACGATTGTTCGGAATGGGCTTTTTCGCCGCTGAACAATTTTTATTATATTCCGAATCAGGCTTTTAAACCAGACTTTGATGTGGCAGATTATGCCGAATTCCCTGCAAAAGCTACCGGAAACGATAAGTTTAGTGCTTCACCAACACACGATGACTGGTACGAAACCGTAAAACTGAATTATGGTGTGAATTACGTGGAAGGCAATCAAAAACAGTTTGACCCGATACCGGATACATGGTTCAAGATGCGCGATATTTTACTTTTTTGGGCTGCAAAGAAGGTAGATGGTTTTCGGTGCGATATGGCCGAAATGGTTCCCGTTGAATTTTGGGGATGGGTCATTGCAGCGGTAAAACGTCAATTTCCCGATATCCTGTTTATTGCCGAAGTTTATAAACCTGCTGAATATCAGAACTATATTGTCAATGGCAAGTTTGATTATTTGTATGATAAAGTTGGTATGTATGATTCGCTTCGCAATATTACGAGTCGTAATTATCCTGTTCGTGATATTACAGCCGTTTGGCAATCGCTTGGTGGTTTAGAAAATAAAATGTTGAATTTTCTTGAAAATCATGATGAACAACGCATTGGTTCCGGTTTCTTCTCGGGAAACGGAACTTATGCTCAGCCGGCTATGATTGTTGCTGCAACATTGACTCAGGCACCTGTAATGATTTATTCCGGTCAGGAATTAGGCGAACTGGGGATGGATTGTGAAGGTTTTAGCGGACTCGATGGACGCACTTCCATCTTTGATTATTGGGCTGTGAAGTCGGTTCAGGCATGGCGAAATAAAGGTAAATTTGATGGGAAAAATTTGACTTCAGAACAACAGGAACTTCGCGGATTCTATACAAAACTGCTCAATATATCCATTACCGAAAAAGCAATAACCGATGGAGTTATGTTTGACTTGGAATATGCTAATTTTGATAATCCGAAGTTTAACACCCACGAACAGTTTGCCTATTTTAGAAAGTTTGAAGATGAATTATTGTTGATTGTATTGAATTTTGACGATAAACATCTGGAAACAGAAGTCAGATTTCCGATGGAGGCGTTTGAGTATTTAAAGATTAAGGAAAATCAGCAATTCTCGGTTTGTAATTTGCTGAATGAAAACGATATTTTTCCTCCCCTGACCTTGAGTTCAACATCTGTTTTCAAAACAAATATACCTGCCTGGACTGGTTTTATTTTGAAATTAACTAAAGTGTAACTTTGATTTTAAAAATTCATCTTAATTCGTAATTATATGATTCACCATTTCAGCCAAAGCCTCCGGCACGAGCGTAAACAGGCGGCAAAAGCCGATGCATTTTATACGAATGTTTTGAGTGCGTCTGAAATTATCCGATTCAATACTGATTCGGAAGCTGATATGGAAATGCAGCGACAAGACGTAGATTTATTGTTGAAAATAAACGATATAACTTATCGCGTTTCGGAGAAATTCAGGGATGTGGATTATGACGACTTTTATATCGAAGTGTACAGCAAATTTCCCCAAAAAATGGGTTGGATGCATAACGGTAAGCCAAATGCTATCTTGTATTTCACGCCAAACAGTGTGTATTGGATAACTCATAAAACATTGCACACGTTCTGTTTCGAACTTTTATTTAAGTCGTTTCCCGATAAATGGTTTACCCTTCTTTATCAATCCCAAAAGTCAATCGTTTCAAAATCAGTCACTATTAACGACAAATCATTTACATTGAATCTGATTCAAGCATACAATTGGGAAGCTTTTCGATGGAGGACACTGGGCGTAAGTGTTCCGTTTTGGGTACTGGAAGAAAATGGAGTGAAATTCAGGAAATATTCACTTTTGGAAGAATCTTCAGCAAACGCAGCATCGACCGGCGTGATTTTATAATACCCGTTCAAACAGCGAAAATCCGCGCTCCATTCCTCCGGCTTAGATTTCTGTCTCTGGCGAAGATAGTAGAAAAGTTCATGCTTTTTTTATTTTATTTCAATATGCAAGGCAACTCTTGCTTTTAGCTTCGAATTATGTCGAACAATCCACGTCAACTACGCTGCGCTGAACTAGGGTTTGAAAACTGAAAACAACCGGATTGCACGAGTAAAATTATAGTTGTAAAAAATGTAAAAATGAGCTTTCTGTTGTTTTCGTGTCAGCCTTCTGTCAAATTTCTCATTACAATCTGTCAACAAGTCAAATAGAAGCTTATTTGTTGTCAGTTTTTCCAACCAAAAATTTAGCTCGTGATCCTTTGTTTTCAACAACCAGCACCACTTTTTACTCTTTTAATGGATATATCTGAATAGAGTTTTTTTGCTATTAGGGCGATTAAAGTGGAGATATAGAATTAGAATTCACTCTTGAGTAATGAAATAAATCTTAAAATTAGTCAGATCAAGTTTTTTCTTATAGTGACGATGGTAGTTCAAGCCCCTTCAACATTGTTTGAATAAAGAATAACTTTCAATTTGTTTGGTTGGTTCACTTATTGTTTGTAATTTTGCGAACAACTAACAATAAAAGAAAACAATTTATGGATTGCTGCAAAAATAAAGACATAACAATTGAAAACGAGACCCTTGCCCGCTTTGCTAAGGCTATGGGACACCCCACACGAGTTGAAATTTTACGCTTTCTTGCCTCATTAGACAGCTGTTATTTCGGCGACATTCACAACGAACTGCTAATTTCCAAAGCCACTGTATCACAACATTTGAAAGAATTGAAAGATGCTGGATTGATACAAGGGGAAATTGAAACTCCCAAGGTTAAGTATTGTATCAACCGGGAAAACTGGGAAAAAGCACAAGCATACTTCAATCAATTTTTCTGTTTAAAGCAAGACAAGACCTCTTGTTGCAAATAATTTAATCACATATCGTATCATTATGAACATTCAGGTTTTGGGCACGGGCTGCCCTAAATGCAAAACGCTCGAAAAAGTAACCCGTGAAGTAGTAGCAGAAGCGGGTATTGATGCCAATATAACTAAAGTGGAAGACATTGTAGAAATTATGAAATTCAATGTAATGACAACCCCTGCTTTAGTGGTTGATGGCAAAGTAGTGCTAAAAGGTCGTGTACCTTCAAACAGCGAACTAAAAGAAATTCTAACACAAAAAGTCTTCAGGATATAAAAAATTACAGGTAAGTGTTTCATTTTTTACATGGATAGTTTCTTGTTTTGTGATATGCTAATTATCAGCAGGTTTTAGTATGAGATATAGTAGAAATGTAGTTATTCCCATGTTGTTGATACCCATATGGGTAGTCGTTTATCTGAATCTTCAGGATATAACAGACCGGATTATTGATATAATACCCGGGTTGTCTGATAGTAATCATTTCAGAGAAGCACTTCGTTTCTTTATTTTTGAATTCCCGAAAGTAATCATGCTTTTAGTCCTGATTATCTTTTTTGTGGGAATTCTCCGTAGTTTTTTTACTCCGGAGCGAACCCGCAAAGCATTGGAAGGCAAAAAAACATTCACAGGCAATGTGATGGCAGCCTTATTAGGCATTGTTACTCCTTTTTGTTCCTGTTCGGCAATACCTTTATTTCTGGGCTTTGTAGAATCGGGCGTTCCGCTGGGCATTACCTTTTCCTTTCTCATTGCTGCTCCAATGATTAATGAAGTGGCTGTAATCCTTTTATATGGTATGTTTGGCTGGCAGACAGCATTAATATATATTCTGACAGGTCTTTCAATAGCCATTATTGCAGGCTGGATTATTGGAAAACTGAAACTCGAAAAATGGGTGGAAGAGTGGGTATATGCTTCTCACCTCGGAGATGCCGATACCGAAGACGAAAAACTCACTTTATCCATTCGCGTAAAAATGGGATACGAAGCCGTGAAAGAAATAGTCGGTAAAGTTTGGTTGTATGTTGCTTTAGGTATTTTAGTCGGTGCGGGAGCGCATGGCTATGTTCTCGCCGAATTTATGGCTTCCTTTATGGGCAAAGATGTGTGGTATGCGGTGCCGCTTTCCACACTAATAGGTATTCCGCTTTACTCCAACGCTGCCGGTATCGTACCTATTGTGTCGGTCTTAATTGAAAAAGGAGCTGCCCTGGGCACTTCATTATCTTTTATGATGTCGGTTATTGCCTTATCATTACCCGAAATGATTATTCTCCGCAAAGTACTGAAACTACCTTTGATTCTCACTTTTATTGCCATTGTTGGCGGTGGAATAATGATTGTTGGGTTTTTATTTAATTATTTATTTTGAAAACAAAACATGAAAGTATTAATTCTCTGTACAGGTAATTCATGTCGAAGCCAAATGGCTCACGGCTTTTTACAGTCATTCGATAAAACTATTACCGTTTGTTCTGCCGGCACACAAGCCAGCGGCAAACTAAACGAAAAAGCTGTAAAAGTTATGGCAGAAGCAGGTATAGATATCAGCAATCACACTTCCGATTCAGTGGCCAACTATATTGGCGAAGAATGGGATTATGTGATTACCGTTTGCGGTGGTGCTAATGAAGCATGTCCGGCATTTATCGGAAAAGTAAAACACCGCCTGCATATCGGGTTTGATGATCCAAGTCATGCCGTAGGTACGGATGAATTTATTCGGAGCGAATTTATTCGTGTCCGCGACGAGATTAAAGACGGATTTTACAAGTTTTACATTGAACAGATTAAGCCACAACTATGAATACCCGCTTAAAGTTTCTCGACCGCTATTTAACTCTATGGATTTTTCTTGCCATGTTCGCAGGTGTCTTTATGGGTTGGTTTAGTCAGGGAGTAGCCCAATTCTGGAATAAATTTTCAGTTGGCACAACTAACATTCCTATTGCTATTGGGCTTATTGTTATGCTGTACCCTCCATTGGCTAAAGTCAGGTACGAAGAGCTGGGCGATGTGTTCAAGAACACCAAAATACTGGGATTATCATTAGTGCAAAACTGGATCATTGGTCCCGTGTTGATGTTCTTATTAGCTATTATTTTCTTGCAATTCAATATTGACTACATGTACGGTTTAATTTTAATTGGATTAGCCCGTTGTATTGCAATGGTAATAGTGTGGAACGATTTGGCGAAAGGCGACCGTCAGTATGCAGCCGGATTGGTAGCTTTTAACTCACTATTCCAGGTATTGCTTTTCTCGGTTTACGCTTATGTGTTTATAGCCGTTTTACCGGGATGGTTCGGGCTGCCTGTCAACGATTCAGTTTCAAAAATCACCATGAGCGAAATTGCAAAAAGTGTATTCGTTTATTTGGGTATTCCTATGTTGGCAGGTTTCCTTACTCGTTTCATATTAATTCGGGTAAAAAATAAAACATGGTACGAAACTAAGTTTGTTCCGAAAATCAGTCCATTAACACTTATTGCGTTGTTGTTTACCATTGTGGTGATGTTCTCGCTCAAAGGTGAATACATTGTGAAAATTCCGTTAGATGTAGTTCGCATAGCCATTCCACTGATTATTTACTTTGTAGTAATGTTTTTGTTCTCATTTATTATGAGTAAAAAAATGGGAGCGAATTACGAGCAGTCAACTACTCTTTCATTTACAGCTGCCAGCAACAATTTTGAATTAGCCATTGCGGTGGCAATCGCTATTTTCGGTATCAATTCCGGCGAGGCATTTACGGCTGTAATTGGTCCATTGGTGGAAGTACCGGTAATGATAGCATTGGTGAATGTGGCATTTTGGTTTAAGAAACAATGGTGGTCAAAATCGTAATAGCCATAGATTCATTTAATGAAAATAATGCTTTTTTCATCTTCAACGGAATATCTATTGTGACCTATCGTTCGTATCGGGTGATAAAGTTTCTATTCCACTTGATTTTGGACGAATAATTTTCGGATACTTTACAAATAAATCGGGTATGTTTTTAGGTCGTTGTTCTTCAACCCAAAAATAGGTTTTCAGATACATTTCTTTGTCGGTGAGTTTATCCATTGGATACATAATTCCATTGGTAGCCGTTGTGAGGACTACCCGATATATTTTTTTATTTTTTAAGTACATAGTCACGAAACTACTCTGTGTCCGGTTCAATCCAACAAGTGTAGAATCCTTGTCGTCCATAGGATAATAAACAGTTTCGGCATTTCCATTTACATTGATTTTCCTCAGTTGTCCGCTATCGACATAAGCAATTATTTCTTTGCCCGAGAGTTGGTTAAAATAGTTGGAGTCTTGTTGTTGAACAGCAACAGCAATATGTTGAATATGAATTTTATTTACTTTTTTATTTTTGGTATAAGCCTGAATCAAATCACCCGAAAGCTGATTATTTTCAGTCCACAACACCGGTGTCCCATACATATTCATAATTGAGTCACGCCCGGAATAAGTCAGCGAATCACATAAGCCTTGCACATCGTTTCGCAAAAAGCGGACGTGGTAATACCCACGGGCTACATTGTAAATGGAATCCTTTGAAGTTCGTAAAGTGTCGGCATGAACAAACATACTGTCTTTACTTGACCAATCAACCAGCAGAGCTGAGTCTGTTGCCAGTCCGTTTTTGCTGTTTTCGCTGTAATAACAATAATTGCCGTAAAGTGTCGATTTTTGAACGGTATCTTTCATTACCACATTCATAAAACCTTCACCGTATTTAAGTTTTTTGTCATAGTAAATGGTGTCACCGGTGAGTGTTTTACCATCTTTGTGTACAACTTTGGAGCGATCTAATAACATGGATTGTTCGGTAGTGGTATTGTACCAACCTCGACTGCTATAAATGTCGGTTTCTTTGTTGTATACAATATGAGTCGGACTAATTAGTTTGGCCACATGTGATTTCGTGTTGTAACGCAATGAATCGGCATCTAAGATAAAGTTTTTGTTGTTTAAATGAACGTTCTTCTTAAAAAGGGATTCATTGGAAGAAGTAGAGTATTGTCCCCAAATAGAAGTTAAATCGTTTACCTGATCCGTTATTTTTCCACCGGTATAATAATAAGCCAGGTTTGTAATTCTGTCATAATTCAAACTATCTGTAATTAGAGTCGTTTTGCGGTTTTCCATTCGAACACGATGCCGCAAGCGTGCTAATTTAGTGTTTCCGTCGTAATAAAGTATGTCGCCAAAAATGAAAAGTGTGTCGCCCTGTACAATACGAACATGACCATAGGCATCAAATGAATTTGCTTTTTCGTAAAAATAGGCGCTATCGCAATATAGTTTGGCATTATCGTGCCGAAAACGCACATTTCCTTTTAAAACCTGTAAGTCGGGGTGCAGTATTTTATCAAAAGACAAACCATCACAATTCTCGAGGTAAACTAAGGTTACTCCTTTGTTAGAGAGTGGATTAACTGTGGGTGCCAGTTGTTGTATTGTAGCAGTTGGTTTTGGAGTAGTGACAGTTTTTCTTGAAGTTTTTTTAGTAACACTTATCGGATTCATGCTTTGAAGCACCTCTTTTCGAAGTTGTTTCGGGCGAATCTGAGCTTGAAGTAGAACTATAAACAAACACAGCACACCGAAAATAATGGTGTGCCTGTTGCCCCCTAACCCTTTTAGAGGAAATTTCGAAAATGTTTTGTTAAGTAAACTCATGTGAAAAAAATCCATTCTAAGTCCTCTTAGGACTTAAGGGGCTGGTTATTTCTTAATCCAACCCGGATATTGGAAAGTGCAATTTTGCCAGGCGGGATCAATGCTGATATAGGTTTCTTTTTGTTTTTTTATTATCCAGGAATTCAAGAATTCTTGTTTCTTTTTGCTTTCATAGAAGTTTTTAAGCATTTGATAATCATCTGTCAGATTGGCTTTGTGATTGTCTATTTTCGATTTTAGTTTTACAACAGCCACCATGTCTTTGTTAGTCGATTTATTCATCATGATGAAGGGTTTTGAAATTTCGCCCACATTCATGTTGTAAACCACTTTAGCTACTTCGGATGGTAAGTCCTGATATTCGAATTTAGATGTATTTGTTTTTTCATTCAACATCAAGCCTGCGTTCATAGCTGTATTTTTGTCTTGAGAGTAATTCAAAACACCTTGTTCGAAAGTCAGCTTATTCTCACGTATCAGGTTAGAGATAGAATCCAGGCTATGAATACCCTTTTCTTTAGCAACCAACGAAACTTGCGGTTTCAACAAGATATGACGACAATTGATACGATCCCCGCGTTTTTCAATTAATTGAATAATATGAAATCCAAATTCGGTTTGTACAATGCGTGAAACCTTTTTAGGGTCGGTGAGGTTAAACGCCACTTGTGAAAATTCGGGAACTAATTGTCCACGACCCATGAATCCTAATTCACCACCACGCTTTGCACTTTCAGTGTCTTCCGAATAAAGGCGTGCTAATACCGAAAATTCAGTTGTACCGCTGTTGACACGTTCAGTGAAATCCCTCAACCGTTCTTTGATCCGGTTAATTTCATCAATTGGAACAGGGGGTTCGTAGCTGATAATTTGCAACTCCACTTCTGCCGGAACAGTTGGTATGCTATCTGCAACTAATTCGTTGTAGAAACGGCGAACATCAGCCGGGGTAGATTTTATATCTCCCACTAATTTTTGTTGCATTTGGTTGATGATTTGCTGATTACGAATCATATCACGCAGATCTTCACGTAAATCGGAGGTTTTCTTATGAAAGTATTCTTCCACTTTTTCTTTTGAACCAATTTGAGCTATGAAATAATTCAACCGATTTTCAACCTGATTCATAACTGAAGATTCACTTACAACCACGCTATCAAGCACAGCTTGATGTAAAAATAGCTTCTGAATCGCAATTTGTTCGGGTATTACGCAATTAGGATCGCCTTGTATTGGTGTGTTTTCATATTGAGCGCGTAGTTTTTGTTCTTCCACTTCAGAACGAAGAATTGACTCATCTCCAATTATCCAGATTACTTCGTCAATAATGTTCTTTTGTGCCCATATTTTGAGTGGTGCAATACTGATTAGCAGGAGTAGAGAGAAAATTATTTTTTTCATGTTTAAATTATTGACGTTAAATACAATTTGATTTTGAATTACTTCAAAACATTTTTTTATTCGAATTTAGCTTGCAAATTTACATATTATTTGTGACTGAAAAGCTATGCAGATACAAAAAAAACTTTAATTGTATTGATTTTGAAGTATTTTGTGATTATTAGGATTTTAATTTGTAAACCTATTAGATTTTTAGTTGCCTTAACTAAATGAAACAATAGGTATTAGGGTTTATATAAGTTCATCTGTATGAATAAAATATTATGTTGAACGCAAAGAACCTAAGTTGCAAAGTCGCAAAGAAAAACTTTTAAATTTTTGTCTTTTCTTTGCGTTTAACTGTTTTTTGAAGACTAATGTTCCAACTTATATAATCTCTATTAATTAACTGATAATTAAAAGCCAGGGTGATAATTCAAATATTTTTTGCTGCAACTGCCGAATAAACTGTTTTTTTTCTATATTTGCATTCAAATCTGAACCGAAGTTGTTTTTTAAAACTATCAATCATCAGCCGGAATTCTATGACGCAAAGCCAAACTGAAATACTAACTGAAGAAGATCAGATTCAACAAGAATTTGAAGCATTGCTTGTAGATTATAGTAAGACCAATCATCGTCAGAAAATAGAGATTATTACCAAAGCATTTAATTTTGCAAAAGCTGCTCATAAAGGTATTAAACGCCGTTCGGGCGAACCTTATATTATGCATCCGCTGGCTGTGGCTCGCATTGTGGTTCGTGAAATAGGTTTAGGTTCTACATCAATTTGTTCCGCTTTACTTCACGATGTGGTAGAAGATACCGACTACACAGTTGAAGATATCGAAAATCTTTTTGGACCTAAAATAGCCCAGATTGTTGATGGCCTGACTAAAATTTCGGGAGGTGTATTTGCCGAAAAGGCATCAGCTCAGGCCGAAAATTTTCGCAGATTGCTCATTACGATGTCTGAAGATATTCGGGTAATTCTGATTAAAATTGCCGATCGCCTTCACAATATGCGAACCCTGGGCTCAATGCCACAGGCAAAACAATTTAAAATTGCCGGCGAAACGCAGTATATTTACGCTCCACTCGCTCATCGTCTGGGACTCTTTCGTATCAAAACCGAACTCGAGAATCTCAGCTTTAAGTTTGAACACCCTGATACTTATAAAGAAATTGAAGAAAAATTAGCAGTTGATCAAGATGCACGAAATCTTTTTTACGAAGAGTTTTCAAGTCCGATTCATAAAAAACTGACTGAAATGGGGTATGAGTTTATACTTCGAGCCCGTATCAAATCGGTTTATTCAATTTGGATGAAAATGACCACGCGTAATATTCCGTTCGAAGAGGTGTATGATATTCTTGCTGAACGCATCGTGTTTAAACCGAGGGAAGGAATGAGCGAAAAGGATCAATGTTGGATGCTTTATTCAGCCATTACCGGAATTTACAAACCTCATCCCGAACGAATTCGTGACTGGATTAGTACTCCAAAAGCTAATGGTTACGAGGCACTTCATGTTACCGTTATGGGGCAGGGTGGTCGATGGGTGGAAGTGCAGATTCGGAGTGAGCGAATGAATGATATTGCCGAAAAAGGATTGGCTGCACACTGGAAATACAAATCGGGTGAAACCGAAGAGTCGGAATCGGAATTGGATAAATGGCTAAAAACCATTAAGGAGTTACTAGAACATCCCGAACCGAATGCAATTGATTTTATGGATACATTCAAGCTAAATCTTTTTGCATCCGAAATATTTGTTTTTACTCCCAAAGGTGAAATTAAAACCATTGCTCAGGGTGCTACTGCACTCGATTTTGCTTTCTCCGTTCACTCCGAACTTGGAAATCATTGCATAGGTGCCAAGGTCAATCACAAGCTTGTGCCACTCAGCTATAAGTTGAATAGTGGCGATCAGATTGAGATTCTGACTTCCAAAAAACAAACTCCACAATCAGAATGGCTCGATTTTGTAACAACCGCCAAAGCAAAAACCAAGCTAAAGACATTATTTAAAAAAGAAGAAAAAATCTTTATCGCCGAAGGTCAAAAGCTCATTGAAGAAGCGCTTAAAAAAATTGATCTCACTCCCGAAAACGAAAACATAGTCCGCATTTTGAATCATTTTAATTTTATGCAGCGTAACGAACTGTATTTGCAAGCGGCAAAAGGAGTTTTGGACTTAGGTGAAATAGAAAAAATAGTATTCAAACCCAAAAGCGAAAATGTTTTTGTAAAATATCTCAAGATGCCTTTTGGAGGTTCTTCGGATAATAAACAAGTGCTTCAACCCGAAGTTCCCGATCGGAAAGTTGATCGAAAAAAATCTATAAAGCTTACCGAAGAAAACGCCGGAAAAACCTATATTCTGGGTGAATGTTGCCGACCTATTCCGGGAGACGATGTGTTAGGCTATGTAGACGAATCAGAAAAAGTAATTGTACACAAACGCCAGTGCCCGGTTGCTGCCAAACTGAAAAGCAGCTTTGGTGAACGCATCGTTACAGTCGATTGGGCAACACACAAAGTCCTTTCGTTTGTCGAGATTCTTGAAATTAAAGGAATTGATAAAAAAGGTGTTTTAATAGAAATCCTCAAAGTTGTTTCCGAAGGTTATGGCGTAAATATCAGTAAAATAAATATCGAAACCAATGCCGGTATGTTTGTCGGACGATTCTATATTTACGTTCACGACACCCAGGATATCAACAACCTCTGCAAAAACATAATCAAAATTAAAGAAATCAAATCGGTACAACGGGTGCAGGAATAAGCTAAGTTATGATGAAATTTCATTTGTCAGTCGTTCACAGACATCCTCCGCTCCCGAATTGTTCCACGATCTTGTAACCTTCTTAAAGCATCTTCGCAGGAGCACCCACAAAAACATTGTTTTCGGGAAGTGTTTCGCTTTTCATTAATACTGACAGTGGTTCGAGTGATGAGCGGTCTTCCATTTTCGAGTCATAAAGCACCACTGCCATACCGCCCACACTACAATTATTACCAATATCCACGTACGACATTTTCATAACCCGGTCTTCAAAAAGGTGAGTTTGTAAGGTACAATTATCGTTCAGAGCCACATCGTCACCCAGCTTAATTAGATCAAATTCGGTAATTTGAGTAGTAAATAAACATGCCCGTTTACCAATTTTACAGCCCAATAATTGTAACGGGTATTTAATAAACGGCGTTCCGGTAAGCAAATTTATGAAAAACAGCACCAGAAAATTTTCGTAAATTCCTGTAACCAATTCGCTTCGCCACACATAATGACTCCAAAGCGGTTTCTTCGCCGGGGTATATTTACCAATGATAATCCATTTAAATAAAGCCACTACCAATGTTCCCAACAATGCAGCACCCAGATACAAAAATGGAAATATGAGAATTAGTTCGTTCAAATCTTTATGAACCTGTATGTATGAAACTACGTTGGTAATTAAGACTGCATAGGTTATAAAAAGCGTTGTGGGAAGAACCACACGGAAAAACTCGATGAAATAACGCAATGCAAAAAGTTTTCGGCCTGGTTTATACGTTGTTTCAACGCCGAAATCAGTATTAATATCACGTTTGGGTAAATAAACAGCCGGCGAACCGAACCACGAAGTTTCATCCGGGGCAGGCAAATTCTCATCTTTCATTTTTGATAAAACACCTACAAGCACATTGCTTCCAAGTCGCGTATCGGGACTTATAACGGCACTATTCCCTACAAAAGTTCGATTGCCGATATGCGTTTTGGCAATGCTGATAAATCCGTTGCGTACATGCGAAGCACCTATCGAAACCGAGTCAGCCAGAAAACATTCATCGCCCGTAACCAATAAATCGGGTGAGATAAATTCAACAGTTGAAATTTCAACCCGTTTGCCCATTTTTACGCCAAGCATTTTAAACCAGAATTTCAGATAAAGAGTCGTATACAGCGTACCTATAACTTGCAAACTCAGTTTCATCAATTGATCGAAAAACCATTTTTGATAATAAAACAGACTGTCAACCGGATATTTCCCTTCTTTAATGTTTCCAAGCAATAGCCATTTTATACACGTAATTATCAGGCTTAGCAGTACCACAAATGAAATTCCAACTCCGAAAGTCGTCCATAAGAATCGATATCCATCGCTGATATAATCGAGATGAGTTATCAACATCATTCCCGGAAAATAGGCAACCATGGTTATGAGCGGAATTAGAAAAATGCTGATGAAAAACAAGACGGAATTTCGCCAAGACCAGAGTTTTCTCGTTTCTTGACGTTTATTTATACCTATTTTTTCGGACGGTGAACCACCCCAGTTTTCATTGGCAGGAATACTGAATCCTGTTGGTACCAATGTCAAATCTTCGATTGAAGAATTTGTTCCCATTCGGCTGTTGTACGACAAACAGCAGCGCGTTCCCACAAATGCATCATCTTCTATTTCAATGCTTCCAATGTGTAAATATCCATCGGCAATATGATAACCACGAAGATGTGTATCGGTACAAATGCTAACATTATGACCTATTCTTAGTAAATCGAAAATGGAAATCGCTGAAGTGTTAATGTAGGCGTTTTTGCCAATCTTTGCTCCTAAGGCACGCAGAAATACATTCATAAGCGATGTGCCTGTAAAATAAGTAATGGGAGCAATGTTAATAACTTTATCCACTATCCAGAATCGGAAGTAATACGAACCCCAGAGTTTGTATTTGCCGGGCTTTACTTTTCCAAGTACTGCCCACTTAAAACCAATTGCAAAAAGTGTGAGTACTGGAAGTAGTGCAAAATACATCACGAGCATCATTAAAAGCGAATCAACTACGCCCAAATCGGCTTGGTAATAATAGGCATAAACGAAAAACGGTCCCAACCATTCCATCCCAAAAAGTAAAACTAGAAAAATCATGGATAAGCCTTGAAAAAACATGCAAGTATAATAATTTAGGTTGCTGGTTTTAAGAATATCTCGCTCTTTTTTAGGTTTCGAATTGTTTACTGATTGTTTTTTCTCCAATTCATTTGCTAAATCTGATAATACCGGATGTTGATAAAAATCTAACACAGACATCGATTCAAAGATTTTATTTTCGCGCAGTTCCGATGTAATTATTGCTGCCAAAAGCGAATGTCCTCCTAAGTTTTCAAAAAAATTATCGTCCATCGAAATGTCCTCGCGACCTATGTTTTTAGCAATGATGCTGACTAATACTTTTGATAATTTTGTAGTGGGCTGAATAATTTCTTTTTTTGCCGAAAACGATAAAGCTGTGTGTGGAGTAGGTAGTTGTTTTCGATCAATTTTCTGGCTAGTGGTGAGTGGTAACTCCAACACAACATCCAGTGTTGATGGAATCATATAATAAGGTAATTTTACTCGCAATAATTCCGCAATTTCTTCCCGATCAATTGTTTTTCCTGAAGTTTCCACAACGTATGCAGCTAACTGCTGTGTAGGCACATCAAGCGCAACTGCTGCTGCTTGTATGCTATCGAAAGTCAAAAGCAACCCTTCAATTTCAGTCAATTCTACGCGGAAACCACGTACCTTTACCTGAGCATCTGCTCGTCCCACAAACCGAATTTGACCGTTGGGAGCATATTTCGCCAAATCGCCGGTGCGATAATAGCGTTTCATAATTCCATCGTACCGATCAGTTTCAATAAATTTAGTTGCAGTTAGTTCGTCCCTATTCAAATAACCACGTGCCACACATTCGCCACCAATAAGTATTTCACCTTCCTCTTCGCCGCCAACCGGCTGCAGTCGGTTATTCACAATTCGTACGTCATATCCGGGCAACTGTTGTCCAATTGTAACTTCATCGGTTGGATTTAAAACCAAATACGTGGCAATAACCGCAGCTTCGGTTGGACCATAAGTATTGTAAACGGTTCTGCAGGGTTTACACCATCTCCGAGCCATATCAGACGAACAAACTTCACCACCAAAAATCAGAATTTTCAGTCCAGGTATATCTTCTTTCACCATCGAAAGCAGGGTAGGAGCACACGAAAGAAAAGTGATATTAAGTTGATTTAAAATAGACGAAAAACGATCACCGGAACGCATTATATCGAACGTTCCCACCACCAGCGTTGCACCAACGGCAAATGTCACCCATATTTCTTCTACCGATGCATCGAAAGAAATGGAAAAACCTTGTAAAGCTCTGTCGGTATGATGTATTGGGTAAATTTCCAGCGCGCCACGAATATAAGTCATTACATTGCGATGCTCAAGTAATACGCCCTTAGGCATCCCTGAAGTGCCTGAGGTGTATATAATATAGGCTAAATCATTCGGTTTTCGGTTAGCAATTTTCGGTTTTGTGAGTGGATAGTTTGAAAGTTCTGAAAATTGTTGGTCAAAATTAAAAATCGGATATTTGTCAAGTTGAGTTCCAAGTCGTTTCAAGATTTCATCAGAAGTAATCAGAATTTTAGCCCCCGAATCCCGCATAATAAAGTTTACGCGGTCGGCAGGAATTTCGGAGTCAAGTGGAATGTAAACGCCACCTGCTTTCAGCACACCGAGCATAGCCGGGTAAATCTTTTCGCAACGTGGCAACAAAATAACAACTTTTTCTTCGGAAGTAATGCCGCTTACCTGTAAAAAACAAGCCAGTTGATTCGCCAATTTATCTACTTCGGAGTAAGTCAGTTTTACAGAACCATTTTCAACAGCAACTTTCTCAGGGTATTTATTTGCCGATTTTTCAAATAATTCATCGAGAAACAGCGGAAAATCTGATTGAAAAATCATTTGTACTGAATGTTTAGTGTCTTGAAATTTTGGAATTGCAAATGTAAACACATTAATTATCAAATCAAAGAAAATCACTACTATATAATATTATTTTGCATTTTAATCCAAAATACATGAAAAAGTATTCAATTAAAGATTTTTGTGTTCTGTTTCTTTCAGTACTGCTAATTAATGCGTAAATTTGCAGGCAATATTTTTCATAGCAACATACCTGATTTTTAGGTATAAGTACTGAAAATACTAACGATTAAAAACAAAGACTATGTCATTTATTGCCGAAAGAGTTCAAATCGAAGGACTTACGTTTGACGACGTATTGCTGGTTCCTGCCTATTCAGAAGTTTTGCCACGTAACGTCATTCTTACCACCCGTTTTTCCCGCCGTATCGAATTAAAAGTTCCGATTGTTTCTGCTGCCATGGACACAGTAACCGAAGCTAAAATGGCCATTGCTATTGCTCGCGAGGGTGGAATTGGTGTAATTCACAAAAATATGACCATTGCTGAACAAGCTAAACAGGTAGAAATAGTGAAGCGCGCCGAAAATGGAATGATTTCCAACCCCGTCACCATTCGAAAAGGGGCAAAGGTAGGTGATGCCCTCACTTTGATGACCGAATATAAAATCGGGGGCATACCTGTTGTCGATGAAGGTGGCTTTTTAGTGGGAATTGTGACCAATCGCGATTTACGTTTTCAGCGAGACATGGACAAGCTTATTGATGACGTAATGACCAAAGATAATCTCATTACTACTTCACGTTCGACTAATTTGGAGGCTGCGGCTGATATTTTACAACAATATAAAATTGAAAAACTGCCCGTTGTAGACAAAGACAACAAACTTGTGGGTTTGCTTACTTACAAAGATATTACTAAAGCCAAAGACAAGCCCATGGCTTGCAAAGATGAACAGGGTCGACTTCGTGTGGCAGCCGGCGTAGGTGTTACTGCTGATGTTTTTGACAGGATTGAAGCCTTGGTAAATTCAGGAGTTGATGCAATTGTAATTGATACAGCTCATGGGCACTCTAAAGGTGTTATCGACACATTGAAAGAAGCAAAAAAACGTTTTCCCGAAATTGATATTATAGTTGGAAATATTGCCACGGGTGAAGCTGCACTTGCATTGGCAAAAGCTGGTGCTGATGCCGTAAAAGTAGGAATTGGTCCAGGGTCTATCTGTACCACACGTGTAATTGCCGGTGTGGGAGTTCCTCAACTTTCGGCTATTTATGAGGTTTCAAAAGCATTGAGCAAATATGATGTTCCAATTATTGCCGATGGTGGTATCCGCTATTCGGGTGATATTGTAAAAGCCATCGCTGCCGGTGCCAATACTGTTATGGCAGGTTCGCTTTTTGCAGGTGTGGAAGAATCGCCCGGCGAAACCATTATTTTCAATGGTCGCAAATTCAAATCCTATCGGGGCATGGGTTCACTCGAAGCCATGGAGAAAGGTTCAAAAGACCGCTATTTTCAAGACATGGAAGATGATATAAAGAAAATGGTTCCCGAAGGAATCTCCGCTCGTGTTGCATTTAAAGGTTCATTATTTGAAGTTATTTACCAGATGATAGGTGGACTTAGAGCCGGTATGGGCTATTGTGGTGCACAAACAATAAATGAATTACATAAAGCTAAGTTTACCCGAATTACAAATGCAGGAGTTGCAGAAAGTCATCCACACGATGTTACAATTACCAGCGAAGCACCTAATTATAGCAGAGATAACAGTTAAAAATTTGATAATTAACGATTAATAATTGCAAATTTTTGGACGATATGAACTGAATTTAAATTTTATATAATAACTTTGCGAAGCTTTTTTAAACCCGAAGTATAACAAATTCGGTTTTTATTCGTTTAAATTCTATTCTTTACTTTTGTGTTAATTATAAACAGACTCTATAAATCATCTAATTTATTTATGAAACGCTCCTTATTAACTCTTTTGGCTTTTTCAGCTTTGTCGGCAGGTGTTTTCGCCCAATCATCCGATCCTGTTCTTATGACTATAAACGGTAAACCCGTTTTGAAATCTGAATTTGAATACATTTATAACAAAAACAACACAAACAATTCGTTAGACAAGAAAACACTCGACGAATATGTGGATTTGTTTATAAACTTCAAACTGAAAGTGGAAGAAGCCAAAACTCAGGGAATTGACACTACAAAGTCTTTTATCAATGAACTAGCCGGATATCGTTCTCAGTTAACAAAACCCTATTTAACAGATTCGAAAGTTGATGAATCTGTATTACGCGAGGCTTATGAACGTTCCAAAGAAGATGTGGAAGTAAGTCACATTCTGATTCGAATTCCTGAAAATGCGACACCGGCTGATACTTTAAAAGCCTGGAATGATATTAACGCTATTTCGAAAAGACTTCAGAAAGAAGATTTTACGAAAGTAGCCAGAGCTACTTCGCAAGATCAATCAGTTGAAAAAAATTCAGGTCGTATTGGATGGATTTCTGCTTTCCGTACTGTCTATCCATTTGAAACGATGGCTTACAATACTCCGGTAGGTACTGTTTCTAAACCATTCCGTACTGCTTTTGGCTATCATATTTTAAAAGTTCATGCTCGTCGTAATTCATTGGGTGAAGTTTTAGTTGCACATATTATGACTTTTACTTCCAAAGGGGATGATGCGAAAAATAAGATTGCAAAAGAGAGAATTGACTCACTCTACAAATGTATTTTAGCCGGTGATGATTTTGGAAAATTAGCTGCTAAATATTCGGATGATAAAGGTTCTTCGGTTAAAAATGGCGAATTACCTTGGTTTGGCACCGGACGTATGGTTCCTGAATTTGAAACAGCCGCCTTTGCTTTGAAAGAAAAAGGCGAAGTTTCGAAACCGATTCAGTCGGAATATGGCTGGCATATTTTGAAGTTGATTGATAAAAAAGGATTGGCTTCGTTCGAAGATCTTAAACCTGAGTTAGACCGTAAAATCAAACGCGAAGAACGTGCTAATCGCGGTCAGCAAGCTTTCTTGGCTCAATCGAAAATTGAAACTAACTATTCTTTAAACATTGCAAACGCAAAGGAATTCTCAAAAATATTAGGAAATCATAAACTTGGAGATTCAATTTTCAATGTTGAAGCTTCTAAATTGGACAAACCTTTGTTTAGTTTTGCCGGGAAAAAATACTCACAGGCTGATTTTTCAAAGTATCTGAAAAAGAATGCTTTCTCCGATAAAAGTATTGCTTCCGACATTATTGATGAAAAACTGAATGCTTTCGTTAACCAGGAATTATTAGCTTACGAAGATTCTCAACTTGAAAAAAATCACGACGAATTTCGTTTCCTGATGCAGGAATATCATGATGGAATTTTGTTATTCGAGGTTAGTAACCGGGAAGTTTGGGATAAAGCATCGAAAGATACTCAAGGTTTAGCCAAGTATTTTAAAGCACACAAAGATGTTTATAAATGGGAAAAACCCCATTACAAAGGACGCGTTATTTTATGCAAGGACAAAGAAACTTTTGATGCAGCTCAAAAAATTGTAAAAAAATCAGCAGTTGATTCAATTGATAAATACCTCCGCACCCGATTGAATGACAGCATTCAACATGTGAAAGTTGAAAAAGGTTTGTATGTTCAGGGCGATAATAAAGTGGTTGACAACCAGATTTTTAAAACAAAAGACAAATTTGTACCCGCAACAGATTATCCCTATGCATTTGTAGTTGGAAAGTTGATAGCAAAACCCGAAGATTATACTGATGTTCGTGGTTTGGTAACTGCCGATTATCAGGAATTTTTGGAGCAGGAATGGATTAAGGCACTACGCGCTAAATATGCAGTGAAAGTGAATCAGGATGTTTTGAAACTGGTGAAGAAAAACTAATAAATTTTTGACGCAGAAATAATTATTGCCATGTTGCCATTATTTCTGCGTCTTTTTTTTAAGGTTTGACTTCATCCCTTGAATAAAAAACCAAGGAATCTTATGAACAAATACACAATTCTCTCTTTTTTTTTCTGTACATTGACTATTTTGAGTTCCTGCTCAAAAAAGTCACAAGATGTTAGCGGAAAGCCTTTACTTGAAGTGGAAGGGAAGTATTTGTATCCTGATGAAATTCACCACATTATTCCACCCAATGTTAGTGATACTGACAGTATTGAGATAGCTCAAAGTTATATTCGCAAGTGGGTTACTGACGTGTTGATGTACGAAAATGCGAAAAGAAATGTAACAAATAAAGCTGAAATTGATGAGTTGGTTGAAAGTTATCGCAAATCGCTCACTATTCATCAATATCAGCAGAAAATGATCGAACAACGTTTACCGAAAGAGCCTTCGGAAGAAGATTTAAAAGCATTTTATTCTCAATACAGCGATCAGTTGGGCTTGAAAGAAAATATACTTAAGGGATTATTACTCGTTGTTCCAAAAAATGCACCAAAGCTCCCTCTTGTTCGGAGTTGGGTACAATCAGGAAATACAAAATCACTCCAAAGTATCGAAAAATATAGTATTCAGAGTGCTATCAGCTACGATTATTTTGGAGATAAGTGGTTGTCTCTAACGGAAATTTTAAAGAAAATTCCCTTGAAAATTGAAGATCCTGCAAAATTTCTTTCGTCTAATAAATTTGTTGAGACCTCCGATAGTACGCAACATTATTTTCTTCGGATAGAAGCTTATCGTACTATTGGGCAGGTTGAACCATTCGATATGGCTCGCAAACGTATTGCGGTAATCTTACTTAACAAACAGAAAGCAGACTTTATTGCCAAATTTGAGAATGAACTTTATAATGATGCGGTGAGTAATGAAACTGTTACTTTTTTTAAGAAAAAATAGCCGGAATTTCAAGATTAAATCAGTGTTTTGTTTTTCATTGGATTAATATCCCGCCAGTAACAAACCTATGTCGTTGGTACTTATTTCATAATAATCGCCGATTAATCGATTTACCAACACCCCACTATAAACGTACGCACCATGGCGAAAGCCGGAACTTTCGTTTATAGCTTGTTTTACTCCACCCGAATTTCCAATTTTCAATAGTATTGGGGCAAATATATTGCTTAAAGCCATCGATGAAGTTCGAGCTACACGAGCCGAAATATTGGGAACGCAATAATGAATAATACCATGTTTTTCGTAAACCGGATTTTTCAAGGTGCGACATTCCGAAGTTTCGAAACAACCACCCTGATCGACACTCATATCTATGATTATTGAACCCGGTTTCATTGTTTTTACCAGTTCTTCAGAAACCATAAACCGTTCCGAACCGTTTATATATCGCAAATTCCCGATTACTGCATCAGCCGTAGTTAGTGCTTTGAAAAGAACGGCAGGTTGAATAACCGAAGTGAAAACCTGTTGTCCGAGATAATGTTGGATTTTTCGAAGTTTATTAATGTCGTGATCAAATATTTTAACCTGCGAACCGAGTGCCAATGCTGTACGGGCAGCAACAGAACCAGTAATACCTGCCCCGAGAATCAACACTTCGGTGGGTGTTATACCGGCAATTCCACCCAACAATAATCCTTTTCCGCCTCGTTCGTTACTCATTAATTCTGCTGCAACGGCAATGGCTGTATTTCCCTCAATTTCGGAAATGGAACTGACTACAGGAAATGTTTTTTGTTCGTCGCGGATTAACTCGTATGCGATGGCGGTCATCTTCTTCTTCATCATCAATTTGATGCAATCTGTCGACAGATTGGTAAGTTGCAACATCGATAAGATACTCGATTTATCATGCATCATGTTGAGTTCCTCCAAAGTAGGGGGGGCAATTTTGAGAACAATATCTGCTCCAAAAACTTCAGAAGGATCATCAACCAGAAATGCACCAGCTTCGCTGAATTGCAAATCGGAATATGACATTCCTTCGCCTGCTCCACGTTGAACATAAACACTGTGCCCTTCTTCAGTAACAATGGCAACTCCTTCGGGTGTCAGAGCCAGACGAGTTTCTATCTCCGTATTTTCTTTTGGAAGTCCAATGGACAAGCGCGGTTGTCTGGCGATTTCACGCAACAGGCATTCTTCGGGAAAAAGCGAACGTTGTTCTTTTGCATCTTGTTTCATGTTCGTATGAATTTTAAAATCAGTAAATTATCCGATTATTCTGAACTAAAAAATATAGATTTCTAATTTTTCATCTTCAAATCATAATTCATCCCAACCAATTCCTTTATATTTACTCAAATCGTCCTCTTCTTCGTCCACAAATTCTTCGTCTTCAATTTCTTCTTCCTGTTCATGATAGGTTATTTCCATCGGACGGTGAACTATTTCGACTACTTTATTCGACTCTTTGTTAATTTCAGTCCATATTAAATCTTTCAATTCAGGAATACCAAAACCTGTTACCGACGAAATAAAAACAGTTTCAATGTCTTTTGGCAGTTCTTTTTTTATTTCAGCAATCAGTTCATCGTCCAGCATATCACATTTTGTAATTGCTAAGATACGTTGTTTTTCAACAAGTTCAGGGTTGTATTGTTTCAATTCATTCAATAGAATATCGAATTCTTTCACAATGTCATCGCTATCTGCCGGAATCATAAACAAAAGAATAGAATTTCGTTCGATATGTCGCAAAAAGCGCAAACCTAGTCCACGACCTTCAGCTGCTCCTTCAATAATGCCGGGAATATCAGCCATTACAAAAGATCGGTTGTCACGATAAGTAACAATTCCAAGGTTTGGAACTAAGGTTGTAAACGGATAATCGGCAATTTCGGGCTTTGCTGCCGAAACAACTGAAAGTAAAGTCGATTTTCCTGCATTGGGGAATCCGACCAAGCCTACATCAGCAAGAACTTTTAGTTGCAAAATTACTGTTTTTTCGATATTTGGTTCGCCGGGCTGTGCAAAACGGGGTGTCTGATTGGTAGCTGTTCTGAAATGCCAGTTTCCCTGTCCGCCACGTCCGCCTTGTACCAAAACCACTTCCTGTCCATCATCAGTTATATCGCATAGAAATTCGCCGGTTTCAGCATCATAAACCACAGTGCCACAAGGTACTTCAATAATTTTATCTTCTCCATCTTTTCCAAAACTACGACTTTGGCTTCCACCATCGCCATCGCTGGCATAAATATGCCTTGCATATTTGAGATGAATCAATGTCCAGTGGTTTTTGTTTCCGCGCAAGATAATATGACCGCCACGACCGCCATCGCCACCATCGGGGCCACCTTTCATAGTTAATTTGTCACGATAAAAGTGCTTCGAACCCGGTCCACCTTTGCCTGAACGACAAAATATTTTTACGTAATCTACAAAGTTTGAACTTGCCATTTTTTTAAAGTTTACAATTAATAATCAACAATTAAATCCTGTTTGTTTAATTATTAATGTCTTGAAAATCTTATTTTAAGGTGTCGATAATTGCTGATATACGTTCAAAGATTTCAGTGATAGTGCCTGTACCATCGATATCCGTATATTTGTTCCGGTTTCTATAAAAATCGTTTACCGGTTCTGTTTTTTTATGATAAACTTTCAACCGTTTTTGAATAGTCTCTAAGTTATCGTCGCTCCTTCCAGAAGTTTGTCCGCGAAGCATCAACCTATCAACTAATTCATTTTCTTCAACTCGTAAATCAATTAGTACGGAAACATCTTTGTTGAATTTATTTAGCAAAATTTCCAATGCTTCAGCCTGAGCTACAGTACGCGGAAAACCATCCAAAATAACACCATTGCTTCCTTTATCTTGATTTTCAATGTGTTTTGATAAAATGTCAATAATCATTTCGTCGGGAACTAATTCTCCTTTTGAAATAAAACTGTCGGCAATTTGCCCTAAATCACTTTTTTCTGCTATCTCTTTACGAAGTAAATCGCCTGTTGATAAATGTGTTAACTTGTATTTTTCTACAATCAAATCGCTTTGTGTTCCCTTTCCGCTTCCGGGCGCACCAAAAATAATAAGATTCAACATTTCAATTCCTGATTTTTGTTTGTCAATAATGTTTGATACTCAATCCTCAAGGACTGTATAAATATCTTTGAGATTTCGTCCGTAGCCGTCATAATCTAAACCGTAACCTACAATAAAATTGTTTGGAATTTTCATAGCTACATAATCTACCTGAATATCCCGTTGTAAAGCTTCGGGTTTTTGAAGGAAAGTTGCAACCCTAATTTCATTTGCTCCTTTTGCTCTCAACGACCCTAAAATCCGCTCCATAGTAATACCTGTATCAACAATATCTTCAACCACTACTACATTTCGACCAACAACACTTTCACTCAACCC
>Ga0214228_1000108_pt1 | contig 26880 bp, 24 predicted proteins | sample TroBogypolimnion_21_FD_153066 | JGI IMG/M metagenome (GOLD analysis project Ga0214228, IMG submission 153066) | Freshwater microbial communities from Trout Bog Lake, WI - 05NOV2007 hypolimnion | ecosystem: Environmental > Aquatic > Freshwater > Lake > Hypolimnion/Profundal zone | place: Trout... | reverse complement strand
AAGGTTTATCGGTTCAGGTCTTTTTGATTCGAAACACAAAACTATCAGATGATTGTGAACGAAATCGTCAACGTCTGCAAGATGAATTTCCAAATTCGCTTACAGAATTGAAAACGGAATTTATTGCACCCCAAATTAAAACTGATACAGTTATAATTGATGGACTTTTCGGTTCGGGGCTTTCGCGCCCGCTAACGGGACTTTTTGCCAAAGCAGTTGAGTGGATTAACCAATCGGGCTGTAAAGTAGTTGCCATCGATATTCCATCGGGTTTACACGGGGAAGAGTTGGCATTATCCACAGAAGGGGAAAGTGAAAAAACTTCTTATATTGTTAAAGCAGATAATACATTTAGTCTACAGTTTCCTAAATTAGCATTTTTACTCCCTGAAAATGCTGAATTTGTTGGCAAATGGGAGGTGTTGGATATTGGAATTCATCAAGATGTCATTGAAAATACAGCGACTGATTTATATTTTTTAGAAGAAAAAGAAATTTCGCTATTATTAAAAAAACGTCCAAAATTTTCACACAAAGGCACATTTGGTCATGCTCTGGTTGTGGCTGGGAGTAATGGAATGGCTGGTGCAGCAGTATTATCGGCTAAAGCGGCACTTCGAAGCGGTGCAGGTTTAGTTAGCGTTCATAGTGCATTTTCAAATCGAACAATTCTGCAAACTGCTATTCCCGAAGTTATTTTTCAAAGCGACTTTAATCCGGATTTTATCTCTGAAATTGATTTTTTGACTGATTTTGATGCTATAGGTATCGGTCCGGGCATAGGAATTGCCTCTGAGACAGAAGAAATGCTGCCAGATTTTATTAAGAAACTAGAATCACCTTGTATTTTTGATGCTGATGCGCTGAATATTATTGCCAAGTATAAAGAGTTACTTCAGTCAATCCCGGAAAATAGCATTTTTACACCCCATCCAAAAGAATTTGATCGGATTTTTGGACCAAGCAAATCATCGAATGAACGTATTTTGAAAGCTCAACAAGCATCAAAGGATTATCGATTAATTCTTGTGTTAAAAGGAACTCATACACTGATTGCCTTACCCGATGGTAAACTGTTTTTCAATAGCACAGGAAATTCAGGTATGGCAACGGCAGGTTCTGGCGATGTGCTGACAGGAATTATTACAGGATTGCTCGCTCAACGTTACAAACCAGAGGATGCTGTTAAGATTGCAGTTTTTCTACACGGTCGTGCAGGTGATTTTGCGTTACAAATTGAATCTGAGGAATCGTTAATCGCAAGCGATTTGATTGCAAATTTAGGAAAAGCGTTTAAATCGCTGCGAGATTAAATCCCAAATGTTATAAACTCCAAATCAAAATTAGAATACAAAAAATTGCATTATTTAATTAGTAATGTGATAAATATGTATTCTAATAACTAAATTATTAGCTCTCACTATTAATGAGAGAGATAATAATTCTATTTATTTTCTCCTCGCTTTTGGAATAATATCTTTTGACACTTTAAAGCGTGTCAGTTGCTTCTCTTTGTCCTTTTTTCCTTATAAAATCTTTATATTTCACCCGGTGTTTTTGATTTTTTACTTATAACTTCCACTCTATTTTTGCATCGGATAAACAGGAAGCTTAAACAACAATATTATAAGCGTTTTTGAAATTATAAATATCATGAAAGCAATAATCGAATTATTGGAATTAGCGGTAGGTGTGATTCTTGTTTTTGCAGCGGGCTATACTTTTGCCCGTATAAGCGGTTATAGTGAATTTTACGACAAAATGTTATACGAAAATGAATCGGAAGAGTATATAACAATTAAGAAAAATAACAAGGATAAAAAAATGATGAAGATATAATTCATCATGTATCAATTTAAAAACATTAATCCAAAATGAAAACAATTCTTTTAATAGTAACAACTACCGAAATGAGTACATCGACAGGGTATGTCGTTGGAGCAATTATAGCCCTGGCTATACTGGGATATTTGATTTACTCACTTATTAAACCTGAGAAATTCTAATTTTCAACACTAAGACACAAAGTAACAAAGAAAATAATCTTTTTGTCTCCGTGTTTAGTTAGCAATACTCTATTAATATTAAAATAAGACAGACTTATGTTCACAACTTATGACTTTTTACAAATTATCATCTTTCTGGGGCTATTGATAGGCTTAACGCCTGTGCTGGGAAATTTCATGTACAAAGTATTTACCGGCGATAAACATCTGCTGTCGGCTCCATTGGGCTGGCTCGAACGTCTGATTTACAAACTTGTTGGCGTTGATGCTACCGAAGAAACAAACTGGAAAAGCTATGCTTTCGGATTATTATTGTTCAACTTAATAGGATTTCTGTTTGTGTTCCTGCTTCAACTGATACAGGCGCAGCTTCCATTAAATCCGGCGAATTTACCAAATGTGTCGTGGCATTCGGCATTTAATACAGCCGTAAGTTTTATGACCAACACCAACTGGCAAGGCTACGGAGGCGAAAATACTTTGAGTTATTTAGTTCAAATGCTGGCACTTACCGTTCAAAACTTTGTAAGTGCAGCTACCGGTATAGCCGTATTATTGGCTCTAACCAAAGGTCTTTCGCGCAAAACCACCGACAAGCTGGGTAATTTCTGGGTGGATTTGACCCGCTCAACCTTGTATGTGCTTTTACCGCTTTCAATTGTATTTGCCGTTTTTCTGGTTGGTCAGGGAGTAATCCAAAACTTTGACACCTATCAAACTGCTCATACGCTTCAGGGAACACAACAAGTAATTCCCATGGGACCTGTGGCTTCACAGGAAGCTATCAAACAACTCGGAACAAATGGTGGTGGTTTCTTCAATGCCAACAGTGCGCATCCGTTCGAAAATCCGACTCCGCTGAGCAATTTACTTGAAATGCTTGCCCTTTTACTCATTCCTGCAGGATTGACTTTTACTTACGGCAAAATGGTGGGTTCAAAAAAACAGGGTTGGACAATTTTCATTGTTATGCTTGTATTGTTACTCAGCGGTTTAGCCATATCCTTGTATGGTGAGTATTCTGCCAATCCTATTCTTGGTCATTCTGCACTGATGGAAGGGAAGGAAACCCGGTTCGGGATAACCAACAGCGTCATTTGGTCGACTTCCACCTCGGCGGCATCCAATGGTTCTGTAAACGCCATGCACGATAGTTTATCTCCATTAGCCGGAATGGTTGCCATGATTAATATTATGCTTGGCGAAATTATCTTCGGTGGTGTGGGTGCCGGTATTTACGGTATGGTGGTATTCATTATTCTCACGGTGTTTATTGCCGGATTGATGGTGGGTCGTACACCTGAATACCTTGGCAAGAAAGTAGAGGCATTTGAAGTTACAATGGCTATTATAGCTAATCTGGCAACATCTTTTGTCATTCTGTTATTTACGGCTTGGGCTGCAGTAAGCACGCTTGGGCTATCCAGTCTGAATAATGCAGGACCGCATGGATTTTCCGAAATCCTTTATGCCTTCAGTTCTGCAGCCGGAAACAACGGCAGTGCTTTTGCCGGATTAAATGCCAATACGGTTTTTTACAATGTACTTCTTGGAATTGGAATGTTGATTGGCCGTTTCGGAGTGATTATACCTATTCTGGCTATTGCCGGAAGTATGGCCAAAAAGAAGATTACACCTGCATCAACAGGAACTTTCCAAACGGATAACTGGCTGTTTGTTTCTTTACTAATCGGCGTAATTATTATTGTTGGCGGGTTAACCTATTTCCCTGCTTTATCGTTAGGCCCAATTGTAGAACATTTATTAATGAATAACGGAATTACATTTTAAACCCCTAATCCCCTAAAGGGGACTGAAAATAATTAGCATTATGTCAACAAAATCAAATAAAAGTATCTTTAATAAGAAGCTACTTGCACGAGCTGCTCAAGACAGCGTAAAGAAATTAAGTCCTGCCATCCTGATAAAAAATCCGGTTATATTTATAGTTGGTATCGGAGCAGTTTTGACAACCATCATAGTTTTTATCGGAATTTTTCAGGGAGCGTATTCATCTTTCAATCTTCAAATATCAATATGGCTTTGGTTTACGGTGCTTTTTGCCAATTTCTCCGAAGCAATAGCCGAAGGACGCGGAAAAGCCCAAGCCGAAAGTTTGCGTAAAAACCGCACGCAAACGGTTGCCCGTAAAATGGTTAGCGACAAAGAAGTTGAAGTACTTGCTCCCGATTTACGCAAAGGCGACATAGTGATTTGCGAAGTAAATGATGTAATCCCATCGGATGGTGAAGTAATTGAAGGGATTGCCAGTGTCGATGAGTCAGCCATAACGGGCGAATCGGCTCCGGTAATCCGCGAAAGCGGTGGCGATCGTTCGGCGGTAACCGGTGGCACTAAAGTATTGAGCGACCGGATTCTGATTCGGATTTCAGCTGATGCCGGCGATACATTCATCGACCGTATGATTGCCCTGGTAGAAGGAGCTAAACGCCAGAAAACGCCGAACGAAATTGCCTTAACTATCTTGCTTTCGGGCTTAACCATAATTTTCTTATTGGCAGTGGTTACACTTCCGGCTTTTTTCGGATACAGTTTAAATGCTTCAGGCTTATCGCAGTCACACAACTTATCTATTCCTGTTCTGATTGCCTTGTTGGTATGTCTTATCCCAACTACCATTGGTGGACTATTAAGCGCTATCGGTATCAGCGGGATGGATCGGTTGATCCAACGAAACGTAATTGCAACCAGCGGTCGTGCTATTGAAGCTGCCGGTGACGTGGATGTACTTTTGCTTGACAAAACAGGAACAATCACACTCGGAAACCGTATGGCAACCGACTTTATTCCGGCTGAAGGCGTAACAGTTGAAGAATTGGCGGATGCCGCCCAACTATCTTCACTTTCCGACGAAACGCCTGAAGGACGTTCGATTGTGGTATTGGCAAAAGAGAAATTCAATATCCGCGGACGTGACATTACTCATTTGCATGCAACGTTTATTCCTTTCACCGCACAATCGCGAATGAGTGGCGTGGATTTAAAGACTCCCGAAGGAAAAGTTCACCAGATCCGTAAAGGTTCGTCACAGGCTATCCAGGCATTCATTGAAGAAAATAACGGCGTTTATTCTCAAAAAGTTATTGATGCAGTATCGGATTTGGCACGTCTGGGAGCAACTCCTCTGGTGGTAGCCGAAGATAATAAAGTATTGGGTGTTATTCACTTGAAAGATATTGTAAAAGGTGGTATCAAACAACGTTTTGCCGAACTTCGTCAAATGGGAATCCGCACGGTGATGATTACCGGAGATAACTCGCTGACCGCAGCTGCCATTGCTGCCGAAGCCGGGGTAGATGATTTTATGGCCGAAGCAAAACCCGAAGATAAACTGCGCCGTATTCGTGAAGAGCAGGAAAAAGGACACCTGGTTGGGATGATTGGCGATGGAACTAACGATGCGCCTGCTCTAGCGCAAGCAGATGTTGGCATTGCTATGAACTCAGGAACGCAAGCTGCCCGCGAAGCCGGTAATATGGTGGATTTGGATAGTAACCCAACTAAATTGATTGAAGTGGTGGAAGTTGGTAAACAGCTGTTGATGACCCGTGGTGCGTTGACCACCTTTAGTATTGCCAACGACGTGGCTAAATATTTTGCCATCATTCCGGCTATTTCCATTGCACTTTATGCAGGAAGCAATGGACAAGGGCCTTTGTCAGCACTGAATATCATGAGACTTGGTTCGCCTGAAAGTGCCATTTTGAGTGCGATTATTTTCAATGCACTTATTATTATTGCACTAATTCCATTGGCGTTAAAAGGAGTAACTTATAAACCTATTTCGGCGAATAGAGCACTGACAAAAAACTTGTTGATTTATGGATTTGGCGGATTGGTGGCACCGTTTATCGGGATTAAAATTATTGATTTATTGATAAATTTATAAGACCCCTAACCCCTAAAGGGGAACATAATTACAACTGATAAAAAATACAGATATGAAACAGATAAATAATTCATTGGAAACTTCTGAAAATAGAAGTAATGAGACTCTTAATTTCCCTTTAGGGGTTAGGGGTACTATGAAAACATTTGGTATCGCAATAAAAATATTCCTGGTTTTTACCATACTTACAGGAGTGATATATCCACTCTTAGTTACAGGAATTGCACAGGTTGTTTTTCCACATCAAGCCAATGGAAGCCTAATTTTAAAAGACAATAAAGTGATTGGAAGTGAGCTGATCGGGCAACAATTCGACAGCACTATTTATTTTACGTCTCGTCCTTCGGCAATTGGAAATAATCCATTATCTTCGGGCGGTAGTAATTTAGGTTTGACGAGCAAAAAACTAAAAGCTCAGTTTATTGAACGGAAAAATAAGTTTATAGCCTTCAATCAACTGGGTAAAAATGCTGAAGTGCCTTCCGAAATGCTTTTCGCTTCGGCAAGTGGTCTCGACCCGCATATTTCGCCGGAAGCAGCCGAACTTCAAATTAATCGGATTGCGACAGCAAGACACTATACGAATGTGCAAAAAGAACGGTTAAAAAAACTTGTTGAAAAGATGAACGAAGCACCCCAACTGGGCTGTTTGGGTGAGAGTCGGGTGAATGTATTATTGCTAAATATTGCTTTAGACAAACTTCAATAGTTACAAGTAGATAGTTACGACTTACAAAACGCATAGCGCTTTGAAAGAAGCATGAAAAAGATTCTTAGTATTTCTCTGTGTGCTCCGTGTGCTCCGTGTCTTAGTGGTTACCCTTAATTCTTACTAAAATGAGCGACTTCGAAATTGACAGACCCAATCCTGATGAACTTCTGGCAGCATTGGCCAAAGAAGAAGAAAAAAGTAAACGGGGAAAGCTGAAAATTTTCTTCGGAATGTGTGCCGGCGTTGGCAAAACCTACACCATGCTTCAGGCTGCTCACATTGAAAAGAAGAAAGGGAATGACATTGTCATTGGGTATATAGAAACGCACAAACGAAAAGAAACAGAAGCGCTTGTACATGGCTTTGAAATCATCCCCCGCAAAGCCATTGAATATAAATCCACCTCCGTTGAGGAGATGGATTTAGATGCAATTATAGCACGTCATCCTCAGATTGTGTTGGTGGATGAGTTGGCACACACCAATGCACCCGGAAGTCGCCACAACAAGCGTTATCAGGATGTTCAGGAATTGCTGGAAAATGGGATCAATGTTTTTACTACGCTGAATGTACAGCATCTGGAAAGCCGCACCGACACAGTAGCACAAATCACCGGAGTGATTATTCGTGAAACGCTGCCCGACTTTATTTTTGAAAATTCCGACGATATTGAATTGGTCGATATTACGCCCGACGAACTTCTTCAACGGCTTTCGGAAGGAAAAGTTTATACACCGGAGCGCTCAAAAGAAGCGGTGAATAACTTTTTCCGGAAAGGAAATATAACTGCCCTGCGCGAAATGTCGCTGCGTATTGTTGCTGATCGGGTGGATAACCAGTTGCATGATTATATGCAGGACAAACGCATCCGTGGTCCGTGGAAATCGGGTTTGCACTTTCTGGTGGCTATTGGCGTAAGTCCCTCTTCGCAAGGTTTGCTAAAGTGGGCAAAAAACCTGGCATATACCATGGGGGCTAATGTAGAAGTGCTATATGTGGAAACTGCTCAGCGCTTAATGCCAACTGATCACGAGCAACTGGATGCCAACATTGCGCTTGCCAAGGAACTGGGATTTAAAGTCAGAATTGTTACTAACGATGATTTGGTAAAAGCAATTATAAGCTACGCCCAGAAAGAAAACATAACGCATATTATTGTAGGAAAAACTAGGTTAAGTAGTGTAAAATCATTGCTGAAACTAGGTAATTTTGTCAATCGCCTGATAAAATTCAGTGGGAATATTGATGTGTATATATTGGGATCGGATACTCCGGTTGAAGAAAAATTCAATATCAAAACCGCCATTCCACCTTTTACGTCGCACAGCCGTCAGTACCTCACCGTTTCGCTAATTATAGCCCTGACTTCGGTATTGAGTTACTTTGAAAGAGATATTGTAGGCTATCAGGTTGTTTCGGTTATCTTGTTGTTTATGGTGTCGTTGCTGGCTTTGTTTTATGGTACCGGCCCGGTATTGTTCGCTGCTACCGCCAGTGCATTAATCTGGGATTTCTTCTTTATACCGCCACAATTTACCCTTCTTATTCAGAAACCGCTCGATATTCTGCTGTTATTCATGTTTTTCATAGTGGCACTGGTCAATGGCACATTAACGTCACGAGTCCGTCGTCAGGAAAAAAAAATACGCATACGAGAAGAGCGTACCAATGCTTTGTATCAGCTAACGAAAGATTTGAACTCGGTTTCGGGTTTCGATGATGTTATAACGATTGCCTACGATTTCATCCATCGCTATTTCAAGTTGGAATGTAGTATCGTAGTTAAAAATGATATGAATCAACTGGAAGTTATGCCGCTTGAGAATTCTAGCATTAAGCTGACCGAAAGTGAAATGAGTATCATCAACTGGGTAGAGAAAAACTCCCTCAAAGCTGGAAAATTCACCAATACTTTACCTTCCAATGAATACACTTTTTATCCTTTGATAGGTAGTAGCAGTACGCTGGGTGTGATAGTGGTGAAGCAAACAACTGTCTTTACGCACGGTGAAGAACAGTTTTGGGAATCGTCGCTTTCACAGATTATTGGGAAATACGAACGGGAACTGCTGCGCAATGCCACACGCAAAACCTACATGATCAGCGAATCGGAAAAGCTATACAAAACTCTGTTTAACTCCATTTCGCACGAACTTCGTATTCCTATTGCAGCCATTATGGGCTCGTCAGAGACTTTATTGGAACAACAACTTCCGGAACAAATTCAAAAGGAGCTTTATTCCGAAATCAATATCGCTTCAGTTCGTTTGAACCGATTGGTTGAGAACTTGTTGAATATGTCGCGGTTGGAATCCGGTCGGATTAGCCCTCATCCGGATTGGTGCGATGCACAGGATTTGGTGAATTCCATCTCTCAATCGCTTAAAAATGAACTGGAAGCTTTTACGTTTAAAATAGATATTCCTACCGATCTCCCGTTGATTTATGTCGATTTTGGTTTGATGGAACAAGTGTTGCACAACCTGATTCTGAATGCTACGCAACACTCGCCCAAAGGGAGTATTATTGAATTGAGAGTTCAGATTTCAGATGAAAATATCATCATTAAAGTTATCGATCAGGGATATGGATTTCCTGAAGATGAATTGTCATCTATCTTTGATAAATTCTACAGGGGAAAAGAGTCTAAAGCCGGTGGTACCGGACTGGGACTGTCCATTGTAAAAGGATTTGTTGAAGCGCATGATGGTTCTGTATCTGCTGCTAACGGAGTGAATGGCGGGGCAGTTTTTACAGTAAAAATACCTAATAAAGAAGTATAACTTTTCCACAGTTTTAAACTGTGGAAAAGTTAAATATCATTTATATCCCACTAAACCGATACCCAATACCTGATTCAGTAATCAACAATTTTGGTTTAGTTGGGTCGTTTTCAATTTTTTTTCGAAGCTGTGCAATAAAAACCCGCAGGTACTGTGTTTGATCGGTATATCCATAACCCCATATTTCCTGAAGAATGTACACATGGGTAAGTACACGCCCTTCGTTTTTGGCCATCAGAGCTAATAAAGAAAATTCGGTAGTGGTAAGTTTAATGATTTCGCCATTTTTGGTGGCAACATGCTTTGCCAGATCAATGGTCAGGTTATCAAATACCATGGATGCCTCTTGTTGTCGAATAACCTGATGCGTTGCCACACGTATTCTGGCAAGTAACTCGCGGGTACGAAATGGTTTGGTCAGGTAATCGTTAGCTCCATTGTCCAATGCCCGTACAATATCCTCTTCCGAGTTTCGTACTGAAAGAATGATAATGGGACCTGTGTACCATTCACGCAGTTTTTTTAGTACTTCCAATCCATCCATATCGGGCAAGCCCAAATCGAGGATAATTAATATCGGATTTACCGAAGCAGCCAACAAACAGCCGTCTTTTGCTGTTTCAGCCTCAACAGTTTGATATCCGTTGGCCGAAAGATTTATTTCCAGAAGTCTTCGTATCTGGATTTCATCATCAATTATCAGGATGGTTTGTTTTGAGTCCATGGTACCTATATTTTGTATTAGTTTTTCAGTCTATCTTGATGTTACAAAGATATAGGCATTATTATAAAGATTTTATAAAGAATTATACCCAAAATATAATTTTTATATGAAGATATTTTATCGAACAATGCTTTATAAAAAGAATGCTAATAAAAATTTCTTTCAGTTTACATTCATATCCGAATTTTTAAGCTATAATAAAATCATTCCAGTTACTGTCAATCTGGTAATTATCAACTACTTTCGTTGGCTGCTTGTACGTTAAATGACTGACCATCGCCGTAATTTCCTGCCGTAACATGGAAATAGCTCCATCAATCAAGTCGTTTCTGAATCCGGCATCTCCAAGTTTAATGACCATATCCATCGAAGCCACTCTACTCATAACACGCCCCAACTCAACCAACTTACGTTGTGGCATTTGTAAATCAATTTCAAAACTCATCAAATCTTTGACATAGTTTGCCGCATTTTCAGTTAATCGATGACCTTCAAGATAGATGTTAAATGCGTATTCTTTGGTTGTTTTCATTAACTTCACAATAGCTTCACCAATTTGAGCATACAGAATATCATTTGAACCTTCAAAAATCATAAATGGTCTGCTATCCACTGTTCCACGTCCGGAAATATGATTCAGTTTGTAACCTTTTGCACCAACCAATGTCAGCAAAGTTTGTGATGAATCCTGCATCAGGTCTGTTGTAACTGTTTTGATAATATTCGCTTCGAGTCCTAGTCCTGTAAGGTCGTTCTCAATTCCTGCAACGCCTGCACTATGTTTTGAAAACGCTGAAATAATGGTGAAGTTAGCTTGCAATTTGGCCAAATGTTGCTGCACTTGATCATAAGCAAACAAGCTGCGACCACCAACGAACCGTTGTTGACAATGTGAAATAGCTTCATCAAGCATTCGCTTTACAAATCCCAAACCCATGCCCGGAAAATGTAATCTACTTCGATGTAATAAATCCAACATAAGTTGTACGCCATTGGTATGCGGAATTAGTCGTTGAACTTTTGGAATTTTGGAGTCTACAATATTGCGACCGTATGGAATCTGATAAAGTCCAAGATTTTCGAATCGTTCTTCTACATGAATTTTTTGCTCTGAGTTCGTATTGTCGCAAACAAAAAAATCGATATCGCGTTGCAATCCACCTTGTTCGGTTTGTTTTCGGGCAGTAAGCAACCAATAATCAGCTTGTCCCGTTAGTCCGGCCCAATGTTTTGTACCGGTCAGATGAAAATAACTTTCTCGTTCAACAAATGCCGTTTGCATATTCAGTGCATCACTGCCAAATCAGGGTTCGGTAATCATCAATCCGCCCATGTTACGGTTATTCAAAAATCGACCAAATACTTCTGTTTTTGCTGCTTCCTGACCGTATTTTGCAAATGGTTGCAGAAAAAGAGCACTGTTTATCCCTAATGTTAATGATAAAGAAAGTGATTCGTATGAAGCGGCTGACAATAATTGAAGACTTTCCTGCACTTTTCCGCCACGACCGCCGTATTCAGTTGGAATGGCTACTGCAAGTGGATTGGTGTCCATGATTTGTTCTAAGACCTTGGGCGAAATCCCACGTGTAATGCCCATAGTATCAATGTCATTTTCTTCGTGAAAAACTGTGTGGATGGTTGATTTGAACTTGTTGATAAACATTTCGAACGATGGGTGCGAAGTGAATTTGTGAGTTGATGATAGTAAATTATCAGTTGAAGTTTGATTTGACATTTTTGTTATTTTATTTATTTTCAGTGTTTTATGAATAATTACTTCTATATTTAATTTTTCAAACAAAAAGAAACTTACTTTGTTCCCAATTCATGAGTTCCTTTATGTTTAATTGGGAACTGTTGTCAATTTATAATGATTTCAATAAATGGGTTAAGATATATTAAATTTCAATTAAATACCAATTAAAGATTTTCATGGATGAACAAAATAACCTTACTTTGCATTTAATTAATAGAGCTATTAAACAATCTTATTAAATATGGAAGTTAAAGAAAATCCATCCATGGAAATCCAGATACAGGAAATTGCTGAAAAGCTTTTTCTTGAAAAGGGTTTTGCATTGACTTCGACAACCGAGATAGCCAGGGAAGTTGGTTGTAATCAGGCGCTTGTTCATTATTATTTCCGTACAAAGGAAAATCTGTTTAACCTGATCTTCGAAAAGAAATTCCGCGAGTTTTTTCAACATATTTTTGAACTCGAAAATCTGGAGATGCTCCCGTTTGTTGAAAAGTTGAAACATATTATTGAGTCACATTTTGATATGGTTCGTAAAAACCCCAGAGTTCCGTTACTGATTGTAAATGAATTTTCGCGGAATCCGGAAATGGTAGCAGCGTTGAAAGAAAAACTCAAAGATGTGGTGGCAGGACTTTTTAAAACGCTTAATGAAGATCTGGAAGCAGAAATTTTTGCCGGTCGTGTCCGTCAACAGATTCTTATTGATTTGATATTCAGTGTTATTTCACTCAACATTTCGCTGTTTCTGCTTCTACCGGTTGCTGCTGAAATCATGGGAATGGATGAAAAACAAAAGGAATTTGTATTAAACCGGAGACGTGAAGAACATGTGAAGCTGATTTTAAACAGTTTGAGACCATAATGAACACCCCTAACCTCTAAAGGGAAATTATAATAGTACATTTAATTTAAAATAAGTATAAATGAAACAGAATTTTTCAAGTAAATTGTTAATGAAAATAACTAACCCTGTTCCACTTTGGGGGATAGGGGTTCTTTTATTTATTCCCACATTTGTGTTTGCTCAGACACTGACCATAGAAACCTGTCAGGAAAAAGCAAAAGCCAATTATCCGCTGGTGAAGCAATACGGACTGATAGAGCAAACTGCCCGCTACAACATCGATAATGCCAACCGAGGTTATCTTCCGCAACTTTCACTGTCTGCAAAAGCTACTTATCAATCGGATGTAACACAAATACCTGCAAAATTGAGTGATATTTTATCTGTTGTTGCTCATCAAACGGTTTCGTTTCAGTCCCTGCCAAAAGATCAATATCAGGCAGTGCTGGAAGCCAGTCAGTTGATTTGGGATGGCGGTGTGATTAGTGCTCAGAATAAAATCACCAAAGCCGGAGCGGAAGTAGAAAAACAAAAGTTGGAAGTGGATTTATATGATTTGAAAGACCGTGTGAATCAGCTTTTTTTCGGAATTCTATTGCTGGATGAACAATTGAAACAAACCGATATTCTGAAAAATGATTTGCAAACGAATTACAACCGTGTGGCATCATTAGTGTCAAATGGAATAGCATCACAACCTGACCTTGATGCTATTAAAGTGGAACTGATTAATACAGACCAACGCATAGCCGACATAAACAATACACGGAAAACGTATGGAATCATGCTTTCCGCTCTTACCGGACTCGAAATTACCGATAAAACAGAATTCAAAAAACCGGAAACTGATTTATCTGTTCTTACTGAAACTGCCAACCATCGCCCCGAACTGAGTTTGTTTGATGCACAGGCGAAGTTGTACGAAAATCAGAAAAGTCTGGTTACGGCTGGAAATCTTCCAAAGGTTGGTGTTTTTGTACAAGGGGGTTACGGATTGCCAGCATTAAATATGTTTGACCCGAGTTTCGCCGGATTTTACATTGCCGGATTACGCTTATCGTGGAATATCAGTGGGTTTTACACCCAAAAAGACAATATGAACAAGCTGGATGTTAGTAAAAAAACGGTGGGTATTCAAAAGGAAACATTTCTGTTCAACAATAACCTAGTAACGAAACAACAACGAAATGAAGTTGAAAAGATTCAATCAACCCTGAAAAGCGATGACGAAATTATCGGTTTGCGCCAGAACATAAAGACATCAACTCAATCAAAACAGATAAACGGTACTGCTTCAGTTAGTGATTTGATTAGGGATGTGAATGCAGAAAATCAGGCACGTCAACTTAAATCGCTTCATGAGATTCAGCTGCTTATGAATATATATCAACTAAAAAACAACACAAACAATTAATAAAAAGATAGTTATATGAAAACAAATTCAAAAAACATGTCATTGAAATATAAATTTCTTTTGGGAATTGCATTGCTGGCAGGATTTTCAAGCTGTAAGAAGTCGGATAATGAATATGATGCTACGGGAGCTTTTGAAACCACTGAAGTTACGGTTTCGGCTGAAGGTTCAGGAAAGCTGCTGGTATTCAACGCTGAAGAAGGTCAGGTGCTGCAAACGGGCGAAACGGTAGGCTCTATTGACAGTGTACAACTTTTCCTGCGCAAAAAACAATTACTGGCAACGGGAAAATCGATTCAGGTTCGTCGTCCGGATGTTCAAAAGCAAATTGCAGCTATCGAACAGCAAATTACAACTGCCAAAACCGAAAAAAAACGCATTGAAAATCTGTTGAAAGCCAATGCCACCAATCAAAAACAACTTGATGATGTGAATGCACAGATTGCCGTTTTGGAAAAACAACTCGATGCGCAAAAAACTACGCTGGTGACAACAAATCAGGGAATTACCGAAGACAACGAAGGCATAAAATTGCAGGTTGCACAAATTGAAGATCAGTTGAAAAAATGTCATATTACCAGCCCTATTAACGGAACTGTGTTGGTGAAATATGTAGAAAAAGGTGAACTGGTAATGCCCGGAAAAGCACTTTTCAAAATTGCTGACACCGAGAACATGATTCTACGTGCTTATATTACAAATGACCAGTTAAGTCAGTTGAAAATTGGTCAGAAAGTGAAAGTGGCATGTGATTTCGGGTCAGATAAAATGAAAGATTACAGCGGAACTGTTGCATGGATTTCTGACAAAGCAGAATTTACCCCCAAAACCATTGAAACCCGTGACGAACGTGCCAATTTAGTTTATGCCGTGAAAATTAATGTGAAAAACGATGGGACTTTAAAGATAGGAATGTACGGAAACGTGAAGTTTAATTGATAAAAAAACCCCTAACCCCTAAAGGGGAACTAAAATCTTAACCAGACTGATATAATGTACGCAATTGAAGTAAAAAACTTATATAAAAATTATTATTCGGATAAGTCGGGAAAATTTGCCGGAATTGGCAAAAAAACTGACATTGAAAACGATAGTAATTTAGTTCCCCTTCAGGGGTTAGGGGCAGGTATCTCATTTGATGTAAATCGTGGTGAGATTTTCGGAATTATTGGTCCGGATGGTGCAGGAAAAACAACGCTTTTTCGTATTCTGACCACCTTGATTCTGGCTGAAAGTGGAACCGCAACAATCGATGGTTTTGATGTCGTTAAAGATTACAAGAAAATCCGTAAGCGGGTTGGGTATATGCCCGGCAGATTTTCGCTGTATCAGGATTTGACCGTGGAGGAAAATCTGGAGTTTTTTGCTACCGTTTTCAATACCACCATTGAGGAAAATTACGAGTTGATAAAGGATATTTACGTTCAGATTGAGCCATTCAAAAAGCGACGTGCAGGGAAACTTTCAGGCGGGATGAAGCAGAAGCTGGCGCTGAGTTGCGCGTTGATTCACAAGCCTTCGGTGCTGTTTTTGGACGAACCAACAACGGGTGTTGATCCGGTTTCGCGTAAGGAATTTTGGGGAATGCTTCAGAAACTTCGCGAACAGGGCATCACCATATTGGTTTCCACGCCCTATATGGACGAAGCCACCCTGTGCGACCGCATCGCTCTGATTCAAAACGGCCAATTTTTGAAAATTGACACACCCAAAAACATTGTCAGCCAATTTGCCGATACGCTTTGGGCGGCTAAAAGCAACAATATGCATAAATTGCTGGAGGATTTACGAAAAGATGAGCAAGTGAAAAGCAGTTTCGCATTTGGGGATTCGATACATGTAACAGTTGATAATGGGCAGTTAACAGTTGATAGTTTAAAGAAGTATTTGATTGAAAAAGGCCATGAAAACATTACAATTGAGGCGATTGAACCTACAATTGAGGACTGTTTTATGGAATTATCAACTACACAAATTTGACGAACAGAGAAATGGATACAGTAATTAAAGTTGAAAATCTGACAAAACGCTTTGGAAATTTTACGGCCGTAGATAATATCTCTTTCGAAGTAAAACGAGGTGAAATTTTCGGATTTTTGGGTGCTAATGGTGCAGGGAAAACCACTGCCATGCGGATGCTTTGCGGATTAAGCATTCCCACCGAAGGTAAAGGAACGGTAGCCGGTTACGATATTTTCAAACAACCCGAAATGATTAAGAAAAGTATTGGTTATATGAGTCAGAAATTCTCAATGTACGAGGATTTGAAAGTTTGGGAAAATCTGGAACTTTTCGGCGGAATTTACGGCATGAGCGACAAAGTTATCAAACAGAAAACAGATGAGCTAATGCTAAACCTGAACTTTGAAGAGGAGCGCGACAAACTGGTAAAAGCTCTACCATTGGGTTTTAAACAAAAACTTGCATTCTCGGTTTCTATTTTTCATCAGCCGCAGGTTGTTTTCCTCGATGAGCCAACCGGAGGTGTTGACCCAATTACCCGTCGCCGCTTTTGGGAAATGATTTATGATGCAACAGCTCAGGGAATAACCGTTTTTGTAACAACACATTATATGGACGAAGCTGAGTATTGCGACCGCGTTTCCATCATGGTGGATGGTCGGATTGAAGCACTGGATTCACCCGAAAATCTGAAAAAACAATTTCACGCCAAAAATATGGATGAAGTTTTCCAGCAATTAGCCCGAAAAGCTAAAAGAGGGGATAACTAGCCACCTAAATCCCCCTTTAGGGGACTTAAAGACTTGTTTTCATAAAAATAGTACAATAATAGAAGCGTTTTTAAAATAAAATTCACCAATAAAACTAACTAAAAGTCCCCCATCGGGGGATTTAGTGGGCTTATGAAACAATTATTATCATTTATCCGAAAGGAATTTCACCATATTTTCCGCGACAAAGCCACAGTGATGATTTTGTTGATGATGCCGGTAATTCAGATTATTCTGTTTGGTTTTGCGTTGTCGCAGGAGGTGAAAAACACCAAAGTGGTCGTTCTTTCCACCACCAGCGATGAAGCAACACGCCGGATTATCAATCGTATAAATGCCAGTGAATACTTTGATGTGGTAGGCACAGTTCATAATTCTGACGACATTGATGCTGCTTTTCGTGATGGGAAAGCCAAGCTGGCCATGATTTTTGAAGATCATTTTTCCGAAAACCTGAAACATACCGGAAAGGCTCATATTCAGTTGATTGCCGACGCTACCGACCCAAATGCGGCTAACTCTTTTATGTTTTATGCTTCGAATATTATTAGCAATTACCAACAGGAGATTTCGCAACCGCAATCGGGTGGTGGAATGATTGTGCCTGAAGTGAAAATGCTTTACAATCCACAAATGAAAAGTGCGTTCAACTTTGTACCGGGCGTGTTAGGAATGATTATGATTTTGATTTGCGCCATGATGACTTCCATTGCCATTGTTCGTGAAAAAGAAATGGGTACAATGGAAATCCTGCTGGTGTCGCCCATGAAACCGATGTACACTATTCTGTCGAAAATCTCACCCTATTTTGTGCTTTCTGTAATCAATTTTGCTACCATCATGTTGCTTTCGGTTTTTGTGCTGAAAGTGCCTATTGCAGGGAGTTTTATCAGTTTGCTCACGGTTTCGTTACTTTATATTTTTGTGGCACTGGCATTAGGACTACTTATTTCAACGGTGACTAACTCACAATTGGCAGCCATGATGATTTCAGGTATGGGGCTTATGATTCCGGTTATGTTGCTCTCCGGTATGATTTTCCCTATTGAAAATATGCCTGTATTCCTGCGATTTTTATCCAATTTCGTTCCGGCTCGCTGGTATATCGATGCCGTGAAAACCATTATGATTAAAGGGCTTGGGCTCGGAGCTGTAATGAAAGATGTGGGCGTTTTGGTGATAATGGGAACGGTTTTGGTGACTATAAGTCTGAAGAAGTTTAAGGTGCGTTTGGAGTGACTTCTAAATCCTGAAAGGGAACTAGATTACTTTCGGTTCAATCAATTTAAGAAAAAGATTTAAATAAATTTTACTAACTAAATCCCCCTTTAGGGGTTAGGGGTCTATGATAAAATATCTTCTGAAAAAAGAATTCAAACAAATCATTCGGAATCCGTTTTTGCCGAAAATGATTTTTATGTTTCCACTGATGGTGTTGCTGGTATTTCCTTGGGCAGCAAGTTACGAAATTAAGAACCTGAACCTGAGCGTGATTGACAACGATCATTCATCGTACTCAAGGCGTTTGACTCAGACCATTGTTTCGTCGAACTATTTTAGGCTAACTGATATTTCGACTGATTATAACCATGCTATCAAAAGCATTGAAAGTAATAAAGCGGATATCATCCTTCAAATTCCTAAGAATTTTGAGAAAAGCATTATTAATCACGAGAATGTTAAGGTAATGATTTCGCCCAATGCGGTAAATGGCATGAAAGCAGGTGTAGGAATGACCTATCTGGCCAGCATCGTTGGTGAATTCAACAATACTCTGATTTCCGAATTATATCCCGAAATGGTTCAAAGCGGCTCGTCAATCATTCAGATTGATTCGCAATACCGTTTCAACAAACACTTGAATTATCAGGTATTTATGGTTCCGGCACTGATGGTGATGATTCTGACTTTGCTTTGCGGATTTTTACCGGCAGTTTCTATCGTTTTCGAGAAAGAACTTGGCACAATGGAGCAAATCAACGTGAGCCCTGTGCCAAAAATTATCTTTATTCTGGGTAAACTGATTCCGTTCTGGATTATCGGTTTTATTGCCATAAGTATTGGATTTACAGTCGCCTGGCTTGATTACGGATTAATTCCGGTAGGACATTTCTATGAAATCTACACTTTTGCTGCTATCTATATTTTCGCCATTTCAGGCATGGGAATCGTGATTTCAAACTTTGCACAGACGCTGCAACAAGCTGTTTTTATCGTATTTTTCTTTATGTTGCTGTTTATTATGCTCAGCGGACTGTACACTCCGGTGGACAGTATGCCAAACTGGGCACAGTGGCTGGCTGCCTTTAATCCGCTGAAACATCTGATGATTGTGATGCGGTCTATTTATCTGAAAGGCAGTAATTTCAGTCAACTGGCTAAAGAACTGCTAGCCTTGCTTGGCTTTGCGGTAGCATTTAATGGGCTGGCCGTCTTGAGTTATAAGAAAACGAATTAGACAGTATGAAATCTAACTAATCCCTTCATTGGATTCTGCACAATTTCTGAAATATCTATGCCACGCTCTGAAGCCACAATTTCCAGCGTGTCGCGGAAATAATGCGCTATAGAACCCACAAAACCCACTTCAACATCCTCCAGAGGATATTGCATCACGTTTCGGACAAAGAAAGCATCGAAAGCATCGTAAACCAGATTAAAAATGGATGGTTCTTCGATGTGTTCCAACAGAAAAGGAGTGAATCCGGCCAGAAAGCGGTTGGGGAAAGGTTTTTTATAAACGTTTTCGAGGATAATGGACGGAGTCAGTTCGTATTCGTCGAGCAGCTTTTCGCTAAGCCATTCGGGTAACTGGTTTTTCAGGCAATCGGCTATTAAAAACTTTCCAAGCACCGCACCACTGCCTTCGTCGCCCAGAATAAAACCCAGCGGAGATACGTTCTGAACAATTTCTTTTCCGTCGTAATAGCAGGAATTTGAACCCGTTCCGAGTATGCAGGCAATACCTTTTTCGTGTTGAAATAACGAACGGGCAGCTGCAAGTAAATCGCTCTGAATCTCAATCATCGCATTGCTGAAAAAACGCACCAAAGCCTGATTTACCAACAATTTCTTTTCGGGAAATGAACAGCCTGCTCCATAGAAAAAAATCTGTTCGATGGTAGTTTCTGGTAAATTCGGTATAAGCTGAACATCGAGCAAAGCAATGATTTCAAGTTCATTTTGGTAAAAGGGATTGATTCCGTCGGTAAAAATTTCGCTCAGCACTACCCCGTTTTGCAATACACACCAGTGTGTTTTGGTTGACCCGCTGTCTGCTATTAATATGACTCCTGAATCCCTAAAAGGGGACTTTGAAGTTCCAATTGAGTCTGTCATTCTACTTTTATTTTTATCTCTGCGGCAAAGATAGGATATATTTTTTGAAATTCAGATGATCCGTACAAATGGATGTTTGGAAATTTAATCGTATTTTTGACATTCAAAAATATCAAATTTCATCTGTATATGCACAATCAATCAAAGAACAATGTCCCCTTCAGAGGGTTAGGGGTCATCAATTGCTTTTTAGCCTGTAATGACCTTGCTGAAACCACCAAAACTGTTGCGGAAATCAAGCAGTCCCCGCTCGTTCAAACTATTTATCTCCTTGTAAAAGAAAATCAAAATATACAAATCGATGGCTGTACCACCATTACAATTGACTCGCTGCAAAGCACCGCAACTATTCAACAAATTGCTTCCAAATCGGATGCTGCTTACTCGCTGATTTATATCAAAGACAGCACCCTGGAACTCGGACAATTTGCGTTGGAACGTTTTTACCGCATTGCTGAGGACACTCAGGCAGGGTTGGTTTACTCCGATTATTACGAAATTAAAGCCGGCCTTCGTTCCAATCACCCTGTAATTGATTATCAGGAAGGCTCCTTGCGCGACGATTTTAATTTTGGTTCGGTATTGTTTTATAATGCTTCAGCCCTACAAAAAGCCGTTGCCGAAACCACTGACAACTATCGGTTTGCAGGACTGTACAACCTTCGGCTGAAAGTTTCGCAACAAGCTGAACTGGTTCATATCAACGAATACCTGTACACTGAGGTGGAGACCGACACCCGCAAAAGTGGCGAGAAACAGTTCGATTATGTCGACCCACGCAACCGTGCGGTGCAAATAGAAATGGAGGCTGCCTGCACCCACCACCTGAAACAAATCGGTGCTTATCTGGCTCCAACTTTCAACAACATTGAGTTCAATGAACGTAATTTTCCGGTGGAAGCTTCGGTGATTATCCCCGTGAAAAACCGCGTGAAAACCATTGCTGATGCCATCAAATCGGTGCTGATTCAGAAAACTTCGTTTGCATTTAATCTGATTATTATCGATAATTTTTCTACCGACGGCACTTCGGAACTGATTCAAAACTATGCCAAAGCCGACAATCGAGTGATTCACATTATTCCCAACCGCAGCGACCTCGGCATTGGCGGCTGCTGGAACGAAGGCGTTCATTCGGCTCAATGCGGAAAATTTGCCGTGCAGCTCGACAGCGACGATGTGTATCAGGACGAAAACACGCTGCAAAAAATCGTGGATGCTTTCTACGAGCAAAACTGCGCTATGGTGGTTGGTTCGTACACCATGACCAACTTTGCCATGGAAACCATTCCGCCAGGACTTATCGACCACAAGGAATGGACACCCGAAAATGGCAGAAATAATGCTCTCCGCATCAACGGACTGGGTGCTCCACGGGCATTCTACACTCCGGTTTTGCGTGATATCAAAGTGCCCAATACCAGCTACGGAGAAGACTATGCTCTGGGGCTTCGCATCAGTCGCGAGTATCAAATCGGACGTATCTACGACTCGCTGTATCTCTGTCGTCGCTGGGACGAGAACTCCGATGCCTCACTGGATGTGGTAAAAATGAACGGACATAACCTGTATAAAGATAAAATACGGACGGTGGAATTGAAGGCGAGGAAAAGAACTACCCCCAACCCCTAAAGGGGAGTAAGAAATATTACAACTGATTTCTGACATAAAGTATGAAAGATAATATGTTTTATGGCGCATTACCAATTCTATTTGAATTGGCTAAAGAATTAAGGAATAGTCAGACTGAAGCAGAGATTTTTCTTTGGGAGAATCTATGATATTTAAAGGGATTAAATGTTAGATTTAAACGTCAACATCCAATATTATATTTTATTGCTGATTTTTATTGCCATAAAGCTAAGCTAATAATTGAAGTAGATGGTGGATATCATAACATTCCAGAACAATATATTTACGACAAAAATCGGGATTCTGAGTTAGAAAACCTTGGCTTAAAAGTAATTCGTTTTACAAATAAACAAGTACTCAATGATATAAATCAAACGTTGAATGTTATTGAAGAAATTCTTATAGAAAGAACTACAATGCAAAAAGATATACGAGACAAAAGTAGCTTCGGTTCCCCTTTAGGGGCTAGGGGTCTTTTTCAGCAACAACTTTCCAACTGGGAACTTGCCCGAAACAACTACAAAAGTCTGAAAACCGTTCAAACCAAGTCCTTCGATTTTGGGGATTATAGCGTAAAAGTGCAATTTAACCCCGCCCGTATGGTTTCGTCGGGTGCGAAAGTGGATGCCAAAACCATTTCCGAACGTCCGTGTTTTTTGTGTGCGGCTAATCGTCCGGCAGAGCAACGGGCAATTGAGTTTGGCGATTACGAGATACTGGTCAACCCCTTTCCTATTTTTCCGGAACATTTCACCATTCCCCGCAAGGAGCATACGCCGCAACAAATAAAACCTTTTTTCAGCGATATGCTTGAACTGGCAAAGGCGATGGATGACTATCTGATTTTCTATAACGGTCCGCAATGCGGTGCTTCCGCCCCCGATCACATGCACTTTCAGGCAGGTTCGAAGGACTTTTTACCGTTGCTAAACGATTATTTCCGTCTGAAGGACACGCATACTGACCTGCTTGTTTCGACCGAAAAAATGCAACTGTTTCAGATGACCGACTATGGAAGGGCAGTCTATGTCATTGAGTCAACCGACAGTGAAAATGCTCAGGATTCTTTTGAAAAACTGTATGATCGCCTCTCCCTAACCCTCTCCAAAGGAGAGGGAACAGAGCCTTTAATGAATATTGTTTGTATCTACAAGAATAGCAAATGGTTCGTTTTCGTACTTCCCCGCAAGGCCTTCCGTCCGTGGCAATACAGCGCAGAAGGAGATAAGCAATTGCTTATTAGTCCCGCCACAGTAGAGATGTGCGGCATCTTTATTACCCCTGTTGAGAGCCATTTTGAGAAAATAAGCAAAGATGATGTGTTAAGCATTTTAGAACAGCTGAGTTAGTTTTAGTTTATTGTACCATTTTACTAATAATATATACATATATACTAAATTATTTAAGTTATTAGCTTATATAATTTAGTAATTATACAAATTGAATTACATTTATAGTTACTTTGTTTAGTATAATAGATATTACTTTTTATATTAAAAGTAAATATATTTACTATAAAGGCACAAAGTATTAGTATATATCTAAATTATTTTGTATTTTTGCTGAAAATTACATGAATTATGGCAACTATAACGAAGAAATATCTTGAACAATCGAATGGAGGATATCAGCACAATGGAAAAATGCTGGCTGATTATTTTGCAAAACACCAGATAAATCGATCGGCATTGGGGCGTAAATTAGGTGTTGCGCCAAGTACTGTCATGAAATATCTTGAAAGTGAATCGTTACAATTCCGAATATTGTGGAACATTAGTCTGGCATTGAATCATAATTTTATTGCTGAATTATCTGCTCAAATTCCTTGTGAAATTGTCCCATCGCCAAAAGATGAAAATCTAGTGGCTTTGGAAAAAGAACTTGAGCGACTTAATATAGAACTTTCGGTTTATAAAAGTATTGTCGGTAAATAACCATGTGTAATTCCGAACCCATCATACAAGTCGGCATTCTCACTTCCGAAAGGATAGAATTCATTTTGAATGGCAGTTTCTCGACGCCGGCCGGAAGAGTTTTTTCAGGCAATCAGCAAGTAGTTGTTCGGGATGGGAAAGTCGGATTCGATAACCAGCTTTTCGACGAAATCATCTTCGAGCCAACCACAAACGATGCTTCATTTGATTTGATTGATGTGGTTATTGGCATTGGATTTCATTGGGAACGCAAAGAAAACCAACGATTCCGTGGCGCAATTAAGTTGATAGCGGACAGTGGACAGTTGACAGCTATAAATCGGATTAATGTGGAAGATTACCTCACCAGCGTCATTTCCAGCGAGATGAGCGCCACCGCCTCCGACGAATTATTGAAAGCTCACGCGGTGATTTCGAGAAGTTGGTTGTTGAAACCAATATTAGAACCAGGAACCAAGAATCAAGAATCAAGAAGTACTACAGAGCAAAAGACTATAAACTATAAACTATCAACTATCAACTACAGGAAGTGGTACGAACGCGATGCCCATACACATTTCGATGTATGTGCCGACGACCATTGCCAGCGTTATCAGGGAATTACACGGACTTCCACCGCAGCAGTTGAAAAAGCCATCGAAGCCACACGGGGCGAAGTGCTGATGTACGACGGGCAAATTTGCGATGCACGTTTCAGCAAATCCTGCGGGGGTGCTTCCGAAACATTCGAAAACTGCTGGGCAGAGGAACATCACCCCTATCTCAGCAAAGTAATCGACAATCCCTCTGCACCCGAAGGTTTTGAGTTGGATTTGACCGTGGAAGCCAATGCCGAAAAATGGATACGAAATAATCCCGAAGCATTTTGCAATACATATAACAAAGCCATTTTGGCACAGGTCCTGAATAACTACGATCAGGAAACCACCGACTTTTACCGTTGGAAGATTGAATACAGCCAGGCCGAACTTGCCGAAATAATCACCCGTCGTTCCGGCATCAACTTTGGCGAAATCGTGGATTTAATTCCCGTAAAACGGGGAGAATCCGGTCGCATAATTGAACTGAAAATCGTGGGTACTAAACAAACTGTCGTGGTAGGCAAAGAACTTGAAATCCGCAAATGGCTCTCCAATTCCCACCTGTACAGTTCGGCATTTGTGGTGGATAAATCAGAAATCATCAACGACATTCCACAACGCTTTACCTTCACCGGTGCCGGTTGGGGACACGGCGTGGGGCTTTGTCAGATTGGTGCGGCGGTTATGGGTGAAAAAGGATATAGGTATGATGAGATTTTGTTGCATTATTTTAAGGGGGCGGAATTGAAGAGAATTTATTAAAAGCTTAATATTTATGTTGAAAAAGTTCATTTTTCTATTTTCTTTAGGTTTGATTCTTTTGAATTGTAGTAAATAGAATTCAAAACTATATAATGATATTTACAGCAAATGTAATTTGAAAGATAGTATTCCTTTTGAATATAACCTGAATGACTTTATAAAAGCTGATTGGGATACTTTATATGTTTTGGGTTCAAACAAGAGATTGGAAGATGTAGATCGAATTTTAGGATTTCATTATGAATTTTATGAAGAACTCTCTGATATAATCGTTTTTGTAAAAAATAAAAAAGTAATTTATCATGAAGAAATTCCATATAAATGGGATTATATTGATCCGGTTGGAGGGGGTCTTCTAATTTATTTTCCTTGTAATGATAATGAAAGTATTTCAAAAGTAAGCAATAAAACGCCTGTTTTGAATCTAATTAAAGGGAAAAACACCCACAATGAAGACTGTTTTTACATAAAAAGTTTCAAATAAAATTTAAAAACAAATGCAAAATAATAAATCCCCCTGGTCATGGATTCCAACCCTTTATTTTGCCGAAGGACTTCCGTACGTGGTGGCCATGACGGTGGCAGTGATTATGTACAAGCGGCTTGGAATTTCCAACACCGACATTGCTTTGTATACCAGTTGGCTGTATTTGCCGTGGGTAATTAAACCGTTCTGGAGTCCGTTTGTGGATATTATCAAAACCAAACGCTGGTGGATTGTGAGTATGCAGTTGCTGATTGGTGCCGGACTTGCGGGAGTAGCGTTTTTGATTCAGGCACCGTTTTTCTTTCAGGCTACACTGGCGGTACTGTGGCTCATTGCGTTCAGCTCTGCCACGCACGATATTGCTGCCGATGGTTTTTATATGCTAGGGCTGGACAGTTCGCAACAGTCGTTCTTCGTGGGTATCCGCAGCACCTTTTACCGACTGGCGATGATTTCCGGTCAGGGTTTGCTGATTATTGCAGCCGGTGCGCTGGAGCATTACACGGGCAATCTTCGCCTGGCGTGGAGCATCACGTTTTTCATTCTTTCAGGTTTGTTTTTGCTTTTTTTTATTTACCACCGTTTTATTCTTCCGCGCCCTGATTCTGATATTACAAAAGCAGAAAACAGTCCCGGTGAAATTTTCAGGGAATTCGGACTGACTTTTGCTTCATTTTTTCAGAAAAAAGGGATAGGGCTGGCTATTGCTTTTATGCTGCTTTACCGACTGGGCGAAGCTATGCTGGTGAAAATGGCATCACCCTTTCTGCTTGATGCCCGAAACGTGGGTGGACTTGGACTCAGCACCGAGCAGGTGGGGTTGGTTTACGGAACGGTGGGTATCATTGCTCTGACTTTGGGCGGAATTGTAGGCGGAATTGCTGCCTCCCGCAAAGGACTGAAATACTGGATTTGGCCCATGGCACTGAGCATTACCCTGCCGCATCTGGCCTATGTGTATCTGTCATGGATTGCGCCAACCAGTTTTGTATTGATAAATATTGCCGTGGCTGTGGAGCAGTTTGGTTATGGTTTCGGATTCACGGCATATATGCTTTACCTCATTTATTTTGCAGATGGCGAACATAAAACGGCTCACTACGCTATGTGTACAGGTTTTATGGCATTGGGAATGATGTTGCAGGGAATGATAGCCGGAAAGCTCCAGACAATGTTCGGTTATCAGCACTTCTTTATCTGGATAATGATTCTGGCCATTCCCACGCTGGCTGTTATTCCGTTTCTGAAAATAGATAAG
>Ga0214228_1000103_pt1 | contig 27667 bp, 25 predicted proteins | sample TroBogypolimnion_21_FD_153066 | JGI IMG/M metagenome (GOLD analysis project Ga0214228, IMG submission 153066) | Freshwater microbial communities from Trout Bog Lake, WI - 05NOV2007 hypolimnion | ecosystem: Environmental > Aquatic > Freshwater > Lake > Hypolimnion/Profundal zone | place: Trout... | reverse complement strand
AGACCTTCGGGTACGCACTGTGGCGAATAAATCCAAGCTGAAAGTTTCTATTATTCAGGCTATCGACCGAAAAATTGCCCTAGACGATATTGCGTTATCAAAAGGTTTGGATATTTTCGAACTGCTCGACGAAATTGAAGCCATTGTATATTCCGGCACTAAAATCAATATCGATTATTTTTTGCAGGAAATTATGGATCCCGATCATATTGATGAAATTTTCGAGTATTTCAGTACGGCTGAAACCGATAAAATTGACGCTGCCCTAGATGAATTAGGAGAGGATGATTTTAGCGAAACAGAAGTGCGACTGGTTCGCATCAAGTTCCTTTCGGAAATTGGGAATTAAACAATAATAATTATTTATAAAAAAACTCCAAACAAGTCATTTTGATTGTTTGGAGTTTTTTTGTTGAAAAAATTAAATATCGGTTTGCTACCAGCGATGTGAAACTTTTCGTCCGAAAATCAGAATGTAAAGGTTGACTAAAGGCAGGAAAATATCAAAAACCGGCAGGGTAAGAATATATTTTCGCTCTCCAAAATGATTCGAAGATCGGTTTATAATCAAAAGTTGAACAGCGAGCCGCGCAACAAACAACACTGCAGCAGCAATTTGTGTTATTACATTTCCAAATACAAGCGCCAAAATAAGCGAAAGGTAGAAAAGTCCACGTGTCAATGGTTCCAAAAATAAGCGGAATTTACTTGCACTCTTGTAATACGACGAAACCGACAAATGACGCTCCTTTTGAAAAAACCAACCTTTAAAAGTCCGATTAGGCTCAGACCATGTTATGCTATCGGGAGCAATCTCAATACGGGTATTCGATGGAGTAGAAGCCTTATTGACTATTAAATCATCATCGCCTGCACTCAGATGCAAGGTTGAAGCAAATCCTTTTTGAGCAAAAAATGTTTCTTTTCTGTAAGCCAGATTCCGACCAACTCCCATATAAGGTTTGTGAGCTATAGCCATTCCCATGTATTGCAATGCAATAAACAAGGTATCGTAAGTAATTAAGCGATTTACAAAGCTCTTCTTATTAAAATACGCACCATACCCAAGCACAAAATCCGTTTCGGAGCTAAAGTTTCGAGCCATTCGGGCAATCCATTTTGAATCTTCCGGCATACAATCGGCATCCGTAAAAAGAAGTAAATCATTTTTAGCAGCCTTGATTCCGAGTGTTAGCCCAAGTTTTTTTGTACTTAGATTATTTGCACCCACCGGAACAAATGTAGTCCTCAAATTTGGATATATCTCAGATAAATCTTTGAGTAAATCGTGAGTTTCATCTGTCGAACCATCATTAATAACAATCACTTCATAATCGGGGTAATCTTGCTTTAAAACAAAAGGCAGAAATTTCCGCAAGTTATCAGCTTCATCCTTGGCGCAAATAATGACCGATACCGGCTGTTGTTCGGCTTGAAATGAAATTTTATTGTTATTTACCTTTGACCGGTAACGCAAAACTCCATTCAGATAGCGAATGTAAAAATACACTTGATAACCAAAAGCCACGAGTAGAACTCCGAAGAAAATCAACTCCAATACAGAGAAAGAAAAACCGTAAATATCCATTTTAATCACTTTTTTAAATGGTCGGAAGTATATGCCTTCGGAAGTTTACGCAAATTGTATTGCGAAGCCATTATTTCGCCATAGGCACCGGCCGATCTCAATGCAATCAAGTCACCGCGTTTCGTTTTATTCAGCACAAAATCTTTTGCAAAGGTGTCGGACGATTCGCAAATAGGACCTACAACATCATAAGCCTCAGTTGGTAACTCCGAACTGATATTTTCAATAAGGTGAAAAGCCTGATATAATGCAGGACGAATTAAATCGGTAAAACCGGCATCGAGAATAACAAATTGCTTGGTAGCACCCTGTTTTACATACAACACTTTCGAAATCAGCGTACCGCATTGAGCTACCACGGCACGTCCCAATTCAAAGTGGAGTGTTTGTCCCGGCAATAAATTCAAATGATCGCGATAAACTTTAAAAAATGATTCAAACTCCGGAATCGGAAAATGATTCGGATGTTCATAGTTTATTCCCAAACCACCGCCAACATTTATATTTTGAAGAGTTACACCTTTAGCGATAAATTGCTCCTGCAATTCGTTTACACGCACACATAAGTTGTGAAAAGAAGTCATATCTGTAATTTGCGAACCTATATGAAAATGTATACCGGTCAGTTTTACATTCGGTAAGGTCTGAATCAAATCAACGACGGAATCAATATCTTCCATATTAATACCAAACTTATTTTCATTAGTGCCGGTGGTAATGTAATGATGGGTATGCGCATCCACGTTGGGGTTAATGCGTAAAGCCACATTAGCAGTTTTTCCTTTGGCAGCAGCAAGCTCGTTGATAACTTCCAATTCCGGAACCGATTCTGCATTAAAACAGAAAATATCATTCTCCAAGCCTAGATTGATTTCCCAATCAGCTTTACCAACTCCTGCAAATACTACTTTTGAAGCAGGAATTCCGGCATCAAGTGCAGCTTGGACTTCACCGCCACTCACACAGTCAGCACCAAGACCGGCTTCTTTAATTACAGCCAATACACTTGGGTTTACATTGGCCTTCATGGCATAATGCACATGATAATCCGATTTATTTGACTCAACATTAATCTCGTTCAGTGTTTTGCGTAAAACATCCAAATCGTAATAATAAAATGGAGTTTGAATTTCGTTGAACTTATCGATTGGGAATTTTCCTTTAATCATAAAAGTGAAGCCCCCTAATCCCACCGAAAGGGGACTTTTCTTGCTACGAGGGCAATAGTTTTTTATTATCCAACTAATATTTAAATCCCCCCTTCGGGGAATCAAGGCAGTTTTTTTAATTAAAAAGCGCTGCGCTTAAAGCATTTAACGCCCGTTTTTTGTCTGTGGATTTGATTAGAAATGAAATATTATAATTGCTTCCGCCATACGAAATCATTCGAACCGGAATTTCACTCATCGCACCAACTACTTTTGCCTGAAAGCCTACATTTTCGTAAGGCATATCACCCACAACACAAATAATAACCATATCGGTATCAACAGTTACAGTTCCGAATTTCTTCAATTCATTCACAATTTCATCCAATCGTTTAGGATTATCAATTGAAACTGAAACACCGACCTCGGAAGTTGTAACCATATCAATGGGTGTTTGGTACGATTCGAAAATTTCAAAAACTTTCCGCAAAAACCCGTGTGCCAACAACATTCTACCAGATTTGATTTTAATGGCTGTAATCCCATCTTTCGCAGCAACTGCCTCAATTTTACCTTTTTTACTTTGCGTAGAAATAAGTGTTCCGGGAGCTTTTGGTTCCATTGTATTTAACAATCGAACCGGTATATTTGCTAATTTAGCCGGTAAAATACAAGTTGGATGCAAAATTTTTGCTCCAAAATAAGCTAACTCCGCAGCTTCTTCAAAATGCAGAACCGGAACAGGTTTTGTACCTTCTACAAAACGTGGATCGTTGTTGTGCATTCCATCAATGTCAGTCCAAATCTGAATTTCAGAAGCATTCACAGCAGCGCCAACCAACGAAGCAGTATAATCGCTGCCACCACGTTGCAAGTTGTCAATCTCACCATAAATATTACGACAAATAAACCCTTGTGTAATATAAATCGTTTTATCGGGTTGTTCGGCCAACTGAATAGCCAGATTCTCGGTAATAAAATTCAAATCAGGCTCGGCATTTTTATCAATCCGCATGAATTCCAGGGCAGGAATCAATGCGCTGCTTTCGCCAATTTCTTTCAAATATAGTTGAAAAATGGTTGTTGACAATAATTCACCCTGAGCCAAAATCACTTTTTCTTCAAACAACGTAAAAACCGATTTGGAAAAAGAACGCATATAATCGAATAGCAGCTTTACCGTATCTTTTGCTTCGGCTTTATTACCAGGTGTTGAATAAAGTTCATCTATTACATCGAAGTATTTCTGTTCCAACGTGTTAATTTTTTCTAACGCACCGGCGATATTATTTTTATACAGATAATCCGAAATTTCGACCAAGTTGTTAGTTGTGCCCGACATAGCTGACAAAACAACAATTTTTTGATCGCCATCGCATATCAACTTCGCAACATCTTTCATGCGTGCGGCTGAACCAACGGACGTTCCACCGAATTTTAATACTTTCATTTCGTTCGTTTTAATTGAAATTTGACAAAATTAAATTAGCCACAAAAGTAATATTTTTTTCTCAATAATTTTCCATTTGATAATTCGATAATTTCCGCTACATTTGCAAAAAAAAGCTTTCTGTACATGCGAAAAAAGATAGTTTTAGCATTTTTGTCGGTTTTTTGTATCAGTATGTCATCGTTTGGCATCGACGGCTGGATTCGGATTAATCAACTCGGCTATTTACCGGGTGCATCCAAGAAAGCTATTCTACTAAGCGAATCTCCACAAATTATCAATCAATTCAGCATTCACGATGCCCTTACCAACAAACTGTTAGCTGAATTTAAAACCCTTCGTTCGTGGGGGGAATTTCAATCTTTCAAGAGTGTATATATTCTTGATTTTTCGAATTTCAAAATTTCTGGGGCTTTTTACATTAAAGCCGGTTTAATTTTTTCACCAACCATTTATATCAACAAAAACATTTACCTCGGAAGTGCTGACCATCTGCTGAATTATATATTTCAGCAACGTTGTTCCAATAATCTCGATAATAGCAATTTATTTCAGCAGTCGGATGGTAAATCGGCAATTGTTGACGAATATAAGTTTATTCAGCACACTGAAAAAATAGCCGGAAATACAATCAGTAATACAAAATCATCGAAAACTAAACAAAACAAAAAAACAGTTCGGGTAGAAAATGTTGATTCATTAAAATTAATCAATATTCCCGGTGGTTGGCGCGATACAGAAAATCTCAATCAAAACGGAATAATTTCTGCTACAGTTATTTACCAGCTACTTTTTGCGTATCAAATGAATCCTGTTGCATTTCACGATAAACGTGATGCCTTGGGAAATGAAATCCCAAATGGCATTCCGGATATTCTCGATGAAGTAAAATGGGGGTTGGATTGGTTAATGAAAATGTATCCGGAAAAAAATCTCATGTTTTGCCAAACTGGCGATGATCGAGATGCTTCTACAACAAACCTTCTGGATAATAAAACTGCTGGCGGAGTTAAAACCTATCGTCCGGCTTACATTGCCACTGGAAAACCGCAAGGTCTGTTTAAATTTAAAAATTACTCTTCAGGAATCGCCTCATTGGCAGGAAAGTATGCATCTGCTTTTGCACTTGGATCACAACTGTTGGCTAAATATTACCCTTCATTTGCCGATAGTTTGTCTACTAAAGCATTCGAAGCATTTCAATTGGGCAAAGATAATCCGGGCTTTTGTCAGACAATTCCTGCAAAATTACCTGTTTTTCTGGAAGAAAATAACTGGACTGACGACATGGAATTGGCAGCCATTCAACTTTATCGCCTCACTTTCGAAGGAAAATACCTGAATGAAGCAGTTCAGTATGGAAAAATGGAACCAATTTCGCCATGGTTGTGTTCTGATTCTGCCCGATACTATCAATGGTACCCATTTATTAATCTGGGACATTATGTGTTGGCAAACGTTGAAAACCCCAGATACAGGAAAGAATATCTGCAAAATATGCACGATGGCCTTCAGCGAATGAATTTATACGCCATTAACAATCCATTTTTTGTCGGCGTTCCCATGATTCGGAATTCGAATAATCTGGTGGCGGCTTTGGCAACTCAATGTCATTTGTACCAAACTTCCACCAACGATTCAACTTTCTTGGATATGGAGAATGGATTGATTGACTGGCTATTTGGTCGGAATCCTTGGGGTAAAAACATGATTTCCGGGCTAACCAAAAATGTGCATACAATAAATCCTTTTTCGTTTGAAAATAAAAAAAACAATTCATCAAATGGCGGTTTGATATCTGGAGCTGTCAGCAAAACAACATTCGACCGTTTGTCTGAAAAATATATTCCAAAACAAGAATTGTATAATCGTTTTCAATCCGAATGGTCTGTTTTTCAAGATAATACAAATATTACAAATCAAACAAATTTGGATGGGACTGCATCGCTTACTTATTTATTTTCCAGCAGGCAACTGGAAGGCGTACCCGATAAAACCGCTGATAATAATCAATATTTGTTCGGTGGAATAATCCGAACTGATACTTTAAAGAAACAAATCTGTTTGATATTTTCGGGAGATAAATATGCTGATGGTGCAAAAGTTATACTCAAAACATTAAAAAAACTGCATATAAATGCAGCCTTTTTCTTTACCGGTGATTTTTATCGCAATTCGGCAAACAAAAATTTAATCAACCGTTTACAAAAAGAACAACATTATCTGGGTGCACATTCCGACAAGTTTACACAGTATTGTTCGTGGCAAAAAAGAGATTCATTGCTTATTAATAAATCATTGTTTTTGAATGATTTATATGCAAATTTTAAAGCCATGGAAAAGTTTGAAATCAGCAAAACCCAATCTCCGTTTTTTTTACCTCCAAACGAATGTTACAACGACAGCATCAGCAATTGGTGTAAAGAAGTTGGAATTCAACTCATTAGCTTCACACCCGGAACACTTTCCATATCAGATAATTCGATACCTGAAATGCGCGAAAAATATTTTTCGAGCAACGAAATTATGACTCAAATTTTACAAACCGAGAAAAAACAAGGACTAAACGGAGAGATTTTGATGTTTCATATCGGGAGTGATAAAAAGCGTCAGGATAAATTTTATCCTCGACTAAATTCGCTTCTTTCGGAACTTATGAAAGCTGGATATCAATTTGTGGATTTATATAAAGCAACTGATATTTTCGACAAAAACAATTCATTATCAGACACAAAACGAAAAAAGAAGAACTGATAAGCCCTTCTTTTTTCACTTGCATTTTAATAAGGGTGGAGAACGGGGCTCGAACCCGCGACCTTCTGAACCACAATCAGACGCTCTAACCAACTGAGCTACGACCACCATGTTTTGCGAGTGCAAAGATAATACAGCAATTGATTTTGTGCAACAATTTCATTTTAAAATTCAATCTATTTTTTCAATCGATTAATTTTCAACGTTTAAACTTAAAATATAAATGAAATTTTATATTGCCAATCCCAAAATTGATGCAGAAATCAGAGATATTCGACGTAAAATAAGGCTTTCGATGAACGGTATTATATCCGAACAGATGAAAGAAAGCGGTATTATTTACAAAACAAATTTTGGAGTTTCCATTCCGAGGTTAAAAGAAATTGCCAAATTGTATGCTCCGAACCATGATTTAGCACAAAGGCTTTGGGACATTGAAATTCGCGAAACCAAGATTCTATCCACCATGCTCCAGCCAATCGACACATTTACACCCAAAATGGCTCAACAACGGGTTGAAAGTTTTGATCAGATTGAAATTGTCGAACAAAATTGCATGAATTTATTTAATAAATTACTCTATTCCAATGTTTTATGTATCGAATGGGTACAAAATGAAAAATCATGGATACAAATAACCGGTTTTATGCTGGCTGCCCGAATTGTTGAAAAACTGAGTGAAAATGACATTGAATCGATTGTGGAGATGGGAATAAAGGCATCTAAAATTGAGAATTTTCATCTTTACAAAGCAGTAGCACTTTGTTTAAGCCGCTTTTGCAGGAAAAACAAAGCTGTTGCCACTTTCATTTTAAAAGAAATAAAACCGTTTGAACAATCAAAATTAACCGGACAACGGTATATTTGGAACGAAGTGACACAAGAAATATTATTTTTGGATAATAAATAGCAATAAATAAGGCAGAAAGTTGTACTTTTGTTGGTCATTTCGAATCCAAAACGACTGGCTTTTTAAACGAATTAACAATACGACCTTAAAATTTTCATATTTTATGAAGGAAGAAGTTCCGTTTGAATCAACCAAAGAGATATTTACCGACTATCTCAAAACACATAATCATCGGAAAACGCCCGAAAGATATGCAATATTAGAACATATTAATACAATTGATGGACATTTCAATGCAGAAATTCTTTATAATTTGATGCAGAGCGATTATCGGGTAAGTTTAGCCACAGTTTACAACACACTTGAACTCTTGTTAGATTGCAAACTAATTGTAAAACACCAACTTGGAAGTCAGCATGCACAATATGAAAAAAATTTTGGTTCCAATATTCATCATCATTTAATTTGTACAAACTGCGGAAAAGTGAAAGAATTTTCGGACAAACAATTACGAATTTCAATCCAAACGCGAAAATTTGCGCATTTTTATTCAACTCATTATTCACTTTATTTGTATGGCTTGTGTCATAAATGTAAAGCTGAATTAAAAAATTCCTGAATTAGTTTTTTTTAAAATCATATTATTTAAAATGAAAGTAGACGTTTTGTTGGGTCTTCAGTGGGGAGACGAAGGTAAAGGAAAGGTTGTTGACGTTTTGACTCCCGATTACGATTTAATAACCCGGTTTCAGGGCGGTCCGAATGCAGGACATACACTCGAATTCGAAGGAAAAAAGTTTGTTTTGCGATCCATTCCTTCCGGTATTTTTCAAGGCGATAAAGTGAATATTATCGGAAACGGTGTTGTGCTCGACCCTGCCCTATTTAAAGCTGAAGTTGATGCGCTCGAAGTATCGGGGCATCCACTTACTTCACGACTCAAAATATCCAAAAAAGCCCATCTTATATTACCAACGCATCGGTTGCTTGATGCAGCTTATGAAGCGGCAAAAGGAAGCGGGAAAATTGGCACAACCGGCAAAGGAATAGGACCAACTTATACCGACAAAGTGAGCCGAAACGGCGTTCGTGTAGGCGATATTTTGCATAATTTCGAAGAAAAATATGCCATTGCCATTAGCCGACACAAAGAAATACTTAAACAATATGATTTTGAATATAATTTGACTGAACTAGAAAAGGCTTGGTTTGAAGGAATTGAATGCATTAAACGTTTCGAACTAATTGACAGCGAACATGTTGTAAACAGTGCCATGAAATCAGGAAAAAAAATATTGGCAGAAGGTGCACAAGGTACTATGCTCGACATTGATTTTGGATCGTATCCTTTTGTTACGTCATCCAACACAATTTGTGCCGGTGCTTGCACCGGATTGGGCGTTGCACCGGGAAATATCGGTGAAGTTTTCGGAATTTTTAAAGCGTATTGTACTCGCGTGGGTAGCGGACCGTTTCCCACAGAATTGTTCGACGAAACCGGCGAGAATATGCGAAAAATTGGCTTTGAATTTGGGTCGGTAACAGGTCGTCCGCGCCGTTGCGGCTGGATTGATCTGGTAGCTTTGAAATATGCCATTATGATTAACGGCGTGTCGCAACTGATTATGATGAAAAGCGATGTACTGGATGGATTTGAAACCATAAAAGCTTGCGTAGCTTACAACATTGATGGAAAGGAAATTGAACAATTTCCATACGATCTGAATGATGGTTCAGAACCCATTTATGTGGAGCTTCCCGGCTGGAAAACCGATATGACATCGATGCAAAATGAAGATGAATTTCCTGAAGAGTTTAATTCTTATCTTAACTTTTTGGAAGAAGAATTGGAAGTGCCGATTAAAATTGTTTCTGTCGGACCTGATCGTGAACAAACAATTATTAGATATCAGGAGTAGGTTAATTGGTTAATTAATAAAATTTTAACCATTAATTACAAACGAATGACTGTAAACTTTCTGCCATTTTGTCATTGGCAAGGATTTTGTGATTGAGAGAAACCTAACAAATTAAAAATTAAAACCATGTTAATAGCTTATGTCATCTTTGGCGTTTTTGCCTTAATTAGTTGGCTAATATCCAACAACTTGAAATCAAAATTTGAACGATATTCACGTATCCCCATTCCGCGTGGAATGACAGGAAAAGATGTAGCTCAAAAAATGTTACGCGATAATGGAATTTATGATGTTCAGATTGTGTCAACCAATGGAAATCTGACGGATCATTACAATCCGCTGACAAAAACAGTAAATTTAAGCGAAAACGTATATGCTTCGAGTAGTGTGGCAGCGGCAGCAATTGCGGCTCACGAATGTGGTCACGCGGTTCAACACGCAACGGCTTATGCACCTTTGACTTTGCGGTCAACATTAGTTCCAATTGTAAATTTTGCATCAAGCTGGATGCAATGGATTTTATTGGCAGGAATTATTTTCGTACGCACCTTTCCACAACTTTTATTGGTCGGAATAGCACTTTTTGCACTTACAACTTTGTTCAGCTTCATTACCTTACCGGTCGAAATTAATGCAAGTTCACGAGCATTGGAATGGCTTAACACTGCCGGAATAACGAATTACGAAACTCACGATCAGGCAAAAGATGCTTTAAAAACAGCAGCTTACACCTATGTCGTAGCTGCACTCGGATCGTTAGCGACTTTGGTATATTACATTTTGGTGTACATGGGTGGTAGCCGAAGATAAAACCGAAATTAGGCATGAATCGGTTTTTGTAGTAATGAACCATGAGCCCATTTCAGTGGAAGTTTATCAAAATAAAATTTACAAACCATGGTGACTAAAACGCCGATAACCGAGCCCACAAGCACATCAATCGCAAAATGTTGCGATAAATAAATTCTCGAAAACCCTACCAACAAAGCCAGCACGAAATACAAAAAATGGAGTGTTGGCTTTGTTGTGTAAAATGCCAATGCCAGGAATAGTGCAAAAGCCGTAATTGTGTGTCCTGATGGAAAACTATGAGTCGAATACAAATGCTCTCCTACAACGCGATGAAGTTGAATGGTCGGGAAATATTGCTGAAAATAGAGCGCCGGTCGGGGTTCATTCCAAATATGTTTAATACTTTGCGAGAATATGCCGGTAATCAATTGAGCAATAAGCACAAAAAGCGCAATCCTATACCTATAAAAAAGCAACCCAACAATAACAAGATACGGAACCCAATCACCAACATAAGTATAATAATGAAAAAATACATCAGCAGCTGGCGAATTGAAAGATGTCATCCACTCGTGCAAATCCGCTTTTGAGTTACTCAAAATCAGCATCGTAAAAATCAGTATAAACAAAAAATACGGAACAAAAAAGGTAAGATATTTTTTCATGTTTGAAACCCACCAATTCCCGAATGAATATGACATAGTTATTAAATACAAATCAATTATAAAATTATTCTTAAAGTCCCCTATCGGGAGATTTAGGGGCCTTTATTCCTCTCAAAATTTCTCTTTTCCCAATCGGACCAGGCAATCGTTCAACAATGAAACCCGCATTTTGCAAAGCCCGGCGTACGCTGCCTTTAGAACAATACGTCGTCAGACTAGCACCCGAATTACAGTGTTCAAAAATAACATCAAATCGTTCCTGAGTCCACATTTCAGCTTGTTTTTCGGGCGAAAAAGCATCAAAATAAATCACATCAAATTTATTTTCAAAAAAATATTTAGTAAAATCAGTTTCAATCTTCTTCAATGAAAAAAAAGGAGTAATTTGAATGTTCTGATTCCAAACTGAAGTATGTAGCTGTGCAAATAAATTTTTCTTTTCCGGCATAAACTCTTTCGGATAATTCAATGACAACGCTTTTTCAATTTCGACAGGGTATTTCTCAAGCGTAATGAACTGAATTTGTTTCTTGCTTTGCTCGGCTTCTATCATCGTCAAAAATGCATTTAAGCCAGTACCAAAACCAACTTCAAGCACACTTATCCTCTTTTTTTTACAATATTTCAATCCAGCTTCAATAAAAATATGTCGTGACTCCTGAATTGCGCCGTGAATTGAATGATAAGTTTCATCAATTTCACTTACATACAGTGAATGTGAGCCATCGGAAGTAATTATTAATTCAGATTGCATAATTCAGAATTAAAGTTCCACAAAAGTACCGAAAAGCATGAAACGAACCAATCGGTATTTCCAAAGAAGCAACCGTTGGTTCTTTTTTTCAATTATCAATTATCTGCTAACAAACAATTTCTTTTACAGTTATTTTTGCAATAGTATTTCAGGTAAAAATCAGTTTCCAAAATTAATAATTTTCATTTTCCCCTGCAACAAAAATCTCTTTTATTTTCAAATTGAAACATCCTCTAAAATCAGTATCTTTGCACCTCAAAAATTTCACTTCTATGATTAGTTATTTACAAGTAGAAAATCTGACCAAATCGTTTGGCGATAATCTGCTGTTTGAAAATATATCGTTCGGTATTGCCGATAATCAACGTGTTGCGCTCATTGCCAAAAATGGTACCGGAAAAACTACTTTACTCAATATTATTGCCGGAAATGAAGATTATCAGGGTGGAAGTATCTCTTTTCGGCGCGATTTGCGAATTGGTTACCTCGATCAAAACCCTGATTTTCCCAAAGAATTGTCGGTGATTGATGCTTGTCTATGCACAGATAATGAAGCGGTGCGAACCATTGCGTCTTACGAGCATTGTATGATGTCCGGAAATCATGATGGTTTAGATGAAATTATTTCACAAATGGATTTGCACAAAGCATGGGATTACGAAACACGCATCAAGCAAATTCTGGGGAAACTAAAAATAAGCAACTTTGAACAACTTATTGGCGAACTTTCGGGGGGACAGTTAAAACGTGTTGCATTAGCTAATGTATTGATTTCCGAACCGGATTTATTGATGTTGGATGAGCCAACCAACCACCTCGACCTCGAAATGGTGGAATGGCTCGAAGATTTTTTGAAACGTTCCACCATGGCATTGTTAATGGTAACTCACGACCGTTATTTCCTCGACCGTGTTTGTACTAATATTATGGAAATTGACCATCAGGGTTTGTTTCAATACTCCGGCAACTATTCGTATTATCTTGAAAAACGTCAGGAACGCATCGAAAACTGGAATGCCGAAAGTGACCGAACCGTCAATTTATACAAAAAAGAATTGGAATGGATGCGCCGTCAGCCTCAGGCAAGAGCTCACAAGGCCAAATCGCGTCAGGAAAGTTTCTACGAAATTGAAGAACGTGCCAAACAACGCCGAAATAATGACAAAGTCCAACTCGATGTGAAAGCCAGTTACCTCGGCTCGAAAATTTTTGAAGCTAAATATATATGTAAAGCGTATGGAGATTTGAAAATTCTGGACAACTTTTACTACAACTTTGCTCGCTACGAAAAAATGGGCATTGTAGGCAAAAATGGAACAGGAAAATCAACTTTCCTGAAAATGCTGCTGGGCGAAGTGAAACCCGATAGTGGTTCATTCGACATCGGTGAAACAGTGGTTTTTGGTTATTACAGTCAGGATGGGCTTGCGTTCGATGAACAAATGAAGGTGATTGATGTGGTTCAGGATATTGCTGAAGAAGTGAATCTGGGTAATGGAAAGAAAATGTCGGCTTCGCAATTTTTACAGCATTTCCTGTTTACACCCGAAACGCAGCACAATTATGTTCATAAACTGAGTGGTGGCGAAAAACGTCGCCTGCATCTGTGCACGATACTGATGCGTAATCCGAACTTTTTGGTTCTCGATGAACCAACAAACGATCTTGATATTGTAACACTCAACATTTTGGAAGAATACCTGCAATCGTTCAAAGGTTGCGTTATTGTGGTAAGCCACGACCGCTATTTCATGGACAAAGTAGTAGATCACCTGATGGTTTTCAAAGGCGATGCCGAACTGAAAGATTTTCCGGGTAATTATACCGATTACCGAGAATGGAACGAGTTAATGGAAGAGCAGGAACGGGAGGATAAGAAGAAACAGGATTCAAGAGCCAAGAATCAAGGAACAAGAAACAAGACAACAGATGACAGCCAGCAGTTGGAAGTAAAAAGAAAATTGAGTTTCAAAGAAAAGCAAGAATTGGAAGCGTTAGAAAAAGAAATTCCTCTGTTAGAAAATGAAAAAGCTGAATTGGAAAATCAATTAGCATCCGGCAAACTCAACAGCGACAGAATCATAAAAGTATCTCAACGTCATGCCGAAGTGTATGAACTGATTGATGAAAAAACCATGCGGTGGCTGGAGTTAAGTGAGATTTAACGGTTTAGATCCTTTTCTTTTGAACAAATTACATATTATCAACAACTTATGAGATACAAAACAGTTCTGATTGATTTAGACGATACAATTTGGGATTTTCATGCCAACGCAAAATCGTCGTTACACGAAATATTTGTTACACGGAAATTAGACAAGCATTTCGAAAGTTTTGAACAGTATTTTGAAATCTATGCCAAGCGAAATCTTGAATTGTGGGAACAATATGGAAAAGGTACAATTTCGAAAGAAGCACTTTCGCTCGAACGGTTTTTACATCCGTTGGAAAAGGTAGGAATAGGTGACGTGGAATTAGCACGGGAAATAGGGAAAGAATATCTCGACTTACTACCAACCCGCACAACACTTATTCCTTACGCATTGGAATTATTGGAGTATTTATATAAAAAATACCCACTCACTATTGTTTCCAACGGTTTTATTGAAGTGCAATATCGTAAATTGAAAAGTTGTGGCATTGAAAAGTATTTCTCTCATGTGGTCTTATCTGAGGCTGCCGCAGCACTCAAACCTGATAAACGAATTTTTGAATATGCGCTTGAACTGAATAACGCTATTGTCTCTGAAACCATTATGATTGGTGATAGCTTCGAGGCCGATATTCGGGGTGCACAAAATGCCGGCATAGACCAAATCTATTTCAACCCAAATCACTCTGAGTCGAACGATTATGAATTGGCAACTTACAAAGTGAAATCGCTCGAAGAAATTAAGAATTTACTTTAAATCAGTTTCAAACACAAAAAATAAGTCAAATATAAAATGTGTCGACTTTATTAAAATTTGTATTGTCATGAATCGAGTTCGCTATGCCTGTAAATATATTCTTCATTTTGTTAGTGCCCGACATACACGTGGATTTGGAGTGCATTCTCCTTTTTTATTTCAATTGACCCGAAATATCATATATGATGAAAGCTCATATTATATTTTCCCTGAAATTGAACGCATTAGAAAAAAACTTTTGAGCAACCACAACAAACTGAATATCATTGATTTTGGAACAGGTAAAGACAGACCAACTACCGTTAGAGCTGTAGCCTCTAAGTCATTAAAGTCAGCCAAATACGGACAATTGCTTTTCAAAATTACAAATTTCATAAAAGCTCAATCGATTCTTGAACTGGGAACATCATTTGGGCTGACAACAAGTTATTTAGCTGCATCATGCAACAAAATAAAGTGTATAACGTTAGAAGGGAGTCCTGAGTCAGTGGAAATTGCTAAACAGAATTTCAAAAAACTGGGAATTGAAAATATCCAGCTTATTATGGGCAACATTGATGTGACTTTATCCGATGCCATTGGGCATTTCGAAACATTAGATTTAATTTTTATTGATGCCAATCACCGAATGCCGGCTGCTTACAGCTATTTCGAATTGTGTCTGAATAAAATACATGAAAATTCGATAGTGATAATAGATGATATTTATTGGTCTTCCGAAATGGAAATTGCCTGGAAAATGATAAAAAATCATCCACAAGTAACATCAACTATCGATTTGTTTCAATTGGGAATGGTTTTTTTTCGCACTGACTTACACAAAAAACACTACAAAATGTGGTTTTAGAAAGATTAAATTATCTACAAAAACAATCATAATTAATATCTAAACAATAAGAAATTAAAATGAAATTATACACAAAAACAGGCGATAAAGGAGAAACCGGATTAATTGGTGGAACACGAGTTCCCAAAAATGATGTACGATTAGAGGCTTATGGCACCGTTGACGAACTAAATTCGTTCGTCGGAATGCTCACAACATACGAAATGCCGGACGAAGATAGGTTATTTTTACGCCTTATTCAGAATAATCTGTTCGTAGTAGGTTCATTTTTAGCCACAGATTTAACAAAAGTAGAGTTAAAAAGTGAATCTGTCTTTAAAAGTGAAAATATTGAGAAAATAGAACATGAAATTGACCGATTAGATTCTAAGTTGTCCAATTTGAGCTCATTTGTCTTGCCGGGTGGCGTACAAAGTGCCGCTGCAAGTCATATTTGTCGAACAATTGCACGCCGCGCCGAACGACGACTTTTCGATATGAAAAACACATATAATATAGATAATCAGATACTTGTGTATTTTAACCGATTATCAGATTATTTCTTTGTTTTATCGCGACATTTGATTTACTGGAATAACGCTGAAGAAATTTACTGGAAAAGGTTCGATTATTAAAAATAATTTCTATTTTTGCACAAAAATAGAACGATTTACACTAAACTTATTTACTTTAAAAATCAGGCTGATTATGTATTGGACATTAGAATTAGCGTCAAAAATTGAGGATGCGCCGTGGCCGGCCACTAAAGATGAATTAATTGACTACGCAATGCGTTCGGGTTCACCTTTAGAAGTTATCGAAAATCTACAGGAAATTGAGGATGAAGGCGAAATTTACGAATGTATTGAAGATATTTGGCCTGACTACCCAAGCAAAGAAGACTTTTTTTTCAACGAGGAAGAATATTAATTTTTTGATACACAACGCCAGATTAACAAACAACTAATTATTTTGACAAGAAATTGATTCCTTTTTTGAAACAAATATATTTATTCAAGCAATTTTTTTTATATTTTGCAGTTTGAATAAAGACACAATTTGAAAATTAAGTGTGAATTGTGAGAATTATTACCTGAAATTCCTATGAAAAAAGTAGTCATATTCGTCTTGTTATTACTTATTAGCATAGGTTCTGCAATTGCACAATTTGACGCACAATTAAGTCAGTATATGTTTCATATCAACGCATTTAATCCCGCAGCGGTGGGTGAAAGCGACTTGATTCAATTAACGGCGCAGCTAAAATTTGAAACCGATTCGACTAAAAAGGGATATCATACCTTTGCCGGAAGCGTTAATATGCCATTAAAAATAAACAATACTTTGCATGGTATCGGAATAAGTTTCTTAGATGATCAAGCCGGATTATTTACAAATCAGGCAGTACATGTGCAGTATGCATATAAAAAACGAATCGGGAAAGGAGTTTTAAGTGTCGGTACAGAGATTGGATTCGTGAGTATTGGATTTGATGGAACAAAAGTTACCACCATTCCAATTGGTGATTATCACAATATTACTGCCGATACAGAAATACCAAAGACATCCGTTTCGGGAATGAGTTTTGATATGGGCTTGGGAGCTCTTTATTCGACACCACAATATTATGGAGGAATCTCAGTATTACACTTGAACAATCCGACTGTGCATTGGGGTGATCTGAATGAATTCAGGGAATATAGTACACTTTATTTAACCGGCGGTTATAATTGGGCATTAACCGATACAAAGTACGTCATAAAACCGAGTACGCTTATTAAAACCGATTATAGTTCGTTACAGATAGATTTATCTGCCCGGCTGGAATATGATGCAAAATACTGGGGAGGGTTAACTTATAGGATGGATGATTCAGTTGTTCTATTTGCAGGAATAAACATAGCAAGTGGTTTGACCATCGGTTATTCATATGATTTACCGACTAAACAACTTACACCGTTCTATTCGGGATCAAACGAGATATTAATTAAGTACAGTTTTGCATACGTTTTTGACAAGATAAACAGTAAATACAAAAGTATTAGAATATTATAAATAAAAAATTAAAAACACAGTTTTTATTTCAACATATTAAATTGCATTAGCATGAAAAAAAATCTGATAATAATAGCATTGACTTTTCTGGTTGTTGCCTGTAACAAACCGGTAGGTGAATTGGTTGGACTTGGAACTAAAGATAAATTTTTTGAAGCTCAACCCTGGGGAATGGTATTTGTAAAACGAGGTTCATTCCTAATGGGGGCTAATGATCAATCGGCAATCGGAGCATTCAACGATAAATCAATCAATGTTTCGGTCGATGCATTTTGGATGGATGAAACAGAGATTACGAATGATAAATACAAACAATTTGTGTATTATGTTCGTGATTCAATCGCTTTACGGACGTTGGTAATTGGTGGAAAAGATGAATTCAGAATGAAAATTAAAAATCAAACTGATGAAGCAACTCCTGAACTGGCTCGTTTAAATTGGAGAATGAAAATTCCATGGAACTCAAAAGATGAAGAAATTCGCAATTTATTGGAAACTTTGTTCTATAAGGATAATAATGCACTTGGTTTCAAAAAACAAATTGATCCCGGAAAACTTCAATATAAATACGAGTGGATAAATTACGATCAGGCTGCATTACCAAAAAACAAATATGATGTAAATACCGGTTCGTATCCAAAAAATGCTGAAGCTCGCATTGATACTTCATTTGTCGAAAATGGTGTCATTAAAAATATTACCATAAAACGCAAATTAGTAAGTAGAAAAGACCTAATTTCCACACGAATTGTAAATGTTTATCCGGACACCATCATGTGGTTACGTGATTTTCAGTATTCGTACAATGACCCAAAGATGAAAATGTATTTTTCGCATCCCGGATTTTCCAATTATCCTGTTGTGGGAGTTACCTGGGAACAAGCTCAGGCATTTTGTCAGTGGCGAACTCAATATTTCAACAGTACTCATACAATTGGTGCCCAAGATTATCGATTACCTACAGAAGCCGAGTGGGAATATGCTGCCCGTGGCGGTCGCCGTTTAGCCTTATATCCATGGGGTGGTAATTATGTTCGCGACAGCAAAGGATGTTTCCTTGCTAATTTTAAACCTATGCGTGGCAGTTATACCGATGATGAAGGTACTACAACAATGAAAGTGGCTTCCTTCCCACCAAATGATTACGGTTTATTTGATATGGCGGGCAATGTGGCTGAATGGACTTCATCGGCTTATAATTCATCAAGCAGTACTTTGGTTGCCGATATGAATCCGAGTTTCCAATACAATGCAAAAAACGATGATCCCGATGTGTTGAAACGTAAAGTAGTGAAAGGGGGCTCATGGAAAGATATAGCTTATTACTTGCAATGTGGTGTTAAAACATACGAATATCAAAACGAGAGCCGACCATATATTGGTTTCCGCTGTGTGCGTTCATATAATGGAGAATAATAATTGGAATTTAAAACTATAAAATCATATAAAAGAATGTCAACAAAAGAATCGAAATTTGATATTTGGTGGAATTCACCTGAAGTTAAACAAAAAGTTGGTGCAGCATATAGCCTTGGAGCTTCAGTAGTAATTATTGGGGCAATGTTTAAAATTCTTCACCTTACTGGTGCCGGACTGATGTTAGGAATTGGTATGTCGGTCGAAGCATTTTTATTTGCATTAGGCATTTTTGATAGACCCCACAAAGATTATGAATGGGAAAAAATATATGACTTTGATTCCGAATTAAAAGAAACACCTGCTTCAAAAGGAGTTCAACAAAACAGTGGCGTTGTTTCACGCGCCGTTGGGTTGAATTATACTGAAACCATAAATGATGATGATGTAAAAAAACTATCAGAAGGCATTAAAAATCTAACGGTTACAGCTCAGCAATTTACAGGACTATCCAATGTGGTTGGTGCTACTGATCAATTTGTAAAAAACATAGATAGTGCATCACAAGCAACCGGAAAATTCATTCAGAGTCAAGAAAGTTTAAATACTGCTACTTCTCAACTTTCGAGTTCGTATCAGGGAATTACTGAAGGAATGGATGCCGTAGAAAAAAACACCAAACTGTATGCCGCCAAGGTAGAAATTATCAACAAAAACTTAGCTGCTATCAATTCAATCTATGAAATTCAACTAAAAAACATTCAGGCACAGTCGGAGGGTTTGACGACTCAGAACGATAGGTTACGTGCAGTGAACGAAGAATTGAGCGTTATAGTAAGCGATGTTGAAAAAATGAAAACAGCTACTTCTGTAGCTGCCGGTGAAGCTGAGATTTTCAAAACCGGCACAACTAAATTAGCACAACAAATTGCTGATTTGAATAAAGTATATGGTAATATGCTCAATGCATTAAGCTAAACCAAATAGGAGTTTTATATTGATATTTAATTTAAAAGCAAATTCCTATGAGTGGAGCTAAAAATTGTCCTGAAACGCCCAGACAAAGAATGATAGGTATGATGTATTTGGTGCTGACAGCTATGCTGGCATTAAATGTGTCTAGTGAAATTTTGAACGGGTTTAGTATGGTGGATAATAGTTTACATAAAACAATCGAGTCGTCTCAGATTCGCAACAGTGATATGTATGCGGATTTTAAGGATTTAAATGAAAAAAATCCAACTAAAGTTAAAGAATGGTTGGACAGAGCGATTTTAGTAAAGAAAAAATCGGACGAAATTTACAACTATATCGAAGACTTCAAAAGAAAAATCATCCGGTTGGCTGATGGAAAAGAGGCTAATGATAGTGCGTATGTAACTCAAATTAAAGCAAAAGATAATTTAGACAAAGCTGGGGAATACGGTATTGTTGGTGGTCATGGCAAGGAATTAAAACAAAAAATTGAACAATACCGTGATTTTTTAATGCAGCTATCTGCCAGCAATCCAAATAAACAAAAAATGTACGCTTCAATCTTTTCAACTGCTAAAACCTTTGATGGGAAACCCTGGGAAGAGGCTATGTTTGAAATGATGCCTGTTTCGGCAGTAGTTACCATTCTTACTAAATACCAAAGTGATGTTCGGTCATCAGAGGCTGAGATAGTGGAATATTTGAAAAGCCAGACCGATTTACGAGATTTCAGAGTTAATAAAATTACAGCATTAGTAGTTCCGAACTCACGTTATGTTATCAGGGGTGGAAAATACAGCTCACAAATTGTTCTATCAGCGGTTGACTCTACAAAAGTTCCTGAATACTACATTGGTGGTGCACAAATTAACAAAAAAGGTCTTTATGAAGTAAATTGTGCTAAATCAGGATCGTTTAATTATACCGGATTTATTAAATTACCAGGAAACGATGGTACAATTAAAACTTATTCATTCAAAAGCGATTATATTGTTGGTGACCCTTCGGCAACTGTTTCGAATGAAGATTTAAATGTGGTTTACCGAGGCATTGACAACAAGTTTAGCATTTCGGTTCCGGGTGTTGCAGCCGAAAATGTATCGGTTCGTATTTCGGGAGGTACCTCACAAAAAATAGGGGGTAAATATATTATTCGCCCAACACAAGATGGTGAAATCAATATCTCGGTATATGCCAAAATTGATGGAAAGGATTTACCCATGGGAGGTGGAGCTTACCGTGTAAAATACATTCCCGATCCTAAATCTTTTCTTCAATACTCCGATGCAGGTGGTGTAACACGCCTTATTCAGGATGGGAACTTAACAAAACGACTATTAAAATCATCTGCTGTATCCATTATTGCTAGTTATGGGCAGGATGAATTAATAAAAGCTAATTTTACGGTAACTTCATTTACTATGGTTACTATTTTCGGATCGGTTAACACTTCAGGAGCACACTTTAACGGAAAAATGCTTTCTGATATAGATAAGTTAGAAGGTGGTGATTATGTGACTTTGAAAAATATTAAAGCAGTCGGACCAGATGGAAAAGTCCGAAGCTTGAGCATGATACAAGTACAAATATAGAAACGTGATATTGTTGAACAACTAAAGATATATAACATGAAAAAGTTTTGGATTGTTTCTTTTGTCATACTGATGACTATTGTTCCGAAATTTCTATCGGCACAAGAAAAACAAGTTCCCTTTTTCGATAAAAAAGGAACGGTACGGATTCAAACGACTGAGCTGGATGCTTTAGCCGATACGATTGCCATTGTTAATCACAGAGCCGATGATGTGGTTTGGTCGAGGGTGATTTACCGGGTGTTGGATATGCGCGAAAAACAGAATTATCAAATGTATTTCCCTATGCGTCCAAACGACGAATACCGTAGTTTGTTTCGGGTAATGCTTGATGCTATCTGTAAAGGCGTAACGGTTTACAAACGAAATCCACGCGAAATAGTACCTTCATTTACTGATAGTATGAAATTGGCAGGGGATGAATTGTCAAAAGTTTTTGCTTTCAATGACAATATGGATAACAATTTAATTCAGATTGACCCAATTACCAAGCAAACAAAGATTGTAAACGATCAATACTTTAATTATGTTAAAAATCAGTTGAAGTTTTTAATACAAGAGATTGTCTTTTTCGACAAACATACTTCCAGAATGTATTCTAAGATTATGGCAATTGCACCGTTATATGCATTGCACCCCGACAATACGCAATCCAAACAATCCATGCGTTATTTTCAGGAATCGGTGCTTTGTTGGTTTGCTTTCGATGAACTACGACCATATTTGGCCAAACAATATGTAATACCGAATGGCAACGAAACACAGCGACTGACTTATGATGAATTCTTTGCACAAAAACTTTATTCCAGTTATTTATTAGGCGATGGAAATATGTTTAATAGAATGCTACTTGAATATGCAGTTGATCCGAACAAAATCCGGAAAGAGCAACAACGAATTGAAACAGAACTTATGAATTTCGAAGAAGATCTTTGGGAGTATTGATAGGAAATTTGAATTAAATTCAACAAAAGAAGACGACAAATGTCGTCTTCTTTTGTTGTTTATGATGAAAATAATATTAAAGTACATAATTTTACAACAAGAAGAAATTGTCAGTTTCATTAATAAGAGGTAAAAATGAAAAATGTAATCATTGCAGATAATCAATACATATCAAAAGCAGGTTGGTATTATCTGCTTCAAAGTCAGCATGAGCCCATCGAAATTATTGAAACTACAAACAAAAAAAAATTAATCGGATTGTTGGTAACAAATCCTCAATCAATCGTTATTCTTGATTATAGTATGTTCGATTTTGAGAGTGTAAATGAATTGATTATGTTAGAAGTACGCTTTTCAAAAGTTAACTGGATCCTTTTTTCGGATGAATTAAGTGACGAGTTTTTACGTACATTGCTATTTAACACTTTTTCGTTTGGTGTTTTACTAAAAGACAGCTCAAAAGAAGAAATCACTACTGCACTTTCTGAAACATTAAAAGGCAGTCGGTATATCTGCAATCATGTAAGTAATATTCTGATAAACAATACAAGAAATCAAACACATCAGAGCACAAAACAGATTTTAACAAACACGGAACAGGAAATTTTAAAAGAAATGGCTTTGGGAAAGACAACGAAAGAAATTGCATCCAGCCGATTTGTAAGCATTCACACCATTATGACACACCGCAAGAATATATTTCGCAAAATAGAAGTAAACAACGTTCATGAAGCCACAAAATATGCTATGCGCGCCGGAATTGTGGATCTGGCAGAATATTATATTTAATCATTTACTGTTAACTATTAATTAAAACGTGAATATTGCAACATTATTATCGGGTGGAGTTGACAGTTCGGTAGTGGTTCATCTGCTGAAAGAAGCCGGTTACACGCCTTCGCTTTTTTACATCAAAATAGGGATGGACGATGACGAATTGCTGCATTGTACATCCGAAGAAGATATTGAGATGGCTTCACTAATAGCCCGAAAATACGGTTGTACACTCGAAGTAGTGGATTTGCATAAAGATTACTGGGAAAATGTAGTTTCGTACACCATCGACAAAGTGAAACAGGGCTTGACTCCTAATCCGGATGTAATGTGTAATAAACTGATTAAGTTTGGAGTATTTGAACAACGTGTTGGGAAGGAATTTGATAAAACAGCTACCGGACATTATGCCAGCACTTTCGAACAAAACGGCAAGACCTATCTCGGCACAGCCATTGACCCGATAAAAGATCAGACCGACTTTCTGGCGCAGATAAATTATCTTCAGGTCTCGAAGCTCATGTTTCCACTCGGAAAATTGTTGAAGAGTGAAGTGCGTGATATTGCCATGAAAGCCGAATTGCCAAGTGCCAAACGACAGGATAGTCAGGGAATCTGTTTTTTGGGGAAAGTGAATTACAATGATTTTATTCGTCGGTATTTGGGCGAAAAAGAAGGTCCGATTGTAGAATTAGAAACTGGCAAGATTCTTGGCAAGCACAAAGGATACTGGTTTCATACAGTTGGACAGCGTAAAGGACTCGGATTGTCGGGCGGACCCTGGTACGTTATTAAAAAAGATGTTGAAGGTAATATCGTGTATGCTTCCAAAGGATTCGATGTGGAATCTCAGTATGGATACAAATTTTCCATGCGTGACTTTCATTTTATTACTGAAAATACGTGGGAAGATGCAACTACCGAAGTGGATGTAACTTTTAAAATCCGCCATACACCGGAATTTACACCCGGAAAAATTATCCGGTCAGCCGATGGCTATCTCTTAAACTCGACTCAAAAACTTCAAGGCATAGCACCCGGACAATTTGGTGTTATTTATGATGCCGAACACAAAATCTGCATCGGCAGTGGCGAAATAATCTGATACTATATGCCATCTAAATTGGGAACCGATTACAAAGAATGAATTTTTCGGTAAAACTCCCAAATAATGATTCCTGCGGTGACACTCACATTCATCGAGTGTTTTGTACCAAATTGTGGAATCTCTATACAACCATCGCAGTTATCCACCACCACTTGTTGAACGCCTTTTATTTCATTCCCCAGTATTACAGCATATTTTTCGGATTGATATAAGTTCAAATCAGGTAGTTTGGTACTTCCTTCGGCTTGTTCAATCGCAAAAATGGTATAACCTTTTTCTCTCAATTCAGTCACCGCCTCAAGAGTATCTTCAAAATACAACCAGTTGACAGTACTTTCAGCTCCCAAGGCTGTTTTGTGTATTTCGGCTTGAGGTGGTGTGCTGGTAATGCCACACAGATAAACCGCTTCTACCAAAAAAGCATCTGAAGTGCGAAACACCGAACCTACATTGTGTAAACTGCGAACATTGTCGAGAATCACTACAAGTGGCGTTTTCTTTTCGTTTTTGAATTCCTCCACAGTGAGGCGATTCATTTCTGTAATTTTAAGCTTTTTCATAAATTCAATATGACAATGTAAAAATAGGCCAATTGAGTGTTGATTAAATTAGTCAATCTCATTTTTAACATACTTTTATATCGACAAATTATTTAATTGGCATATTATTTAATCAGCGAAATTGCTTCTTCGATAATGGTATCGTATCCGTTTGCAGCATCGGTTTGCAACAGAGCTACCGAATATTTTGGATTGATTCCCCATTCGGTCAATTGCATAAATGAGTCGAACATGGGCGATGACGAGAACCTCACCAACCAACCATTTGGCAATTCGCTCGAAAAAGGTAAGCCGCCACCGCCACCTGTTTTATCACCTACAATGATTGCATTGGGAGCTAGTTTCATGCGGTTTACAAAATCATTGGTGGCACTATACGACATACGGTTGGTCAGAATAATGACCGGACGTTGCCATTGAATGTTTTTATTGGCAGGTGTTTTCATGGCTAAAGGAACAGAGAAAGCTGAATGTCCGACACCAATCTTATGTTCTATATATCCGGTCAGGGTTTCAACTTTGAAGAATGGCGATGCCAGTTGTTGTGAATTATCAAGTGATCCACCACCGTTGTTACGCACATCAATGATTAATCCTTTACACGCTGAAAAATAATTCAACATATAAGCAACATTGTTGTCGGAGAAATTATCCTCAAAACTGCTATAATAAATATAACCTACTTTGCCAGAAGCAATCCGTGCATATTTAAAACCGGCAGCTATCAGGTAATTTTTCCCCAGATACCGACTTTTAAGAATTAAATCTGAATTAAAATTAGGCGGAAAATTCAAATACCAATCCCAATTGCGACTGACATCAAAATCAGAGATTAAATTCACATGTCCGTCTTGTAATTCATCGAGCATATCGCCCATTAAATCAAAAAAAGTAAGTTGGCTTTTTACGGTATCGACTCTTGCCTTATAAACAGTGTGAATTGAATCCCAATTAATATGTTTGAAATCCAGAAAGCAATATTTTGTATCAATAATTTGCCACAGCGATTCAAAATTACCTGAATAGGTGTTGGGTTGCTGAACAGGTTCGTTCATGCACGAAGCAAATAAGATAGCAATAAAAACAAGAAGGTTAAGTCTTTTCATTCGGTCTTTTTTCTTTAATCCGATGTTCATTTATTCATTTGTCGAAAGGAAATTTTTCGGTGCTTTATTTTTTCTTCCTGAAAAATTAGCAGCATCAAAAGTAGTTCCAATAACCAAACTAAGTTCATTTTTGTCGAAGACCATATCATTGGCTGTATATTTCAGTGTAAAATACTTAAATCCGAAATTCCAGACCGATTTATTAAACGGCACAGCAACAGTCAAACTACTATTTAAGCCCCGTTTATTGATGGGTGAGCTGAGGTGGAATGTATTGCTCATGTTTCCCAATTCAAACATTTCATAATAGGATGCACCACCCATTGGCACAAACATATAACCCAAAAGAGGAGTTTGTGCTGTAAGTTGAAGTCGTAATGTTTTCGTAAACAATGGAAAATTGTACATAGCAATGCCGGAAAGATTCAGGTTAGTTGCCATATCCAGGTTTACCGGATTATTTACATTCCGTGGCATTTCCTTGAAGCCGAAATCAACATCCCAAAGAGCACCTGCAAGCAGCTGAAATCCGTTTTGAACACGGAAATGATAGTGCATTCCCCAACTATAATTAGCACCCATAAACATCATCATACTTGTGGATTGAGGGTTAAGACTCACAGAAATATCTAAATTTAATTTGCTTTGAACCGAAATATTAGTTTGTTCCGGTTTTAGGAAACTGCGTATCTGGTGATTGTATTGCATGCCAATTCCACTGTAGATGATGGGTGACAAGTACGGATCAAGAAAACTGACCGTTGAAAGTTCAAAGGTATTTATATTTGTAGTCAGCAGATATTTCTTATCATCGGGATTTTGAGCTGAGGCTACCGTAATTAAGAACGAAAGAAGAAGAAATAACTGTTTTTTCATGGAGTTTTTTCAATTAACAGGTTTTCGATTGCAAAAATACTGAAATGTTTCGGATTAAAATTGATTTCGTATTAACGGAAGGTCGTATTTAAACAAAAACTCCTGTTTAATAAGTACATTGTACAATTAAGCAGGAGTATAAGCTACTTTTGATTCCGTTTATTCGTGCCAGTCTCCGTTTTGTTTAATCAAATCAATTAATTTTTCAACGGCTTCATCCTCAGGAATGTTGCGCTCGAGACATTCTTTTTTCTTATACAGACTCACTTTTCCGCGTCCTGCCCCTACATAACCATAATCGGCATCAGCCATTTCGCCCGGTCCATTGACAATGCACCCCATAATGCCGATTTTCAGACCGGTGAGATGCGATGTTTGTGCTTTCACACGAGCTACCACAGTTTGAAGTTTAAACATCGTTCGTCCACAACCTGGGCAGGAGATAAATTCCGTTTTACTCACACGCACACGCGAAGCCTGAAGAATTCCAAAAGCTACTGAGTTGATAGCTTCAACTGATATTTTTCCTTCATTTTCAAGTAAAATGCCATCGCCAAATCCATCGATAAACATCACGCCAAGATCGGCAGCGGCTTTTATCTGTAAAGTCTGTAACTCATTTTCAGCATATTTCCGACACAAAATGACAGGGACCGTACAACCCA
>Ga0214228_1000101_pt1 | contig 27971 bp, 16 predicted proteins | sample TroBogypolimnion_21_FD_153066 | JGI IMG/M metagenome (GOLD analysis project Ga0214228, IMG submission 153066) | Freshwater microbial communities from Trout Bog Lake, WI - 05NOV2007 hypolimnion | ecosystem: Environmental > Aquatic > Freshwater > Lake > Hypolimnion/Profundal zone | place: Trout... | reverse complement strand
TCGTACGAATTTATCGTCCCGTCCGGAATGCCGTTTGGCCCGCTGATATCTTTGTATTTTCGGTCACCTGGACTTACTGCAATAGAATTAATGGTTACTATTCCGGGCTTTAAAGTATAGATGTATTGACTCATATTGGCTGATGTGATGGTGGAGGGATCTACAGCTGCTCCGGTCTTATCTTTCCACGTGAAATCAGTCATTTGATAATTACCATTAAACACATAACCAAAACCGGTACCTATAGGTTGTCCTACAATAACTCGGGCTACATCAGTAAGTGCACCATTGGGAATGGTAACGGGTAAAAATTGTGCACCACCTAGTGAGATAACATCATTACGATTCAGGTCAAAATTAAAAGTGGATTTCCAACTAAATTTAGAGGTTTCTATATTTCTAGTTACTAATGAAAGTTCAACACCCTTATTGCTGAGCCGACCGATATTTTGCCATTGAGTAGTAAATCCGCTTTGAGCAGGAATTTGTGCCTGAATTAGCATATCGTGGGTATCCTTGTAATACACATCACCTACTATGTTTACTCGGTTATCGAATAAACCCAGATCCAATCCTAAATCATATTGGTAGGTGCTTTCCCACTTTAAATTTTTATTTTCAGAAGTGTTTGGCGACATACCCATAATGGTTGCGCCATTTGCCGAATAATAATTGGGTGTTAAAGAAGCCAATGCTTGATAAGCCGGTATTCTGTCGTTGCCGGTACTACCCAAACTGGCACGAAATTTCAGGTTACTGATAAAGCCAACAGATTTCATAAATGGTTCACTGTTTATACGCCAGGCTCCAGATACCGAAGGGAAATAACCTACCCTGCTACCAATTTGAAAATTAGAGGATGCATCAGCCCTTAAATTGGCTGTTAGGTAATACTTATCCATATAGATATACGAAAAACGACCAAAAGCTGACATTCTGTTTACCTGCGTTACTAATGAAGTAGGTGGGAGTATATTTGCACCTTTGCTTATATCAAAAACACCTGTCGTCTGATCTTGGAAATTCTGAGCCTTTATTCCAAAACCTTCATAATGGTATCCATTCATTTCAGCACCCAGTAAGGCACTTAACGAATGTTTATTGTTGATTTTTTTATTGTAATTTAATGTAGCAGAGGAAGTGAAAGAATTGGTTGAAATTTCAGAAATATTGGCTGCACCATTCGATATTCTGCCCCAAAGAGTGGAACTGGTATAAAACTCCTGAAGTTTTGAACCGGACGTATTGATAGAACTTGTCAGATTAAATCTTAAATCACTTGTTATTTTATAGTCAATGTAAGCATTCCCAATAATACGTGTAAGTGATGAATTTCGATAGGCCTGATCTGTAACCATGGTTGCAAAACTTACATAGCCATTCGGATAGTCAACTGCTTCAGATGCTGAATAAAGATTTGTAGGACGCTGAGTATAAATTCCCTGAATTACTCCAGTAAAGCTACCGTCGCCACCTCCACTGGAAACTACTCCACTGGAAACAGTACTTCCAATACTTGCAGAAGCTCCAACTGTTAATTTGCTGTTTACTTCGTGATCAAATTTAATCCGTCCGGAATAGCGCTGATAGTCATTATTCAGAACAATGCCATTCTGAAAAAGATAGCCCAGACTGGATGAAATACGGGTTTTACCTATGGTCGTATTCATTGAAACATCATAATTATTAGTCGAACCTTGACGGAGCATCAAGTTCTGCCAGTTATATTGTTGATATTGACTCGCATCTCTTGGAGCATCAATCTTTCCGTCACCATTAGTATCTATACCATAAGTAGTCAGAGCATCTCCACGCAGGTATTTATAATCTATATAATCCTGTGCGTTGAGCATATTTATTCTCTTAGTAGCTCCTGTAACACCGTATGATACATTCAGATTTATTTCGGTTTTCCCTTTTTTAGATCCGCTTTTAGTGGTAATAATAATGACTCCATTGGCACCTCGCGCTCCATAAATAGCGGTCGAAGATGCATCTTTTAAGATATCAATGGATGCAATATCACTTGGATTAATGGTGGCTAAAGGGTTATAAGTCGTGTTTCCGCCCATACTTGAGGTTGCAACTTCCGATGGATTCACATCAATCTGCATTCCATCAATGACATAAAGAGGCGAAGATCCGGCATAAATCGAATTAGCTCCACGAATTTTAATATCCACACTTCCGCCTGCTTCACCCGACTGAGAGGTCACTTTGACACCGGCCAATCGTCCCTGTAGGTTTTCAGAAAAATCGGAAATACCTAATTTTGACATGGACTCTGAATTAATAGAGGAAACAGAGCCAGTTAAATCTTTGCGTTTTGACTCGCCATATCCTATGGCAACCACTTCAGTCAGTTCAACGGCATTTGATTCTAATACCACGTCAATTTGTTTTTTCCCTTCAATAGAAACTTCTTTGGATTTCAAACCGATATACGAAACGATTAAGGTCTTTGCATTCTCTGGTAACTTCAATTGATAATTACCATTCACATCCGACACTGAACCTACAGAAAAGCCTTTAACGCGAATAGATGCTCCGATAACTGGATCCCCTGATTTCTCTGTTATTTTGCCCCTAATAATTTGTTGATCCTGTCCGTTATTGTTTTTAGTTTGCATAAATGCTGATTGATTGAAGCTAATCAGCAGAAGAAATAACACACAAAGAGTTTTTGATTTTAATAAAAATGATTTGTTCATTTAGTTAGTATATGAAGTTAATATTTACGATTTTGTGATACAAAGTTACATTCGTTGAATTTATTTCTCTTATAAAATTATACCTTTTATGTAGTTCGATTGTTTAGTATAAGAATTATTTTTTTACAAATTTCCTCACTGCAGCACTTTGATCTAAATCTACTTTTATAAAATAAGTGCCTGAATGTAAAGATAATAATGAAATCGAAGAGTTTGTAAATATCCCACTCAATTGAATTTTTCCCAATAGGTCAGTAATTGTGTATTTTTTACTTTCACAATTATTTACATACAATTCATTATTGCAAATTGTTGGGTATACATTAATAACAATACTATTAATCGGGTTTATGGATGCTATACCTGTTGTAGTAACGTAAATCATATTTGACAAGGTCATCACCTCATTGTTGCATAATGAAGGTTGAACGCTCACAGTATAACTGTATTTTTGATTGTTTTGTAAACCTGAAACCATGAAAGAACTATCTGCCACAATATATTGATTGATAATTGAATCTGTTGTCTGATTGTAATTCTTTTTATATACAGATAACAAATAAGAACTAGCTCCTGACACCTTATTCCAACGGGCAACAAAGGACGTGGATTGAGTATTGGCAGCAGTTAATGCGACAGGTGTAGTTTGTTGTGTTAGCTGTTGCAAACCGGTAGAGGTAACATTGGTAGTGGAAGAAGCAATCACAAGACCTTTTCTATTCGTTCCTGATGGTTGAATAATTTTATTATTGCTAAGCGTTACATTCGTTGCATTTTCCACATAGATAGCTCCATTTGCTGATAATGCAGTATTTACAGGTGCTCTGCCAACGTTGATAAAAGTATTATTGGCTACAGTTGCACCTGTTACCGATGTCAATGCAAAACCAGGGCTATCACTTCCAAAAACCGTATTTTCGGAAACAGTTATATTAGTCAAAGCACTTCTGTAAGCGCTCGATGTGTAATTTGCCCCATTGGGATCAAGTCCGGCACCTACATAAAAACAAGCTGGTTGAAGTTGATAAGTTCCGTTATTACATTCATATAAGGTATTATTGCTGATAATTACATTACTCGGACCGGTTCCCATAACCCATTTCCCCCAACGAAGGGTGAGATATACCCGCAATCCTGAATAGCCGGTTCTGGAAATGCAGTTCCCGTCAATAAGTCCGTTTGGAATACAGCAAACTATTCCATCACAAAAATTATTTGTAAATGTATTATTTGTTATTTGAAATGTTTCTCGTCCGTAACGTCTGTTAAACAAATAGGCTCCGGTTGGCAAAGTTGGTATATCTCGGTCAAAAGTAAGAGTGCATCGGTTACCTCCGATTGAACTCGTCGGATAAAGATACTCCCATTTGGTGCTCAGTAGTTTTGCATACACTCCCGTAGGTGAAAAATCGGCATTTCTAACCTCCAGAGTATCACCCACGGTGAGCGTATAAATTGTTGCATATTGCTGAAGATAATCTGCAATTACCACTTTTGTGTTCGTTGGATCATTGCTCATATAAGGAGGAATAAATCCATCACTGATATGCATCCCATCATCGTGAGTATATGAAATGGTATTGTTCTGATAATTGATGCTTCCTTCAGAATTGTGAAATTCGCCTCCCGAAAGCACCGATCTGTATCTGTCGCTTCCCGGTTTTGGAATAACACTACAATTAGTAATACTATAACCTTTGCATCCCGAAAAATAAAACGAATTCTCAGGAGCTGAATAGATAGTGATATTATCGAACGTGGTTGAATTGGAGTAAACCAGATTAAAGGCACTTGCACTGAAATTATTATCAAATTCAAGCATACTATATAAACCTGTTTTTGCCTGCGACAATCGGTATGCGTTTGAAATGCCAACATACACTTGTTTGCTGTTTAACCACTTAACACTGTCAATATATGCTAGCGTAAATCCTGTACTCGAACGAATCTTTAATATGTTATCCCATTCTTTACCGCCCGTTACAGTAGGGGTTCCATTTATGGTAATATTGTTCGATATATCATAAACAATGCCTGTGGAGGTTACTTGTGTTATTTTCCCTACTGCACAAATTGGTGCCAGATCCCAGTCCCAGTCAATAATCAGATTTCGGATAGTCATGTTCTGACAATAATCCATTTCAAAAAAACTACCACTGTACGATGTATCTGTTTCACTGAAAATAAAGGTGGAACCACTGCCATCTATTTCAATATTGTTCGCTGCATTAAATAATATTGTTTGTGAAGCATTGCGCTTAATTTTATAAATGCCTGTATTGACTACTATCTTTGTGTATGGATGTGAATTAGCATAGCTTGCCATGGATGCAACGGCAACTCCGTTTGCTAAATCTGTATTAACAGTATTCAACCCAAAAGTAGAAGCATTCACTACGGTTACAACTGATGCTGCATTGGCAAAGTGAACAGAGAATGAAGAAAATAGAAAAGTAAGGAATAGTAGTTTTTTTTTCATGAATATGATTTAAGCAGTACTGTGTGATTTAAGTGTCTCGTAATAACAGGTCAAATTTTGCATTTCATATTCTCAAACAATTACAAAATTGTACTTTTAATATAATCCAATTACTTAAAGCGCTTTTTATTTTTTAATAAATTTACATATTCTAGCATCATCATTTATAGTTATCCTTATTAAATAAGTCCCTGAAGATAAACCCACAACTGAAATGGAATTGTTTTTTACTATCCCACTCAAAAGTATTTTACCCATTAGATCTAAAACGGTATAAGATGCACAATCGAAACCAGCTACAAAAAGATTATTTTCACAAATTGTAGGATATATTTTAACGACCGATGGGTTGATTCTATTCGTATCTGAAACCGTGTTTAAAAATACTATATTATTAACATAACTATTAGTTGATAATTTCATTTTTGTAGCAGAAGTAATTATGCTATTACCTATCTTGAAACTGTCAAAGATTATATTCTGTACCTTATGCGTTGTGTCATATCCATAAATACACGAAGGTAAAGTTAAGTCTCCACCTGTAACCTGAATGTTTCTAAGAGAAATACTATCGACAATTCCTCTGTTAATTGTGTCTACCGCACTTGAAGTTTTGATAACAGATAAATAAACATAATTTTCCTTGCAGTCCTCAATCCGGATATCATCATACGAAACATTGGAAACACGGGCATTTTCGTTATTATGAATGCTGATGGCAGCTCTGCGGTTGGTAGAACCATCAATAGCTGTTCCCTTGTGTATTACATCGATGTTGGAATAATGAATGTCACTGGCTGTACTCTGACCATTGGCATCGGTAATTCCATTCAGTTCATAACCTATTTCAAGTGCATTTCCATGATGACCACTAAAAATAACAGCTCCGTTTACCTGAATATTTTGCGGATTTCCAACCCCCAGGTTATAGCCGACTTTGGTACTTTTTACACAGATACAATCATCTTCTGAACGGAAAAAACCGCCATTAACTTTTACATTCTGGCATCCAACGATATCCATTCCATCCGATTCAGTATCCGGAGTACTTATTGATTTTATGTTGTTTATTGTCAGCTCACTACAAGTTCCGAATACTACATTCCAGCCTTGTATGCTATGAAATATAACTCCTTCAAAAGTAATGTTACTTCCACCTACTACTCTAACTGTACGTGAATTGGTTGGATTTACCGAAGAATCAATAATTCCTCTTCCTCTTACCGTAAAATTACTTTCCCCGGTGGAGATAATATTACCCTTTACAATAGCTCCCCCGGCAATGTAAATAGTCTGACCGGCTTTGGGTGTTATGTTTCCGGTATAAATTTGTCCGGCTGCATAATATTTTACATTCGGGTCGGTTGCACTTGGTACGTTTACCTCCAACGGGTTACTGAAAATATAAAGTGGAGTTGCTGTGTTCCCATTTATTTCTATGCTTAAATTACAATTCGAGGGGACATTCATTGTAATGGTACGAGTAGCTGTCTTTGTGTAGGCTATACCCAGTTTCAGTGGTCGTATAGTTACAGATGTTATATCCACATTGGTAGTAACTGTTACAGGAACTGTAACTGATGTTGAAAAACTGGTAAAATCGCCTCTGGATGCTCCGCTTCCGGTTACATAGGTAGATGGAAACACAAATGAACTCTGACCATTTACCACTACTGAATATTGAGTGCTGGCGGTTGCTCCGGCAGGTGCTGGATATACTACAGTCTGACTAATGAGATTTGAAATATCTAACAATGTCAGAATCAGTAAAACAAGTGAAAATCGAATTATGTTACTGTTATTATGCATCCTTGTTGTTTTGTTAAGTATTATTTGTATGGATAACAGTACAAAAATCCGACATTTTTGAATGATCCTCTTATAAAATTGTACTTTAAATAGGTGGTAATTGTTTGCTAATCATTCTAAAGTTGATATAAGCCATGAAACTATATTTTTAATCATTATTTAATACAGTTTCAATAGCATTCAGTTCATCAAAACTAAACTCAATATTTTTCAGACAAAGTAATGAATCTGCCAGTTGTGAGGGCTTGCTTGCCCCAATTAAAACTGAAGTTACCCTTTTATCTTTCAACAGCCATGCCAGTGCCATTTGTGCCAGTGACTGCCCTCTTACTGACGCTATTTCATTCAGTGCTCTAATTTGGTTGATACGTTCGGGCGTTATCATATCAGCTTTCAGGAAATGACCAATGGCAGCCCGTGAATCCGCCGGAATTCCATTCAGGTATTTATTAGTTAACAGACCTTGTGCCAGCGGTGAGAAGGGAATACAACCCACTCCGTATTGCTCAACCACATCCAGCAAACCTCCTTCCACCCAACGCTCGAACATGGAGTATTTGGGCTGGTGAATAAGGCAAGGCGTGCCCATTTGTTTCAGCATTTCAAATGCTTTGGTTGCTTCGGGAGCTCGGTAGTTGGATAATCCCACGTACAATGCCTTTCCCTGATGAACAATTAAATCGAGTGCAGCCATGGTTTCTTCGAGTGGCGTTTCGGTGTCGGGACGATGGTGGTAAAAAATATCCACATAGTCGAGTTTCATTCGTTTCAAACTTTGATCCAGACTGGAGACAAGGTACTTTTTTGAACCCCAGTCGCCGTAAGGACCATCCCACATAGTATAACCGGCTTTGGTGGAAATAATTAACTCGTCGCGATAGTTTCTGAAATCTTCGTGGAGTATTCTTCCAAAGTTTGTTTCGGCACTTCCGGGAGGCGGCCCATAATTATTGGCAAGATCGAAATGAGTAATACCACTGTCGAATGCAAGATGCAGAATACTGTGGTAGTTTTCCACCACATCCACATCGCCGAAGTTGTGCCACAAGCCCAGTGAAAGAGCTGAAATTTTGATTCCGCTGTTACCGCAACGGCGGTAAATCATATCATTGTAACGGTTTGAATTTGCAATATATTCCATTGTTTTTTTGCTATTTTGTCATAAAGACATTGCTGCAATCCTGTATTTTCACTCCGAAATTATCTGAATAACTGGTTGGATTTTGAATATCAATGAATTTATTGCGGCGTACAATTAATCCGTCCACATTGCTCAGTGAAATATTGGCTTCGCTGACGCTTTTGGAGATGATATTGTCTTCAATCAGTATGTTTTTGTAAAATTGTCCGGGTATTTTCCGTAGTGAAATATCAATATCAGCCTTATTTCTTAATACCTGATTGGTTCGGTCGAAGCGGTTGTTGCGAACAATTATATTGCTGGGATTTGGACCATGAAACCAGCGATCTCCAAATTCGTCGTTTGAACTCAAATACAAACCGGCATAACCTGTATTGCTGAAATAATTGTTTTCGATAAGACCGTTTGGCCAGCTTGTTAAAATACCTCTACAGGCCAGAGTGGTTGCTTTCGTATTTCGGATGATGTAGTTTCCACTACCTAATTCCCTATTCCGTAATCCGGTTTTTTCAGGTAAATTAGTTGGTAGATCTTCTTTAAAACTTACAATGGCGGCAATCTGTTTGTCTTTGGCGGGATAGAATTCGGGTAACCACTCCACTGAAGCGATGGTAGCTTGTTGCCCCGTTTTTTCGAACTGTTCATTCAGAAAGTCAATTTTAGCTCCCGGGAATAATGTGTAACGGGCTGAATAATACTGAATTCGCTCACAAAGAATGGATTTATTTCCTTTTATTTTGATTCCGCCTGCCACGAATCCATCGCTCAGGTGCATAAAATCATCCATTTCTGAATCCACCACATTGTTTTCGAACAGAAAAAAACCGCGCGAATTATGAATTTCAAAAGTTCCGTGCGATGATTTTGTTCTGCCGGTTCCGGGGCGGGGAATAATATGGACCGACGAAATCTCCAGATACTTGTTGTAATCGCACGAAAAACCCCTGTGATTCAATGCTGTATAAATATTGATGTTATGAAATACGAGATGATTGTTTCCGTTGGCTTCGACACCGTAAGGATCGTAATTGGTGTGAAAAGTAAGGTTGGAGCATTGACCGATTCGGGCAATCTGAACACTTTTCTGATTTTCCAAATAAACCCGAATATGATGCTCGTCGATAACCGTATCTTTCCGTATTTTACCGGCACCCAGTTCACCATAGCCGGGACTGTTTTCATACAGTACAAAAGGTTTAACTTCAGGATTCCGCATATTCGTAAACGGATTCCAGTCCTTCGAGGTAGTTCCGCTTTCCTTATTTAGTTTGGTTTTAGCAGGTAATCTCAGATTCGGAACATACAGATCGATATATTTCTCTTGGGTATTTATCGATTCAATATAGCTCAAAGCAGAGACCGGTGTTGCAGCCCAGTCCCAGTCGAGTGTCAGGTTTTCAATGCGCACCCGTTCGCAATTAGCTACATACAGCAAAGCTCCCATAGAAACAATGCTTGAGTCCATAACAATAAATTCAGCACCTTGTCCATCGAAAATAAAATCTTTCATCCCTTCGATAGCTATCTGACGGGTTACATAAGGTGTTCTGACATTGGCAAGGGTATAAGCCAAACTATCCTTGTCGGGTTTGGTATTGATAGAACGCAGGTAATACACTCCTTTGGGAACAGTGAGTTTATAAGCACTGCTTTGTTTACAGTAATCGAGAGCTTTTCGGATGGCTGCCACATTATTTTCGGGTGTTCCATGTTCATTTAGCCCGAAAGCTGCCGCATCCACCACTTTTCCACCCTTGCGGGGTGAGTCTATGCTAAAAGCAGGGCAACCGGTGATGCTTTTTTCTACCTCCTGTAAACTTCTGTTTTGAGCGCTTAGTGCATTAAATAATAACAGCACAATCAGTATTAAGATTGGTTTTTGCATTCCTGGTTTTTGTATGATTATTTCACTATTATCTGTGCATTTTCGATTTGAAAAATACTATCATTAACCGAATGTATTGCTTGCCCCTTGTACTTCAAATTCTCAAATACTACATTCTTAATCTTTCCTGTTTTCCCTCCTTTGATCACAACAGGCACATCATTTCCTTTTGTGTATTCGATATTTTCAAACTTCACATTTTCAATGGAACCGCCGCCCAAACCATGTGAATTACCTTCAATCAATTCGAGCCAAATCAGGTTTTCATAAACAGATTCTATGCGAATGTTTTTAAACAGAATATTGGAAATTATTGAGTTTCCGGAATGATGCATTGAAATAGCACCCCGTTTAAATTTTCTGACCGAAGTTTCCTTACGAATAATATCAATATTCTCAAAACGAACGTCTTTCACAAAATCGCCATCCAACTCCCAACCGAATTCTAAGGCATTTCCCTGCTTACCGCTCCAAAATACCGAATTCAAAATATTTATGTTACTGTCATTCCCCGCAAACTTCCATTTCTTTGTTTTTAAGGTAATACAATCGTCTTCGTTTCGCACAAAAATATTGTCAATCAGGACATTTGATGTAGCCAATAAATCCACACCATCAGAATATACTTCGGAACTCAGAATCTTGGTATTTTTCATGGTGAGGTAGTTACATTCAAAAAAAGAAGTAGACCAACCATTCCGACTCAGGACAATCGGACCATTAATTTCAATACCACCCGAATAATTAAACCTTATTCCGTGTTTTGAAATGCGTCCATCAATCACTCCATAGCCCAAAATGCGGACATTCTTGACATGCTCCCCGAAAATATCACCTTTTAGAACTGCGCCATCTTCCAAAAACAGTGTTACATTGTCTTCTTTGATTGTGTATTTTCCCAGCTCGTGAATGCCTTTTTTGAACCGAATCGTATTTTTTGGTAAATCGTTCCACTCTTTGGGATGAGGTGGATTTACAAATAAATAGATGGGATGAGCATAATCATCATTTATCGTGATAGCTACTTTACAGGGTGTTACGCCTATCAGGTGAATGCAATTTCCTTCTACCTTGTATTGGATATTGCGGATAGTCGGTTTAATTTCAACACTTGATATGATTGTCACATCACTATTCAGAACGATATCGGTGGGTGCATTTGCCGTAATTTGTACAAACTTCCCCAATGCCATGGTGTCAGTCATAAAATCGACTCCTTCCCGCATTAATTTGTTGACTGCGTAAGTTTGAAGTGAAAAAATAATCAATAACGAAAATAGGATAGTTGTTTTCTTTTTCATTTGAATACAAATAGTATTATTAATTTAAGTGCTCAAATAATTTGTAATGCTATGTTCTCACCTTCATAGCCTGAATACCATCAACAAGGGCTAATCTGAGAATTAGCAAATTATTTGGGTTAACTATAAAGGTGTTTGAATCGCAACTTCCGTCCTTCAACAATAAACCCGCGGCATTGTATAAAGCAAATCGTTCTTCGGGATAAAGTCCGTTGACTTTCAAAACATGATCAATCACTGACACTTTGACTCTGTTGTCAGTAGAAACAGGCATGACTACAGAAGTGGGAGCAATATAATCGAAAGCAATAGAGGACTGCATACTCCAAACTGTACCTGCTATTGCAGTAGTAGTTGATATTTTACTGTAATATTTATGATAATTAGTTGTATCCCAGATAAGTGTATTCAGAGTCGGTGTGAAGGGTAATGAAACAATAGAGCAATTACAAACCACTGATGTACCCAATGTTGTATTCCACAAGCTAATTTGTTGTTTATCCGACGAAAGTTTATTCGAACCATCTGATGCAAATACCGCAGTAGTCCCGTATTGATTTGAACCCTGATACGAAATATCTCTGTTTACACAAAAAATACCGTAATAACAGAGGTTGATTGGTACATCCGTATTCCAGGTCACTTTATTGTAAGAAGTATATCCTTTGTTTTCAAAAACTGTTCGCTTTTCGTGAAAACATTCAATCGGATTTCCCGGTGTGGGTACGTAAGCAGGATTGTTTAGATCGGTTCCACCTGTACCGGTTTGATGCATCGTAGAATTTTGCAAATAATAAAATGAACTACAAGCAGTTAGCGGGATACTACTCGTTGCAGGTACTGAATTACCATCAGCATAGAAACTTATGTTGCTCGAAGGGTCAATATCAATGCGTTCATCACCATGGTATCCACCGGTAAAATCACCCACATTGGGTCGGTTTGATTTCCAAACAAATTCATTTTCTCCGGAAGTCAGAAGTTGTTGAAACCGGGTCCTGGTGGCGCCATTGTAATTGACTAAATATGCTTCCCACATTCGCCACAAGTCACAATTTTTGTTGGCGTCGATATTATGATAGATTCTGAATTGAAGGTAAACGCCATTATCATTTATTTTTTCGTAGACATAAAATCCTCCGGTAGTGCCCGTAGTATAGGAATAAAACATGTTGGGTAACGTGGCAGCATTAACACTAATGTAAAGCATACTAACTAAAAATACATGGACTAATTTTTTCATTTTCTTTATTTTTTATTGTCTTATTTTCGTGGTTTTGTAAAGCAGTACTCCGTGTGCAGGTATTTTAATTTTTAATATATCATCGAATACGCCCAAATCTTTCTGAAGCCAAAGATCGCGAACCATTCCACCCTGAATGCCCATCTGTGAAAGTGATATATCCTTGTAGCTCAGGCTGTAATTCATCATATTAAAAATTCCCAATGCCACACTTCCATCTTCCAGTTCCTTGGCATACATTTGAAATTTGTATCTGGAACGATTGCAATAAACCCGGTGTGCCTGTTTACCAAGCGGATCCTGATTGATATCGAGTACCTCATCATTAGTGAGTAAACTCAACGTAAAATCATCCATAGAAGCAATATCGCAGCCAATCAGTAATGGCGCTGCAAGTAAACACCACAAACTCACGTGGCTGTATTGCTCGTCGGGAGTCAGGTGGGAAGGATGAAGTTTTCCCCAACCAACATTGCCAACCACCAACATATCCGGGTCGTTCCAGTGTCCGGGTTTGGCATAGGGATACAAATCAAACTGATTAAAACCAATTTCGCGTACACTTTCCCAGTTATCTTCAATATCGCCGGTTGTACGCCAGGAGTTTGCACCTACACTTTCGCCCCATTTCCAAACTTCGCGCATACCATACTGACACAAGCTATAATAAATATCGCGGTCTTGTACTTTTAGGGCGTCGTACATTTTAATATACGGCTTTTTGTAAGCAGCCAGTGAAGTGTCTTTTTCCTGATCAAAAATTCCACTATAAGAGCACCAGTCAGACTTTACATAATCCACACCCCAACCGCTATAAGTGGTCATATCCTGCAATTCGTGATTATACGAGCCCATAAACCCGAGGCAGGTTTTGGGTCCCGGTGATGTGTAAATTCCGAATTTCAAACCTCTTTCGTGCAACCAATCTCCCAATCCCGTCATATCTGGAAAACTATCATTGGTCTGAATGCTTCCATCTGCAGCTCTTTGACCTTCCCATGCATCATCAACATTGATATATGTCCAACCGTGATCTATCAGTCCTTTGTCAATCATTGCCTGAGCAGAACTTACAACTTTGGCCTTTGAAACAGCTTTTCCCCAACAGTTCCAGCTATTCCAACCCATGGGTGGCGTGAGTGCTATTTCGTCACCTACTTTAATAGTAAGACTTCGCTCAGCTTTTCCCAGGCTGTTGGTTACTTTTACAAACATTAGATAATCACCTCGCTTGGAAAGTTTACCTGTAATAATACCCGTTTTTTTGTTTAATTGTAAGCCGACTGGTAATGAAATAACTTCATAATTCATGGGTTTATCGCCAGCAGCAGCAATTTTAAAAAGAACAGGGGAATTGGGTCGAACACCAAAAACCCGGGCACCATTGATACGTGGCAATTTACTCGGTGGAGGACTGAGAATCTGGCAGTTTATTACATTGAATAAACTCAAAAAGAATAATAAAAAAACGAATTGTCTTTTTTTCATGGTGTACAAAATAAGTGATTTTTTCTGTTATATTTTTTCGGTAGCAAAAGTAGCGACATTATAGTATTTCTATGTGCAATTTTGTACTTTTCATATAGACCAATTGTTTTAGAAAAATTCTAATAATGAATTTCCGTTCAAAAAAAATAGGGTATTCCTAAATCGGATACCCTAATTCTATAAATATTATTGGTCTATTAATCTATTGATTTTGCATCTTTTCTATAATCAAGCGGAGTAGTGCCAAAGCTTTTCTTAAAACATTTACTAAAGTATTGTGGTGTGCCGAAACCATATTGATAGGCAATTTCAGCAATAGTCAGTTCGGGGTTGTTTTTAAGAGAATGGGCTGCCTTTTTGAGTTTTACATTCTGTATAAAGTCGTTGGGTGTCATGCCGGTGATCCCTTTGATTTTGGAATATACTTTGTTTCGCCCTATATTCATTTCAGAAGCCAGAGTATCAATTGTAAATTCTTCTTTATCAATATGATTTTCCACTATCAATAACACTTTTTCCATAAATTCCTGATCTAGAGTGTTATGGGCGATTAACTCGAGATTATTGCTAAGTTGGTTGCTATATTTTTCTTTCAGTAATTTTCGGGAACGAACCAGGTTGTTGCACCTGATTACCAAATGCCTCAAATTAAAAGGTTTGGTAATGTAATCATCTGCTCCGAATTGCAATCCTTCAATCAGATATTGGTCGGAGGTATTGGCAGTAATCATTACCACCGGAATATGACTGGTTTCGATATTGGACTTTAATTTCACCAGCATTTCGGAGCCCGACATCACAGGCATCATCAAGTCTGACAGAATAATATCCGGCTGAAATCCGGCTGCTTTTTCAAGTCCCTCTTTTCCGTTAATGGCAAATTCAACATAGTAGAATGCCTCAAAGGTCGATTTCAAAAGATTAACAATCTCCTCATTATCATCAACAATCAGCAACTTGAATTTCTTATTATGATTAGTATCGGTAAATTCCTCAACCATTTCTTTAAAATACAAATCATCTTCTACAGCTAAAATATTATTCTTATCCATTGGATAAGTTTCATCGTCAGCCATTATCTGCTCTGCAGTAAAATGATTACTTCCTGTTTTAAGCAAAACCTCAAAAACTGAACCTACTCCGGCTGTACTTTGAGCCGAAATATGTCCGCCGTGCAAATCAATAATCCCCTTGGCTAATGCCAATCCAATACCTGTACCGGCTATATTGGCTTGGTTAACCTGATAAAACCTGTCGAATATATTATCAATTTCCTTTTGAGGGATACCAATGCCTGAGTCGCTTACAAGAATTTGCACGTTATCTTCTCTTTTGACAATTTTCAGGGTTATTTCTCCGCCCGATTTGGTAAACTTAAATGCATTCGATAATAAATTGTTAAACACTTTTTGAAGTTGAACCGGGTCAAAATAGATAAACAACTCTTTTTCTTCGCATTCAAAGCGGTAATGAATTTTATGCATAAATGCAAAATCATTGAATGTCAGGAAGATTTCATACACGAAATCCACTATATTCATTTTGCGAACCCTGATTTGCAAATAACCTTGTTCCTGTTTTCTGAAATCAAGCAACTCGGAGAGTAAATGATTGAGTTTAGAGGTGTTTTTATAGACCGACAGTAATTTATTCGAAATCAATTGCGATTCTTTTGATTCCAGCAGTGATTCAATCTGTCCCATTATCAGAGTGATCGGTGTTCTGAATTCATGCGAAATATTGGTGAAAAACTGAAGTTTCGATTTATTCATCGCCTCAATCCGGTCTTTTTCCTTCTTTTCAAAATCAAGGGTGGATTTCAGATTTACATCTGCTTTGTAGAACCGTAACCATAATATAAAAAGTGTTGACAGTATAAGGAAATAGATAATCAGTGCGAGTGTTGAACTGTAAAATGGAGGATTAACCCGTATATCAAGACTAATCTCGTCAGTTAGTGTATTGGAATTCAGATAGCGTCCATGCACTCTCAGCTCATAATTGCCCCGTGATAAATTGGAAAAGTCAATGCGGTTTCCGTTACATTTTATCCATTTATCACTTAGTCCGTGCATAAGGTATTCATATTCACAGGCATTGGCTTTCACATAATTGGAAGTAGCAAAAAAGATACTGATATTCGTGTCGGAACTTTTAAAAGCTACTTTTTTAGTGTACAACAATGAGTTTTTCAGGATACCGGTTTTGTCGTTGGTTTCTACTTTTTTATTGTTAACGTCTAATTCCGAAAAATGAATGGTTGATGGCTTATTTACATTGCTTATTTGTTGCTCGTAAAACGACACCAGACCATTGATACCGCCCCAGAAAATTTCGCCATCCGATGCCACAAAAATACGGTTTCCCTCATTAATCGCGGTAAGCGGAACTCCATCCTGCAGACGGAGGTTTTTAAAAACTCCAGTCGAACTCTGATAGCGTGAAAGACCCTTATTGGTCGATATCAGGATATTACCGTATTTCGATTCAGCCAGGTCATAACAATAATTACTCAGCAGACCGTCTTTATCGGCCTGAAAGTTATGAAACTTATCTATATCCGGTCTGTATAAAAATAAACCGCCACCATTGGAAGCAAACCAAACCTGATGCCTGCTGTCTTCCATTATGGAGGTTATTCCGATGGAGTTCTGGTTACCCGAACCGTTGAGAATGCTGTAAGTGCAGGTTTTGTGGCTAATTAAATTAGTTTTCTTTACTACGTTTGTATTGTAGGGATAATACCACAAATTATGTTGAGAGTCAATGTAAATCGGGTTGTTCCAGATACCTTTCGAGCGAATCAGGTTTTCGGGAACCTCAGTCAGGGTATTGGCAGTTAATGAGTATTGATACAACTGTTGACGTGTTGATACATACACTATATCATCGTGCTGAGCCAGACTGTAAACCTGATTATCCGCAAGTCGTCTTCCTTCGGGCATTTGCATATTGTAACTTATAACTTTGCCCGTTTTCTTATCGAGAATATCCAATCCGCCAAAATGACTGCCAATAAAGAGTTTAGCATAATTTTTAGCGTACAGTAGCACCTTAATGTTTTTATTCTGTCCGAAATTTTTTCCCTGATTGATGCAACTGAATTCTCTTGTTTTACGGTTCAAATAATTTACCCCACCGCCATCGGTTCCAACCCACAGATTGCCGTTGTCATCCTCAGCCATTCGGCAAATAATGGCATTATTTAGTGTCTTGGAGTTATTGGGTATCGGATAGTAATAATTGAAGATATTGACATCGGGATTGAAATAATTAACTCCCCCGTAGTAAGTCCCAACCCAAATTGTGCCTTGTGCATCGCAAAATACAGGAAGCACTGAAGAGTGTAAAATACTTCCGGGCTGGGAAATATTCTGGTTAAAGCACTGAAAACCATCGATATTTTCAATATACTTGTTTAATCCGGTAAAGGTTCCAACCCAGATAGTACCGTTTTTATCTTCGCAGATTGAACGGACATCATCTGAAGACAGCGAGTATTTGTCATCGTTTTTATGTCGGTAATTCTTTGTAATTTCATACTTCTTATTTAGTTTGTAAAAACCATTTCCAAGGGTTGAAATCCAAAGATTCTTCTTCCGGTCTTCATATATTGACACTACGTTGATTTGTGGAATAATGGGTATTATTGTTTCTTTTCCTTCCAAATGAAATAAACCGTTTTTGGTGCCAATTAAAAGACTTCCTTCGGATGTTTCAAATACCAACTTTAAAGCAAGATCCTTGTTGAGTTTACAATAAAGAGTTCGTGTTCTATCAGGTAGAAGCTGATAAAGCCTATCAGTTGTGAGTACCCAAATTGCACCGCCATTACTACTTTTGGATATAAAAAGCACATTGTCAACATTCATTGTGGTAAACTTCTCTGTTTTCTGGTCGAAATCAGCCAATTTACCATCACACACAAAATAAATATTCCCCGCCAAATCTCCGGTTATATAACTTATTACATTACCTGGCAATGTGTTTTCACCAGCTTTAGGGTTAAAAGAGGTGATTTTATAACCATCATATCGGTTAATTCCTTCACGAGTACCAAACCACATCATTCCAAACTGATCCTGATAGATACTGTTAACGGTTAGTTGCGAAAGTCCGTTCTGAATACCAAGGTGTTCGAAATTGATATCCTGTGTATAGCTATTGCTTATGACAAAAGCTAATAATACCAATAATATCCACTTCAAAGCAGAGAATTTTTTCAGGGATATGGATGAAACTGTATTAAAACGGTTTATTTTCTGCGATACTTTTTTCATTACAGATACATAAGTGTTTACAAAACAATTGCACAAAGATATAATTTTTTTCTATTGAAAAATTATCCTATTGGCACATTCGGACAGAACATCTAGACTTTTATTTGATTTCTATTTCCCGTACAAAATAATGCTGCGAATCCAATAGCAATGGTACTCGAAAGTATCTTAGTCAACAATGGTTAGGTTTGTTGGTGTAATTTAAATGGTTGCATATCAATAATTTGTCAAATGATTGAAATTTATTAATCTCATAATCCTGAATTGTGTGAGTCATTGTAAACCCATTTCAAATCTATAAAGTTTAAACCTTAACTACCAAATAATAAACTATCCCACACCCAAAATCTTTCCGGCACCCGCTCCTTTTACAGCAGTGGGATTTCCGAAGACATCCAACTCGCCGAATTCAATGGCAATAGAAAGTATCAAGGTATCGCTTTCGTTGAAGGTAATCTCCGGTCGATTCAGGTTTAATTTGATTTGAAGTTGTTGCTCCTGTACGGAAGTTTTAGTTGAATGCCAGCTTGTTGATGCTATTCTTGAGTCTAATCCTATCGTATCATGCACCGGTTCATAACTGTATTTACTATCCATTAGTCGCTGGTCGGTGGCTACCCCAAAAACTGCACTGATTCGAAATAAATTGAATTTTTCGGGAGCATTTAAACCCATACTACACGCAAATGCAGGAATATTGATGGTTGCAAGGGTTATTTCACGGTTTATATCCCATTGCAATGGCACCCGTAGCACACTGTCAAACCGCACAATGCGGTTAAAATCAAAGCCTACCAGATACTGTTTATGCGTGGATAACCGAATGCTCCGTTCACCCCAGACTCCTTCAAGGTCGGCCTTTTGAATATTCTTTACCAACGAACACAAGGCTGGTGCTAAATTATAATCAGCCACCTGTTGGATTCCGAAAAATGACATGCGGATTTCTTTACTCATTTTAGAACATCCTCCGAATTCCTTGTTATTTTTACGCACATTGGCAAACTCTGGTCTGCGCTTAATTTGCGATTTGGTAGCACCACCTTTGGTGCGCACAAACACCTGGCTACTGCCTTTACGGGTATAAAACGAAAGGTTGGCAATGCTGCCGGTTATTACATCAAATTGTTTTACTCGTGCCATCTCTTTTAGTTTATAGTTAATAATTTATAGTTTATAGACAGCAGCTGCAATTGATAATTGTTCTCTGCTGAAGGTTATCATATTCGTAGCTGTAAGTCCATACAAAAATAAGAGATTCAAACTAATTATGCAAATAAACCAAAAATAATCCATATCTTTTTATTACATATTATATATGGATTATATACGAATTAAATACAGAATAAATATAGATTTAAAGATATACTGCTGCGATTATACTAATATTCAACTACGAAGCAATAGGGTTCACGATTTGAACTATTTCAATTTATTTATAAGTTGAAAAATGAGTTTTTAAATCTGTAGTTAAATCAAGTATGATAACTATTCCCTAAGTTATAAACAGCCGAATAATTGAACTTTATTCTTGTAGTAAATCCACGTGCTATTATTAACAACTATCAAACTTATATGAAATTAAATGTACATCACGAAGCTTTTTCATAAATGTCGAAATTTTATGTGCCTTAAATTATACTTTAGCAAAATAAAACCGAACAACTATTTTAACAAAACATGATTAATAAAAAATCAAAAATAATTAATTGAAAATCAAAACTTTTTTGCAATTTTACCGTTTCTATTTATTTAACTCTTCAATTAAATACAATGCTAACAATCAATCAACCATTTAGTATTAAATCAGTAACATTCAAAAATAGAATAGGCATGTCACCCATGTGCCAGTATTCTGCCAATGATGGATTTACATCCGACTGGCATTTTGTGCATTATGGGACGCGGGCGGTAGGCGGTGTAGGGTTAATTCTGCTGGAAGCTACAGCCGTTGCTCCCGAAGGTCGTATTACGCCATTCGATTTGGGAATTTGGAGCGATGAACACATTGCAGGTTTGCAAAAGATTACCCACTTTATTCACTCTCAAGGTGCTGTAAGTGGAATTCAACTGGCACATGCCGGACGAAAAGCATCGCACGATGCACCGACAAATGGAGGAAAACAATTGACTGAAATGACTGGTGGCTGGCAAACTGTCGGACCATCACCGATTCCATTCGAAACAAATGAAATTGCACCGTTGGAATTAGATAAGCCGGGGATTAAAAATATCGTGGACAGCTTTAAATCAGCAGCATTCAGAGCCAAGCACGCCGGTTTTAAAGCCATTGAAATTCATGCGGCACATGGCTATTTGCTGCACGAATTTTTGTCTCCGTTGAGCAATACCCGCACCGATGAGTATGGTGGAAATTTTGAAAACAGAATTCGGATATTGCTTGAGGTTGTTGCTGCTGTGCAAACAGTCTGGCCGGCAGATTTGCCAATACTTGTTCGGCTTTCGGCTACTGATTGGACAGAAAATGGATGGGATTTAAACCAAACGGTGGAACTTTGTAAAATTCTCAACGAAAGAGGAGTTGACTTAATTGATTGTTCGTCGGGTGGAAATATCTCAACAGCTAAAATTCCGCTCGAACCGGGTTATCAGGTTCAATTTTCGGAAGAAATCAAAAAAATCGGCATACTTGCTTCGGCAGTTGGTTTAATAACCACCACCGAACAAATGAATTCAATACTGGAGGAAGAAAAAGCCGACTTTGTTTTTCTGGGTAGGGAATTGCTCCGAAATCCGTATTTTCCTCTTCAATATGAAGATTCGAATTGGCCAATTCAATATCTGAGAGCAAAATAGAATAACAAATATTAGAACCAGGAATCAAGAGCCAAGACAAAGCGAATCAATTTTTTACAGAATTCAAAGTGTGCCCTTTTCTTTTCCCGAACTCAGGTTAATTAAACCCACATACGTACTTTGAATAGTTCGGTTAGTTTCAGACCTGCTGAAAGCCCAGCCATGTAAGGTGTTTTTTGTCAGCACATTTGGAGGTTCCACCTGCAGAAAGCCCTTCGATAATACTTCTACATTTTCAACAAAGTACAGCATTTTTAAAACCGGATTTAGGACTACCACACTGATTGCATCCTGTTGAGCAGTCAGAGTGAATGCTGCCGGTGACCAGGTTAAACAAACCATAGAGGAAGAGCGGAGAAATTTTGAATTCTATTTTCATCAGCTATTGTTTAAAACCTGAAAACAATCTATCTTTGCAAGAAACAATAAAATACCAAATTATCTATCGAATAAAACAATTCTCAACATATTAATTAAATAGCATTCTGCTATTGTTCGCGCGCTGGAAACCTCGGAAATTTCTTTAGCGGACACACAAGAATGGAGTAATGAGCAAAATGCTCACGTCGGAAACGGCGTGGGCTTTTGACTTATCATTCTTGTGTAGGCCGTCCGAGGGCCTCCAGCGCGGGTAAGAATTTAGTCCACGCTTTTTTGTGGGTAAAAATCTTTCCTGAATAATGGTGGAAGCGAAAGCTGAAGCCATGAAAAACAATTCAAAAAATCATTTCAAATCTCAATATAATGAGGGTTTCACTCCTAGTGAAGCCCTCATTTGCATGTATTTAACTACTAATCTTCCAATCTACAAATAGCATGTCGAAAACGAAAGATTATAGTTCACTCTCTAAAGAGCAATTGCTCGAAGTAATTGAAAAATTAGAAAGCAAGAAAAAATACGGATTGGTGTGGGATGAAGAGCGTGTTCCTGAAAAAGTAGTAACCGATTGTCAGAAAAAAATTCCCGTACTTACTGAAGTAAAAGAAAAGGAAATACTAACTAACGAAACTGAACCAACACATATTCTGATTGAAGGTGATAATTATCACGCCCTCTCTGTTCTTAACTATACACACAAAGGTAAAATAGACTTGATTTACATTGATCCCCCATACAATACTGGTAAGGATAATGAATGGAAATACAATGACAAATATGTTGATAATTTAGACACCTACAGACATTCAAAATGGCTTACATTCATGAGTAAAAGACTTGAATTGGCTAGAGATTTAATGAAAGATGAAGGACTTATTTTCATATCAATAGATGATAATGAAGTTGCTCAATCAAGGCTTATTTGTGATAAAATTTTTGGAGAGGATAATTTTGTAAATATTATTTGCCAAAAATCGAGACATTCGATTTCAAACGATTTGATTATATCTGAGAATCATAATTTTCTTTTGTTTTATGCAAAAAAGAAAATAATACTTTTTAAAAACAGATATAAATTTAGACTTAAAAAAGAAGATTATAAAGGTTATAGTAATCCGAATAATGATCCAGATGGGCCATGGAAATTAGTTCCAGTTGATGGACCTGGTGGAGAAAGCAAAGGTAATCCATTTTATGAGTTTCAAGGTGTTTCTGGATATTGGCGTTATTCAAAAGACGATATGCAAACTTATTTTGAAAAAGGTTTAATAGTCGTCAGAGATAATTCACTTTCAAGAAAAGCATATTTGAAAGATGATAAAGGTATCATAGCAGTAACAACTTGGTGGGACGATGCAGGAGTCACAACTGACGGTACAAATGAGTTAATTAGAGTTTTAGGAAATAAGTCATTTAATAATCCGAAGCCTGTCTCTCTAATAAAAAGAATTGTTGAACTCAGTCTAGATAAAGACGGGATAATATTAGATTTTTTTGCAGGAAGTGGCACTACTGGTCAGGCTATTATTGAAATGAATGCAAAAGATGGTGGAACAAGAAAAGTTATTCTTTGTACTAACAATGAAAATAGTATTTGTGAAGACGTGACTTATCCAAGAGTTAGTAATATCATAAAAGGTTTTGATTTTGACGGAAATCAAGTAGATATTTTATTTGAAGAGAAATTGACACCCACAAAAGTGAAGAAAGGAAAAGAACTATTTGACAAAATAGACAAGATTAAAGAAAAAGAACAAGAAAAGTTTGACAAATTTGAAGTTAAGGTTGAGAAAAACAACCTTATTTTAAAAGGATTAAAAGTGAAAAGAGGACACCAAACAGGTTTAGGCAACAACCTCAGGTACTTCAAAACTTCCTTTGTTGAGAACAATCGAAATAAAGACCAGATGAAAATAAACCTAACTAAGAAATGTACTGAAATGCTGTGTTTGAAAGAAGGGATTTATAATCAGATAATTGAATCAAATGACTATAAGATTTTTCAACAAGCTAATCGCTATATGGCTGTTTATTATGATTTCCCAAATGCCTCCCTTGATGAATTGAAGCACAGAATGAATGAATTAAAAGGCGAGAAGATTTTGTATTGTTTTAGTATTGATGCTCAAGGGTTAGACAAATCAAACTTTGTAGGATGGAAGAATATCCGCATTGAACCCATACCCCAAAAGATTTTAGATGTATATAAACGAATATTTAAGACCGGCAAATGATTTACACCACGAAAGATTTTCAAGTTACGGCCATAGAGCAATTGCTAAAATCGGTTTCCGATTTACTCCCAATTAATATTTCTAAAAAAAATTGCGTTTTCCAAAGTCCAACAGGCTCTGGAAAAACTGTTATGGTAGCTAAGTTTATTGAAGGACTGATTAAGGAACTGCCTGATACAGATATGTGTTTTTTGTGGGTAAGTATTGGCAAAGGCGATTTGCACAAACAAAGCAAAAAATCGTTGGAAAGGATATTTGATGGTTTCCCCAGTGTCAATCTGTTGGAAGAAGAGTTTTTTGGTAGTAGAAGTTACATTGAGCAAAACGAAGTTGTGGTTGTAAACTGGGAAAAATTGTACAGTAAATACAATTCCGGTGAACAAAAAGGTGAATGGAAAAATAAAGTTATGCGCGATGGTGAAGGTATGAATTTTATTGAGGTGCTTGAATCGACCAGAGAAAAAAGAAAGATAATCTTGATAATTGACGAAAGCCATTATGCCAGCGATGCACAACGAACCAATGAATTACGAACAATTATAAATGCAGATGTTACACTCGAAATGAGTGCGACACCTAAAATTCAACCTTCAGGAGTTGATATGGCCAAAGGGTTTGCTAAGTTCGTTTACGTTGACCCCAAAGAGGTAATTGAGGAAGGAATGATTAAAAAGGAACTTATTATAAATGAGAACCTTGAAAACTTGGTTGATGATGAAAAATCTTCACAAGAAATTATTATTGAAGCAGCTTATAATAAAAGATTGGCTTTGAAGGAAGCATATAGAAATGCTGGTACAGATATTAACCCGCTTTGTTTGATTCAGTTACCAAATGCCGAATCAGGAGTATCCAAAAAAGAAGTAGTTGAAGCTTTCCTTGCAGACAAAGGAATAACCGAAGCAAATGGGAAATTAGCAGTTTGGTTGAGTGAAGAAAAATCGGATAGATTGGATGAAATCTCGGAATTTGATAGCGAAGTAGAGTTTTTACTATTTAAACAAGCTATTGATACAGGCTGGGATTGTCCCAGAGCTCATATTCTGGTAAAGCTTCGTGAGATTCAAAGCTATACATTCGAGGTTCAAACAGTTGGTCGAATTCTCCGTATGCCTGAACAAATGCACTATGAGGATGAAAGTCTGAATATCGGTTATATTTTTACCAATCTGCATACCATAACTGTGGCAAAAGAAGATTATAATCCAAATATAATCAAGCATTTAAAAGCCAACAGAAAAGATATTTATAAAAATTTGCAACTTCCTTCTTATTACAAAAGTCGTGTAGATTTTGGCGATATTACGTTGAGTTTTGGTAAAACGTTGGAGCAAGTTTTTTGCAATGCTTTTGGGATTGAAGTTGATTCGTTGATGATAAATTCTGCCGAAAATGGAAAAAAAATCAAACAATCAGGACTAACAACCGATATTACAACATACAAAGAAACATTGCTGACTGATAAGAAGATTGAAGGCAAAGAATTTGATAATTTGCTGGGAGAACTGAACGAAAGTGATGACCGGACAGCACTTGCAAACTTGGCTGACAATGACTTACAAGAATTGTTCAGTTCTGTGATAAAAGAAAATCTGAATGGTTTTGCACCTAAACGCTCTATACCAACTGTCAGAGGTGCTATATATCAGTGGTTCAGGAAATATCTGGGAATTAATTATCAAATGGAGAATGGAATTATTCATATCCAGTATTTGTTTCTTCATCCACAAAACATATCCAAGTTTTCTCAACTACTAAGTAAAGCAACCGGCGATTATAAACCAATTAAGAAAGCTGAAGTAAGAGCAAAAATTGAAGAAACAATTTATGACTGGGATATAATGAAAGAAGAATTCTTCAACCAACACACAGACGAAAAAGTAAATTACAAACTTTGCATTTATGAACCATGTTATTTAGCCATTGACCGCTCTACACCAGAAAATGATTTTGAAAAGTATTTGGAGACAAAAACTGAAAGTGTGGAATGGTGGTTTAAAAATGGATCTAATAAAAAAGATTTCTTTGGAATAAAATATGAAGAAAATGACTTACCTCAGACTTTTTATCCCGATTATATGATTCAACTCAAATCGGGAAAAGTTTTTATTGGTGATACAAAAGCTGGAAGTACAGCTACAGAAGCAAAATCAAGAGCCGAAGCATTACAATCATATATTGAAACCCAAAATCAACACGGGAAAAATTTAATTGGTGGTATTATTATAAAGGATAGTACCAATAAATGGAGAGTAAATCAACAAAGTATCTATAAATATGACAAGAATGACTTGAGAGATTGGGGTTATTTCGAAGATTTTGATTAGACATTCGAAGTTTTTACATATCTATAATTTTGCATAGAGTTAAAAAATCATACAAACGCTTTGAATTAAATTCAAGGCGTTTTTTTTAGAATTTGTTGAATAACAGACTTAATTTTATATTTGCAGAATCAAAAAGGTAGTATTGAAACAGGTCTTGAAAAATTAACTTTACAAATTATGATACTTATCATTCTCGTCAGCAAGTGGAATTGCCGGAGAGTTAGCTGCCATCTTAGATAAATTGCATAGGGTTAAAACCGCTACGCAATAGAAATCGGTCGTGGCGATGCCACTTGCTGAGGTTTACCAGTCGCGTAGCGACGACCGATTTACATGAGCGTGGTAATTTATTGCCATGCTCCAAAAAAAACAAAAACAATGAATGAAGAAATTGTCAAATCCGTTTTATACGGTGTAGCTGTAGGCGATGCCTTGGGTGTTCCTGTGGAGTTTGAAACAAGAGAATACCTTGTGAATAACCCTGTTACAGCTATGCAGGAGTTTGGAACACACAACCAACCCAAAGGAACCTGGTCGGACGATAGTTCGCTTACTTTTTGTTTGGCTGAAGTACTTTCAAATTGGGGAATGCCTCATTTATTAAGTATTGCCGGTTCTTTTGTCAATTGGAGGGATGGATACGTGTGGACGCCTTACGGCAAGGTTTTCGATATTGGAATTACCACAAATTTATCCATAAATAAATTAGGCAAGTTAGTGTGGCTAAAAGATGTTGAAGGTCTAAAAGCTCTCAAATCAATAACCGATGTAAATTCAAACGGGAATGGGTCGCTTATGCGTATTCTCCCGTTGGTATTTTATATTAAGGGAAAGAATATCGAAGAGCAGTTTGAAGAGATTTGGAATGTATCGGCTCTTACGCATCCGCATATTCGTTCGGCCTATGCCTGTTTGTTTTATTTGAAATTTGCTGAATATCTGATAAATGGAGAAAATTGCCGGGAAGCATACAAACTGACACAAAAAGATATAGCTGATTTTTTTGAATCAACTGATGCCAACGTTGAAGAGCGGTTACAATTTTCAAGACTTCTTGATCAGGATATTGCATTGTTGTCAGTAAATGAAATAAATTCGTCGGGCTATGTTATTGACACTCTTGAAGCTGCTGTGTGGTGCATATTAAACTCAAAAACATATTCTGAAGCAGTATTAAAAGCCGTCAACTTAGGTGATGACACCGACACAACAGCAGCTGTAGCAGGAGGTTTGGCAGGATTACTGTATGGATTTGAGGGTATTCCTTCAGAATGGGTAAATCAGCTTGCAAGGAAGGAAGATATTGAAGAACTTGCTGAAAAAATGGCTGAAAAATTATGATTCTTATTATTCCTCAAATCAAAAAACTGCATATTTCGGGTATAACGCTGTTTCCGTTTATTATTCTAAGGGATAAGCAGCTGAAAGAGGATAACCGAATTATGAATCACGAGCGGATTCATATTCGTCAACAAGTAGAATTGTTGACACTGCCATTTTATGTGCTTTATCTTATTGAATTTGGTATTGGCTTAATCAAATACAAAAACAGACATACCGCCTATATGAATATCTCCTTTGAAAGAGAAGCTTATAAATATGATGCAGATTTGAATTATTTGACGAAGAGGAAGTTTTGGGCTTGGGTTAAGTTGATAAATCATTAATTTGTTTCAAATTCATCCAAAATCAAATGAATAACGTTATTTTGATTTATATATGGTAGCGCAAATGTTGTGCAAATAATAAACAAAAAACCCTCACAATCTATTGATTATGAGGGTTTTCGCTCTATTAAGAGTACCCGAAGCGGGACTTGAACCCGCACAGCCGTGAAGCCAAAGGATTTTAAGTCCTTCGTGTCTACCATTCCACCA
>Ga0214228_1000098_pt1 | contig 28245 bp, 15 predicted proteins | sample TroBogypolimnion_21_FD_153066 | JGI IMG/M metagenome (GOLD analysis project Ga0214228, IMG submission 153066) | Freshwater microbial communities from Trout Bog Lake, WI - 05NOV2007 hypolimnion | ecosystem: Environmental > Aquatic > Freshwater > Lake > Hypolimnion/Profundal zone | place: Trout... | reverse complement strand
CCTTCGTACGTTGCAGGTATCGAAGAGGCCAATAATCAAGAGCAAGACAAAAGTATTGATTTTATTCAAAAACTCAAAGCTGAAATTCAAACTAAAACGATGAATTTCAAGGCAAATGATACAGATTTCCCCACAAACGGATTACCTAAAGTCATACTTGATTTTGGATTGGAAATTTCAGAAGTCTACGGTGTACCCATCGAGTTCCCGGTCTTGTCTGCATTATGTGCGGTTAGTTCTGCCCTCCGGAAGAAATTCAGTGTCGACAGTGGTAAGTACCGGAACTTTGGGCAACTCTGGTTAATGTTCGTTGCACCTCCCGGCGTAGGAAAGTCAGAACCAATGGCAGCTGCCTTTCGTCCCTTGCAACGGCTCGACAATTTGAGTTATGATAGGTATCAGCTTGAACTTAGCAATTGGAAAAGCGAATGTTCTGAAGCAAAACAAACCAGAAGCCGGGAACCCGAAAAACCATTCTTTAAACAGTGTTTAATTGATGATTTCACGCCTGAGAGTTTATATCAAACTATGTTTCGGAATAATGGAGCTGTTTCATTATGCAGGGATGAACTTTCAGGCTGGTTTGCCGACTTTGGCAGATATAATAAAAGCGGTGAAATTAGCCGGTATCTGTCTATTTTCAACAATGCACAGTTTTGCATCAATCGTAAGAGCGAAGAACCACTTCAGATACCGGAGCCTTTTATGACCATTTGCGGCACAATACAACCCGAAGTACTTGACATTGCATTAAATAATAATAGCCTCAAAGAAAATGGCTTTGCAAGCAGATTCCTTTATGCCTATCCCAAAGAAATTAAAAAGCAAAAGTATTCCGAAAAAACACCGGATAGAATTATTCTCAACAGCTACGAAGAATTAATCAAGCATTGTTACTATTTACCAAAGTCAGAAAATCCTTTTGTTTTATCTCCTGAAGCAAAAACATTATTCATTGAGTATGCCAATCATACAGCCGATTTGGTAAACAACTGTTCAAATAATTTTCTCCGGGCTACCTATGCTAAAATGGAAATTCAGGCACTTCGCATCTCTTTAATAATTCAAATTATCCGGGGTGTATATGATGATTCAGAAAGGTTGAAAGGACAGATAACGAAAGAGGCTATTCAATACGTCATAAATCTTTGCAATTACTTTAATTCAAATATTCATCGTGTTGAAAATATCGAAACAACAACCAAAACAACACCGGTGGAAGCAATTAGAATAATTCACAAAGAATACGGCATCAGGAACAAACAATCCTTTGCCGATTCCATTGGACTCACCCGGCAATACATTTCAAAACTATGCAACGATTAAATTGTAAACTACCAACTACGAACTAAAAACTATAAACTATAAACTAGTATAGGTTGCGGAGTTGCGGTTGCGGTCTCCTGAAATCCTTTACCAGTAGGACTTTCAGTAAAAATACACCGCAACAGTTGTAAATCAATTCTAATTATCAACTATAAACTATTGACTATAAACTATGAACTACTCTCCACCCTACTTAGAAAAATACAAAGGCAAATGCACCCGCCATACCTGCCCATCCTGCAAAACCAAACAAAGCTTCACACTATATCTGAATGGCAATACCCACGAACCCATCCATCATACTGTTGGCAGATGCAACCGCGAATCCAAATGCGGATATCATTACACCCCAAAACAATATTTTATCGATAATCCTCAAAAACTACCCTCTACTTTTCAAGGAGAGGGGTTGGGGGTGAGGTCACATGGCACGTATAATATTCAAAATGCAATAAAACAAATAATACCAGTCCAACCACCTGGTTCTATCCCCCTCTCCTACATCATTGATTCCCTCAGCCCAAACAACAATTTTGTCTCATTCCTTAAAAATCATTTCTCCGAAGAACAAATCCAAAAGGTTTTTGAAAATTACTTACTGGGTGCAACAAAAAATAAAGAAGTGATCTTTTGGCAAATAGACATTTATGGCAAAGTACGCACAGGAAAAATTATGCAATACAATCCGATAACAGGACGGAGATTAAAACACCAAAGTGGGGCAATCAATTGGGCACACAATAAACTCAAAAAATCCGGAACATTGCCTGAAGACTATAATTTGCAGCAATGTTTCTTTGGAGAGCATTTATTAAATATTTACCCGTACAAAACAATTGGAATTGTAGAAAGTGAAAAAGCAGCTACTATTGCCAGTATTCTAATTCCCGAATTGATTTGGTTGGCTACAGGAAGTCTTAATGGATTGTCTGTTGAAAAATGTCTGACTTTAGAAAATAGGTCTGTGATATTATTTCCTGACTTAGGGGCATTTGAAAAATGGACTCAGAAAATGTTCGAAATTCAAAAACAATGTTATACAAAAATAACAATATCAAGATTGTTAGAAGATGACGCAAAAAACGCAGAAAGAAAAAATGGTTTAGATATTGCTGATTATTTGATTGAAGAATTGAAATCAACATTCTCCTTAAATTCTCAAAAAATCGAATTTTAAAGTCAAAATGCTAAAAAGTATACAAAAAAACAGTATATTAATTTCAGGACGAAACAAACCCACTTTTAAATCTATGATTGAAAGAAACAAAACTTGATAATCCGATTGAAGCTTAAAAGGATTTAACACCTTTTATTGAGGGTTATTAGTTTAAATTTTCGCTGAAATTTTATTCGGACATCATATTAACTCTATAACTGATAATACTAAATCTTTGTAGATATTTTAGATTTATATTTGTTAATAAGCAAATTTATAAACTTATATTATTCCAAATCAACAACGTCATCTGTGTTAATTGAACTCGGATTGTTTATTTTCCTATAATTCAGAGGAGTCATTCCAAATAAATCTTTAAAGCACTTACTAAAATATCTAGGGGTGCCAAATCCCAGACGATATGTAATATCCGAAACATTTAAATCATTCTCTTTTAGGAGTAAATTTGCCGCTTCTTTTAGTCGTATATTGAGTATGAAATCATTGGGAGTCATACCGGTAATACCCTTTAATTTAAGATAAAGATTACTTCTCCCTAATGCCATTTCGTTAGCAAAAGTTGAAATGTCAAAATCAAAATCGTCAAGATGATTCATTACAATTTCTGTAGCTTTTTTCAGTATTTTTTGATCTAACAAATTTGTTGCCAATGGGATTGGTGTCTCAACTGTTGTTTTAGAGTATTTTTCCTGCATACGAATTCTGCCTAACACCAAATTATTGCAACGACTAATTAGTATTTTTAAATTAAATGGCTTTGTAATATAGTCATCGGCACCCATCATTAATCCTTCAATATTTTGTTCATCAGACGTAGCTGCAGTAAGTAAAACAATTGGAATATGAGATGTTTCAAGATTTGTTTTTAATTTCTGACACATTTCTTTTCCGCCCATATTAGGCATCATTACATCACTGAGTATAATTTGAGGCTGTAGTTCTTTGGCTTTTTCCAATCCTTCAAGTCCATCCATTGCTGTCTCAACATGATAAATTGGAGTGAAAACTTCTATAAGAAAATGAAGCATCTCCTCATTATCTTCTACTATAAGAATAGTTGTTTTATGATTTTCTTTATCATTAATAGTTGGAATTGAATCAAAATTGAAATCAGGATGTGTATTATACAAATCCATTTCGGAGTATGTAGTTATTTCTTCTTCAGTGAAATGTTCATTTCCTTCAAGTAATGCGACTCGAAATGTAGTTCCCTTCTCCACGTTATTAAATGCTTCAATACTCCCATGGTGTAGTTCAATAATTCCCTTTGAAAGAGCTAAGCCTACTCCAGTACTAAACATATTTAAGTTATTGTCCGGTTGATTTTTTGCTTGATAAAATCGATTAAATATTTTAGGTAAGTCTGCAGCCGGAATACCAATTCCTGAATCGATTATAGAAATGATAATAATATCGGATTCCCTTTCAATTTTCACTGTAATTGAACTATTAGGTGGTGAATACCTAAATGCATTTGAAATAAGGTTGTAGAATACTTTTTGAAGTTGTAAGGGATCAAACCAAAGTGTTATGTTTTGCTCGGTAGTTATGAAATTATAATCAATTTTCCCTGAAATAGCCATTTCGTGAAATGACGCAAAAGTGTTTTTGGTAAAACTAACTATATCTTGATTAGAAACTTTTAGAGCCAATAAGTCTTTTTCTTGTTTCCTAAAATCGAGCAATTCAGTAATCAGATTACGTAGATGTGAAGCATTTTTGTATATTTTAGTTAATTTGCTGTGAATAGTAGGTGAAATATTTTGCATTTGTATGATTGATTCAATTTGACCAATAATTAATGTAAGAGGTGTGCGAAATTCGTGTGAAATATTTGTAAAAAACTGAAGTTTTGTCTGATTTAGGTCCTTAATTCTTTCATTTTCACGCAATTCATAATCAAGCGAAGTACGCAATGTAATTTTTGAATTATTAAACATATACAGTTTCCAGGCAGCAGCAACCAAAATTGTCAAATAGAATATATAAGCCAACCATGAAGCATAAAATGGTGGTGAAATTTTAATTTGAAGATTAATCTCTTTGGGAGCTGTTTTTGAATTATTCTCTTGTATCTCACGAATATTTAACTCGTAATTTCCGGGGCTTAGATTGGTGTATTTAAGCGTTTGGTCAGTTACAAGACTCCACTGGTCATTTAACCCTTTTAGCCGATACTCAAAATTAGTCTTGTTTGCTTTTATGTAATTTGAACTAGCAAACTTGACACTAAAATTATTTTGGTTGTAATTTAGTTTAAGTTCACGTACATAGTTCAATGCAGTTTCAAGGATGCCTGTATTGTCTCCAGGCCTTACAACTTGGTTATTTACATATAGTTCCGAGAAAAACAAGTTATATTCTTTGGGTGTTGGATTTATCTGATTTTCAAAGAAAGATGCCATACCAGTTGCTCCTCCAATAAAAATTTCACCGATTTTGGTTGAATAGACACCACAGCCAACATTTATTATATCTAATGGAAGACCACGATTTTTATCGAGGCAAATTGATTTATTGCTTTTAGCATCAAATAAATTAACGCCTTTATTGGTCAATAAAACTAAATATCCATAAGTCGTTTCTGTAATATCATAGATAAAATTTGACAATAAGCCATTATCTTCGACTGAATAATGCTTGAAAGAATTTTTTTCGGGGAGATACTCGAACAATCCCGATCCTCTTGTTGCAAAGAATATTTTTCCTTGTCTATTTTGAAAACCACGTGTGATTACATGTCGACCAATTGTGCCGGACTTATCATAATCATGAGTATAAACATTGAGTTTTTCAGTGGTTAAATTAAAGCATTTCAAAGCGCCATTGCCTAATGCTACCCAAAGATTTTGTTTTGAATCTATCAACATCGTGGACAAATGATTTCCTATATTTTTTGTTTTCTTTTTAATTAAAAATAAAGGAGAAGCTGTTTCTGTTTTCATGTCAAGTACCATTATCCCATTCTGAGTTAGAATATACAATTGTCCATCGTGTGGACACATTGCTAGCACGTTGTTTGTACTAAAAGCATTTTTTAAAAGAGTAATATTTTTAAATCTTTTAGTACTTATATCATAAATATTTAAATCGCCGTGTATTGTTCCAATATAAAGTTTATTATTTTGTGAATTAAACCATATAGATTTTAGATTGTTATGTGAAACACTATTCGGTTCGCCAGCTTTAAATGCATGAAAAGTTCTATTCTTCCTATCAAAGAAATTCAAACCACCACCTTCTGTACATATCCAAAGATTTCCAGCATTATCTTCGGCAATCTTTCCAACAATGGGAAAATTAAGATTAGTCGGTTGGTTTGGATTGGGGTAATAGTAACTGTAAATATTATATTCGGGATTGTGAAAATTAACGCCACCAAAATAAGTACCTATCCATAAAGTATTTTGCTTGTCTTTAAATATTGAGTAAATTGATGTATGAGACAGGTCGGTTGGCTTATCTCCATAATTTCTATAATTGATAATTTTCCCATTATCAGGAGTTAACTTATCCAAACCAACAAAGGTGGCTATCCATATTTGACCATAATTATCTTCGCAAAAATCGCGGATATAATTACTGGATAATTTTGATTCAGTATTCAAATCGTGAGAATAATGTTCTATCAATCCAGTTGTATTAATTTTAAACACACCATTATTAAGAGTCCCAATCCAAATATTCTTTTTTATATCTTCATAAATAGCAGTTATATTTTCATTTGAGATAATTTCATTAAACATTTTATTCTCATCCAACAAATACAGCCCCGATTCAGTACCAATATATAGTTTGTTAATACTCGTTTCCAGAAGCTTGGTGATGGGACGAATTGTTTTTGCGGAATAGTAATTTAGTGTTGATTTAGTTTCAAAATCAAACTTCATTATTTTATTATCAGATGAAAACCATAGATTTTTCCTACCTTGACAAATTGTTTGACATTTATCATTTAGAAGCTTAAAAACATTCTTCTTGCAATTATAAGATACTAAATCTTTATATCCACAGAGTAGATATAAAAATCCATTGTGGTCACCATAAATTTTATTTATAACGTTGTTAGTTAATCCAAATTTATCATTTTCAGATGCTCTAAAAACGTCTATATCTTTTCCATCATACCTATTGAGTCCTTCCTCTGTTCCAAACCACATATATCCAATTTCATCCTGATAAATGGACAAAACCGAGACTTGAGATAAACCATTAACTGAGCCAATATGCTCAAAATTTATATCTTGTGCGTTAAGTTGTAAAAGGTTGAATAGTAATAGCAAAAGTGCTAAGTGTAATTTCATAAAAAATCATTTTGATTGTAAAAACTTGATTTTACAAAAATAGTTTTTATTTTAATGTCAAACGTCCCTTATTCTCTAATATTAAGCCATTATTGTCCATTAAGTAATTATTAAATAATTCATTTATCGTATTTACCTATGCATTTTATTATTTAAAGCAGATAAATTGAATTGTCGAATTGTCGTTTCGAAAACTATTGAGCTGTTATACTGCATAGCAAATGATATTTTTAGTTAAATGAATCAATGGGCTTGAAAATTGGAAGATTACAGCATATAATTTGGAGAATCACATAATCTCTAATAATAGTTATAAAGTAATTTTGCAGTCTAAACTTGAAAATATATTTGAAAATCCATTTCTTTATTTGTTTGATTCAATTGTACGGGTTTGTTTACAACATAAATTTACAAAATCAACACAATAATGATACTGATCTATTTATGAATTAGGCCATGAATACTTTTATTATAAACAAATTAAAATGTTCTGCAAAAAAATGAGAAATTTTTTATTAATTAGTTTTTCTGTAATTTGTGCAGTATCTATTCAAGCCCAAAAAGAGTTCTTCAATCCAGAAAAAATGGTAGAGACAGGGGTATATTATTATCCCGAAGCCTGGAATCCGGAGCAATGGGATCGCGATTTCAAAAAAATGGCTGATATGGGATTTGAATTTACGCATGTTGCCGAATTTGCTTGGGCACAAATGGAACCAAGTGAGGGAAACTATGATTTCAAATGGTTAGATAAAGCTCTAGAACTAGCTGAAAAGAACAATTTAAAAGTCATAATGTGTACACCTTCTGCCACACCACCTGTTTGGTTGATACGTAAATACCCTGAAGTGCTGGTTGAAATATATATTGGAAAAACAGGACAACACGGTACCCGCCAACACTGCTCGTGGTCGAATGCCAAATTTTGTGAACTGACCACTAAAATGGTAGCGGCAATGGCCAAGCATTATGCAAATGACAAAAGGATATGGGGTTGGCAAATAGATAACGAACCTTCACATTATGGTAGTTATGATTACAGTCCAGCTGCCCAGAAAAACTTCAAAGCGTGGCTTCAAAAGAAATATATAACCATTGATAAATTGAACGAGGCATGGGGAACAGCTTTTTGGTCGGGTATCTATTCCGATTTTAGTCAAATAGAAATACCCAATACTTCACAGCTTTTTTCAGGAGTAGCAAGCCCAATTTCAATAGTTGATTTTAAACGATTTAGTGCCGATGAATGTGCTTCATTCATTTCGATGCAACACAAAATACTGCGTGAAAATATTTCTAAATCGCAATTTGTCACTACTAATTTTATGCATATTCACACTGATGTTGACCCGTGGAGAAGCAAAGATCTCGATTTTATTTCATACACCATGTATCCCGTTGCCGGTTATACTAAGGGAATTGGCGATCAAGGTTTCCGGTTGGGCGATCCGTGGCGCATATCCTGGGCAAACGATTTCTTCCGACCAGTTAAAGGTGTAACGGGCGTTATGGAGCTTCAACCAGGTCAGGTAAATTGGGGCTCATACAATCCGCAACCGTATCCCGGAGCAGTCAGGGCATGGTTGTGGAACGCTTTCGCTGGCGGCTTGGATTTTATATGTTCATATCGTTTCCGTCAACCCTTGTTTGGTGGTGAGCAGTTTCATTATGGCATGGTGGGAACGGATGGTATTACCGAACTGAATGGCGGTCAACAATATGCACAGTTTATGAAAGAAATTCGTGAACTCCGTAAACTTTATCAGCCCAATATGCGTATGCCGTCAGAATATGCCGACAGAAAAACAGCTTTACTTTTTAATCCAGATAATGTGTGGGAAACTGAAGTTCAAAAACAGACCTATCAGTGGAATGAGATGAGTCATATCACACGCTATTATTCCGTATTGAAAACGCTTTGCATTCCGGTGGATATTATTGACGAAAATCGTGATTTGTCAACTTATCCTTTTGTTATTGCTCCTGCCTATCAAATGCTGGATAAAATACTAATTGAGAAGTGGAAAAAATATGTAGAAAATGGAGGTCACCTAATTTTAAGCTGCCGAACCGGACTGAAAGAACGCAACGGACATTTTCAGGAAGCACCTTGGGCGGATGCAATCAGCAACTTAATTGGCTCTAAAATATCGATGTATGACGAACTTGGAGAAGACATAAAGGCTCAAGTAGCTTTCAAAGAGAAAAACTATGTGTGGAATATTTGGGGTGATGTGTTGGAGCCATTTCCAGGTACAGAAATATGGGCACAGTATGCCGACCAATTTTACGCCGGAAAAGCTTCTGTGATACACCGAAAGTTAGGTAAAGGAACGGTTACTTATATCGGGACTTCTACTGTTGACGGAAAGTTTGAAAAGGAGGTGCTGAAGAAAACTTTTGAAACAGCCGGTGTTAGCACTAACGAACAAGCGGATGGGGTAATCGTGAATTGGCGTGATGGATTTTGGGTAGCCATTAATTATTCGTCAACCAAGGTCATTCTAAACTTACCAAAGAATGCTAAAATTATTTTCGGGTCACGTGAATTAGGCATTGCTGAGGTAGTTGTTTGGAAATAGAAAGTGAATTGGAATAGTTAACCATATCAATTTTAATAAAAAACAAAAAAAGTAGCTGATATTGGGTAGTGTATTCGTTATTTGTTTTCACTTATTTAGCATACTTGTTTATATTAATTAAACAAAATGGAGTTTTAGGGATATATGTGAGGGAAAAAATGTAATGAATAGTCGTCCACTATTTAAACAAAAAAGAATATTAGGAGATTTACACGGTCAAGTAATAGTATTATGCTGTACCTATGCACAAATAAACTTTAAAAAAATCGATTTTGTAGGATTGTCAATGCTCGTTAAGAGTAAAATCTTTGAGTTTTAATTACAAAACGTTATTTATTCATATTGTATTAAAACAACTAAATACACACTAAAAAATGATTAAAAAAATCACAAAACAGGGAAGTTTGCTTTACTTAACATTTATATGTTTTGCATCAACACTTGGAGGTTTGCTATTTGGATATGACCTTTTTGTTATTTCTGGAGCTAAGGATTTAATTGTATTAAGGTTTGGATTTTCCAGTGCCATGGAAGGATGGTTTGTAAGTTCAGCCATGGTTGGATCAGTAATTGGATGTGCCATGGCAGGTAAATTCAGTGATAAATTTGGTCGTCAAAAAGCTCTTCTTGCTGCTTCTTGTTTTTTGTTGATCTGCTCGGTAGGATGTGGAGTTGCATGGTCTTCAGGATCTTTAATATTTTTTCGATGGATTGGAGGAGTAGGAGTTGGAATTGCATCCATGGTCTGCCCTCTTTATATTTCAGAAGTATCACCTGCTCGTTTAAGAGGCCGGATGGTATCATTATTTCAGTTAGCTATTTGTATCGGCATCGTATTGGCAATTGTCATAAATACTGGGTTATTATCCTGGCATGAACAAATAAAGGGTAGCAATTCAACCGGAATTGTTGGTTTGATAATAGAACGAGAAGTCTGGAGAAGTATGTTAGGCATGGAATCGGTTCCCGCACTTTTATTCTTTTTGCTTTGTACTGTTGTTCCTGAAAGTCCTAGATGGCTTGCAGAAAAGGGTAAAAGTGATGAATCAATAAGAATATTGACCCGAATTAATGGTGAGAAGATTGCAACCAATGAATTTGAATCAATAAAAAACTCGCTTTCAGAAAGCGGATCATTGAAAGAGTTGTTAAAACCAGGATTAAGAAAAGTTTTAGTAATGGCACTTTTTTTAGGTGTAATAAGTGAATTTAGTGGTATTACTACTATCTGGAATTTTGGCCCTGAAATCTTACGAGGTCAGGGAATTCAACTGTCAAATGAAATGAACGGGATGATAATTATCGCATCATCACTTTCAGTTTTTACATTAGTTGCGGTTTGGCTAATGGACCGTGCGGGTAGAAGGCCACTCCTTTTTTGGGGAAATCTGGGTTGTTTTATTTCTTTGGTAATTTTAGGGCTGTTATTAGGGAAAGATAATTCTTCAAGTACTTTAAAAATTGCTGCGGCAGCGACTTTCGTTGCGTGTTTTGCATTTTCAATGGGGCCAATAAAATGGGTTTTTATGTCAGAAGTTTTTCCAACACGAATAAGTGGTCGTGCGGTTGCAATCAGTTCATTAGCTGTATGGATAGCTGATGCTGTTCTCAATCAACTATTTCCCATCCTTCGTGATCAGTGGGGTAAAAGTACAATTTTCTTTGTTTTCGCAGCTGTATTAATTCCTCAATTCTATTTCGTATGGAAGATTATGCCAGAAACAAAAGGAAAATCGTTGGAAGAAATCAGTAAGATTTGGAGTAAATCCTGATTGGGGGAATCTATTTTTATAAAAGGAAAGCAGAAAAGATACATTGGGAGAATTATAATATAAAAATTCCTCTATACAATTTTACAACGTCATTATAAATCGCCTAACTAAATTAACAACATGTCAACGCACAAAATTGTAAGCAAAACCAATCTAATTCCTTTTATATTAGTAACCGCTTTATTTTATCTTTGGTAATGCCTAATAACCTGAACGATATACTAATACCTCAGTTTATGAAATCGTTCGAGTTGAATCGCTTTCAGGCGGGATTAGTACAATCAGCTTTTTATTTAAGGTACTTCTTAATGGCTTTGCCTGCTGCATTAGTGATGGACAGATACAATTACAAAACAGGTCTGATTATGGGTTTGTTACTATTTGCAACTTGTGCATTTATCTTTTATCCGGCAGCTGTGGCCGGAAAATTTGAGCTATTCTTATTGGCTCTATTTGTTATTGCCAGCGGTTTAGCATTTTTAGAAACGGGAGTAAATTCGTTTATAGCTGTTCTGGGTGATCCCGAAACCTCGGCACAACGGTTAAATTTCTCTCAGGCATTTAATCCACTTGGTGCAATGACTGGGGCACTAATTGGAAGTCAGTTTATATTTTCGGGAGTTGAACATTCGGCTACTCAGGTTGAAGCCATGAAAGCTGCAGGAACTTACAATGATTATTTACATACCGAAATACTACGTGTTATTCCGCCATATATGGTGATAGGATGTATTATTTTGGTTTGGGCTTTTATAATATGGAAAGTGAAATTTCCTGCAGAAACAGATAATCCTTTGAAAATCAACGGGAAGTCAGAGGATGGTCATGGTCATATTTCTAAACTACTTAAATATCCACATTTTTTAAAAGGAATTTTGATGCAATTCTTCTATGTTGGTGCACAAGTTGGTACATGGAGTTTTTTAATCCAATATGTAAAATATTTTCTCCAAAAGCCCGAAAAAGAAGCTGGTGTTTACCTGGTTTATGCTTTGTTTGCGTTCGGCATCGGGCGTTTTGTATCAACAGCCTTGATGCGAAAATTTGAGCCAAACAAATTAATGGGAACTTTTAGCATCATAAATATAGTATTAACCTCCATTACTATTCTTCATCCTGGGTTTTTGGGAGTTTGGGCATTAGTAATCTCCAGTTTCTTTATGTCTTGCATGTTCCCAACAATATTTGCATTGGGTGTAAAAGGACTTGGCCCAAACACTAAAATTGGCGGTTCAATGATTATTATGTCCATTATTGGTGGTGCTATCTGGACTCCTCTTATGGGATTAATATCAGATAAAACCCATAGTATGGCTTTGGAAATGATAGTTCCAGTTGCCAGTTATTGTTATTTGGTCTATTATTCATTTGTAGGTTCTAAGCCAGCGGGTCCGCTTTACGATATGGCTGAAAATGTGGTAATTACACATTGATTTAATCTTCACAAACTATTTATTATATAAAATATGATAGTAAATGATATTTATTCTGAATTCAGAAATGTTGTAATTGATGATGACAACATTAACTTTGGCATAACTATCAATTCAGTAGGTTTCAAATCTATTTTGCCACACGAGGACAAAGACAAAACCAACAGAATTAAAGATTATAGGTATCAATATAAAAAAGGAAAAGTTTCAAATGAGTTCAAACTAATTTACATTACAAAAGGAACAGGCTGCATGTGTTTTGAGAATTCGATTGAAAAAAAAATATCAAAAGGTAAAATTCTATTAATAAGTCCAAATCAAAAATATACCTACTATCATTTAAGTAATAGCGAATGGAAAGAATATTTTATCCGTTTTGAAACGGATGAAATGTTCAATACTCTAATCCGGAAATTCTTTCCAGTTGAAAATTCAATTATTGATATCGGGTTCAGTGAAGAATTAACAATACTCTTTCATCGGGCAATTGATGTGGTGCAAAACGGATTAAAATCATCACAAGTATATTTGTCTGGAATGCTTTTTCATGTGTTAGGATTGATAATTTCAGAATCAAAAAACAAAACACTTGAAAAGAGAGAATTTCAACAAATGGAGCAAGCAAAAATTATAATGAATGAGAGTATTTTCGAAAATATTTCTATACAAGAAATAGCATTTAATTTAAACATTAGTTATACCTTATTTCGAAAAAACTTCAAAAAACATACCGGAGATTCACCCGCAAAGTATTTCAATGACTTGAGACTGAATAAGGCAAAACAACTATTAATAGAAACTCCAAACTCTATAAAAGAGATTTCATATATGTTGCAATTTACTTCAAGCGATTATTTCTCTACATCATTTAAAAAAGAAACCGGAATTTCTCCTAATGATTTCAGGAATAAAATCAAAATTGAAAAATTCAAAATTGTGTAAATGAACAAAAATAATTAAAAAAACAAGTTAAGATAATCAAAAAAATAAATTTACATGAAAGCGGGAAATAATGAAAATGGTGTTTCATCATTAGGTACATCAAACCGGAAAGAAAAAACAGGGCGCTTACAGGGCGAAAATCCAAAAATTGGAATTCGTCCAACCATTGATGCCCGTCAGGGTGGTGTGCGCGAATCGCTAGAAAATCAAACCATGAATATGGCTGTAAATCTTGCCAATTTTTTAAGTTCAAAATTAAAATACAGTGATGGCACACCATTTCAATGTATTATTGCCGATACTACCATTGGGCGTGTTGACGAAGCTGCTGCTTGTGCCGAGAAATTTAGGAAAGAAGGTGTGGGGATTACAATCACTGTAACTCCTTGTTGGTGTTACGGAAGTGAAACAATCGACGTAGATCCACATACCATCAAAGCTGTTTGGGGATTCAATGGAACAGAACGTCCGGGTGCTGTTTATTTGGCAGCTGCATTAGCTGGTCATAACCAAAAAGGATTACCTGCTTTTGGGATTTATGGACATGATGTACAGGATAGCTCCGATACAGATATTCCTGCTGATGTTCAGGAGAAGTTGTTACGATTTGCAAAAGCTGGTGTAGCAGCTGCAACATTACGAGGAAAATCATATCTCTCTATCGGTTCGGTATCGATGGGAATTGCCGGCTCAATTGTGGATGCAAATTTCTTTCAGGAATATTTGGGTATGCGAAATGAATACGTAGATATGAGCGAAATTCTACGCAGGGAAAAATTAGGAATTTTCGATCCAGAAGAATTCGAAAAAGCCATGGATTGGACAGTAAAAAACTGCAAATCGAATGAAGGTCCAAACACAAATCCACCTCAAACAACTAAATCACGTGAAGTGCTTGATCAAGAATGGGAATTTGTGGTAAAAATGACCTTAATTATTCGTGATTTAATGGTTGGAAATAAAAAACTGCGAGATCTTGGCTTTGGCGAAGAAGCATTAGGCCATAATGCTATTGCTTCAGGTTTTCAGGGGCAACGGCAATGGACAGATTTTATGCCAAATGGCGATTTCTCAGAAGCTATTCTGAATACTTCGTTCGATTGGAACGGAATACGTGAAGCTTTTGTAGTTGCTACAGAGAATGATTCTCTAAATGGAGTTGCCATGTTATTTGGAAAATTATTGACCAATACTGCTCAGGTTTTTGCTGATGTGCGGACTTATTGGAGTCCTGAGGCGGTAGAACGTGTAACTGGCCATAAGTTAGAAGGATTGGCTTCAAATGGTCTTATCCATTTAATAAATTCCGGCTCCGCATCGTTGGATGGTAGTGGTCAACAAACAATGTATGGAAAACCAGCTATGAAACCATTTTGGGAGATTACCAATGAAGAAGTTCAAAAAACCTTGGATGCTACAACTTGGTATCCTGCCGAAGGTGAGTATTTCCGGGGTGGTGGCTTTTCTTCAAACTTCTTAACTAAAGGTGGTATGCCGGTTACTATGGCTCGCGTTAATTTGGTCAAAGGTCTTGGTGCGGTACTTCAATTGGCCGAAGGATGGACTGTGGACATTCCCGCCGAAGTTCACAATATACTTAATGAACGTACAAGCAAAACCTGGCCAACAACTTGGTTTGCTCCACGGTTAACCGGTGAAGGAAACTTCAAAGATGTATATTCGGTAATGAATAATTGGGGAGCAAATCATGGATCTTTTAGCTATGGACACATTGGTGCAGATTTAATAACCTTAGCTTCCATACTTCGTATCCCTGTGTGTATGCATAACGTGGACAAGGGAAATATTTTCCGCCCTAATGCTTGGGCAGCGTTTGGAATGGATTCCGAAAGTGCTGATTATAGAGCTTGTCAGAATTACGGAGCATTGTATAAATAAAGTTATTTGTCAGGTAATAAATCATATAAATTTATTCTGGCTGATTTTTAACTTTAAAAAAACTTCAATATAAAAATGACAACATACAAATATGGGGCACATCAATTTCTTTGGACTGAGTATTGGACTGATAATAGCCTGTATATACTTGAAGAAGTTCGATTATTGGGATTAGACAGTTTTGAAATTTCCCTCGGAGATGATATTACATTTAATTCAGATACTGTAAAAAGGAGAGCTATGGATTTAGATATTGAGTTAACTGTTGGTCCGGGAAATATTTGGCCAATGGAATGTGATATATCTTCAGAAAAAAGAGAAAATCAACTACTTGGTTTGGAATGGCATACAAAGATAATACAAAAGGCTGCAAACTTAGGTGCAGTTGCCTATAATGGGGCAATTTACAGTCATCCGGGAAATATCTTACCTAAACTAAAACAATCTTCAGATTTTGATAGAATAGCTCATAATCTATATAAGTTAGCTACATACGCTGATAGATTAAACATAAAATTAGTTATTGAGCCAATGAGCCGTTTCAGAACTCATCTTGTCCATACGGCACAGGATGCTATTGATTTAATAACATTGGTAAAACACCCCAATCTATATGTTAATCTCGACACGTACCACATGGTAACTGAAGAGCGTGATTATGCAAAAGCCATAAAAAGTTGTGGGAGTTATTTATGGGGAATACATGCCTGCGAGAGTGATAGAGGAGTACCTGGGGGCGGGCTTGTACCGTGGGATGAGGTTTTTTCGGCTTTATCAGCAACATGTCCTAATTCACGTATCCTTATGGAAACATACAATACAGGGGAAAATGGTTACGGATTTAAAAGGGGTATTTTTCAGAATGTTTGTCCTGATGCAAATGATTTCGTAACTCTGGGATTATCGTTTTTAAAAGGGAAGGCAGATGAATTAAAATTAAATAAACAGACAATATGACAAAAGGAAATTTTGTAGGCTTTGGCCTCGGGCCCATACAAACAGGACTGTTCCTTTATGAAGCATTCATGTCCGGAAATTTTAAATCTTATACAATAGCCGAAATCGATGAAAACCTGTTGGAGTCTGTTAATAAAAACAATGGCCGATGCACGATCAATATTGCTTTCCGTGACCATATAGAAACTGCTGATATTGAAGGTGTAAAGGTATTAAATCCATCTAAATCAAAAGATAGAGAGGAATTAATAAATGCCATTTCAGATGCAGATGAGATTGTAACTTCACTTCCTTCTGTCGCTTTTTACAATATGGGTGGTGATAGTTCAGTAGCATCATGTCTTGCAAATGGCTTAAATAATAAAAGTTCAGATCACCAGTCTATTATTTATACTGCAGAAAATAATAATCATGCAGCAGAAATTCTTCGTTCAAATGTTGTTCAATATCAATCCCAAGAAAAGTTGAACAATGTTCAATTTTTGAATACGGTTATTGGCAAAATGTCTAGTATCGTTGAGGATAAAAGGGTTATTAAGCAATTCAAATTAGAACCGCTTACTCCAGGAAGTAATAAAACTGTATTAGTTGAGGATTTTAATAAAATACTAATTTCAAAGATTGAATTATCAGGATTTGTACATCGAATTGACATTTTTGAAGAAAAAGCTGATCTAATGCCCTTTGAAGAAGCAAAACTCTATGGGCATAATGCCATACATCTGCTGTTAGGTCTTCTAGCAAAGGAGCGAGGATGCCGAAGTTTAGCTGAGGTGGCTTTTCATACAGATATCATGGAGTTTTCCAGAAAGGCATTTATTGATGAGGCGGGCATAGGTCTAATTCATAAATATAATGGGTTTGATGATTTGTTTACTCCTACAGGATTCCGTGATTATGCCGAAGATTTGTTGATTAGAATGACAAATCCATTCCTTTCAGACCCTATTTCCAGGGTAATTCGTGATATGAAAAGAAAAATTGAATGGAATGATAGACTAATTGGGAGCGCAAGACTAGCTTTGGAAGCAGGGGTAAATCCGGTGAACCTTTTAAGAGGAATTCAATTAGCAGAGAAGCATATCCTGACAGATATACTTCATGAGATATGGCCTTCAGATGTTTGGCTTTCTGGCAAGGCTAATCCATTTATCTTGCCATATCCACAATAATAGGTTAATGAATTTAATGCTCTTATGAGTATTTGTTGATGAAATTTTATTTCATTAGATTGAAAATAAAATTTATTTCTGAGATTTTAAATAAGAGCTTTTATGATAAGCAACCTGTTATTAAAAAAAAACACCGCATATTTGGAAGTTAATTGTTCTTGTATATCAATAGTTTATGGATACTTAATGATGACTGAAATGAAAAAAATAGAATAGTAGTCATACGTATATAAACATTATTAAAACAAAAAAATGAAAAGAAAAAATTTAAACTTAGTTATCTTCGCTCAGTGGAGTCACAAATTTATTAACAAAGTAATGATGGGAAATAAATTATTATTCTTTGTCTGTTTCCTTTCATACAGTCTCGTTGGACAAGTAAATCCCAAAACGAATCTTGTTCAGTTGAAAAAAACACAAAAGGAGATTACTGTCGCTGATTCTTTAGTAAACAAAGATCAGCTTGAAGTGGCAAAAGGCGATTTTAAGCCTACTTGGGCATCCTTAAATACTCGGAAGTTTCCAGATTGGTTCAGAAATGCAAAATTTGGTATATGGGCACATTGGGGTCCCCAATCGGAGGCCTGTGGTGGCGATTGGTATGCACACAAATTGTATTATGAGGGCAGTGAATTGTACAAATTCCATCTAAAGAAATACGGTCATCCATCTGAAATTGGTTTCAAAGATATAATTAACGACTGGAAAGCCGAAAAATTTGATGCCGAAAAATTAACAGCCCTTTATAAGAAAGCGGGTGCGCGTTATATCGTTTCTATGGCCGTTCATCATGATAATTTTGATAATTGGAATTCAAAATATCAGCCATGGAATTCGGTAAATATGGGACCAAAGCGTGATATTGTAGGAGAGTGGAAAAAAGCAGCTGAAAATGAAGGCCTTCGTTTCGGTGTCTCAATTCATAATATTAATAGTTGGGGCTGGTATGATCCATCTCGTGGAGCTGATACTAGCGGAGTGAAAAAGGGAATTCGGTATGACGGTTGCATTTCACAAGCTGATGGAAAAGGCAAATGGTGGGAAGGATATGACCCTACTGATTTATATGGTCCAATGCACAAGGGTGGTGCAAATGGAGATCGTCCCACTGCTGCATTTATTAAAAACTGGTTTCTTCGTACCAAAGAGTTGATAGATAAATATCAGCCTGATTTATTGGAATTTGATCTTTGGTCACCCAATAATATTTGGAGACAATGGGTTAGATTCGAAGAGGGAGCTGATAATAAAACTCCAGACCAGCGCGTAGGGATGTTAATTGCACAACACTATTTTAATCAGGAGCGCAAATGGCACCATGGTAAAGACGAAGGCATACTCACTCTAAAAGGTATAGATGCTATTAAAAGGGGCTCAATAACTGAGGTGTATGAAACAGATTTTAGCAAGACAATTCTTCCGGATACTTGGGAAATGGAAGAAGGGATGGGGAATTGGCATTATGATGGCGAAGGGAAAAGCTATTATTCGGCTCAGAAAGTGGTGGCAATGTTAACCGAAACAGTTTGTAGAAATGGGAATCTTTTGCTGAATGTTGTTTTACGACCTGATGGGACAATTGCCGGTGATCAAGAGCAAACATTATTAAAAGTAGGAAAATGGTTAAATGTAAATGGTGAGGCCATCTATGATAGTCGACCATTCACTGTTATGGGTGAAGGTCCTAATAGGATTAAAACCCGATCGGAACGAAAAGAGGAGAGTCAAATAAATGTAATGCCAAAATATACACAAGAAGATATACGTTTTACAACCAATAATAATGCGATTTATGCTATTGTAATGGTTCAACCTACTAAACAGTTGCTAGTAAAGTCTTTAGCTGGAATGAACATAGAATCTGTGAATTTGTTGGGGTGCAAACGGAAAATTGATTGGAAGCAAACCCATGAAGGGTTAGAAATACAAGCTTCTTCAAAATCAAATCTTGAAACTGATTTAGCTGTGGTATATAAAATTAAAGTTAAAAGATAAATTAAAATCAAATTAAACTATGAAAAACTCAATGTACGTAGTTGTGTATCTGCTTTCATTTTTTTCAATGACAGGATTTGCCCAGCAAGTAGAAACAGAAATAGCATATTCTAACTATCATCGATATTTTAGCGAAGGACAAAAAGTAAAGAACGAAGAAAAGGAAAAGTTTATTCAGCAATTCCGTCAAAATTATGCTAAAAATATCACTTTGCGTTATAACGGCCCGGCAGTAAAACTGTCAGTTAATCAATGTCTTGATTCTATAAATGATGATGGGCAATTTATTGATGTGAAAAGAGAAATGAATGGGCCAACTAAAACAATATTGGCGGATTTTTTAGAAAGAAGTTTTGCTAGGCTAAGATTTATAGCATTAGCACACAAAAAAGCTGAAGTTGTACTAACAGAAGAGCAGCAAAGTCGTTTTTTAAAGTCAATTCTTTTTTATGGAAAAAGTGAAATTGCTCGTAAAAATATATATTTACGATTTCATGTTTCGTGCTTTGCATTACCCGTTTTAGCAGCTGATATCTATTTTTCATTCTTCAAAGAGATGGAAATGGTAGAGGCTGGAAATGCAAAAAATCCTTTGTTGGTGGAAGCTTGTGATATGTTGAAAGTTATTGGATTGCAAGCTTATACACAACCATTTCGTAATGATTCTACTGATAAGAACGTTGTGAGTGTTGACCGTTTTAGAAATAATGTTTGGTGGGTTGGTGGAAATGCTTTGGACTATCGCCCCCTGTTGCCAGTTGCCTTAATGTATCGATCCATCCCTATGATTGACGTTGTATCAGATGTGAGTCAGAAAGCGTTAAGTACAGTTTCTCAGAATACTTATACCAGTGCTTTTTGGACCGAGGGATTTACTGCGGATGGAGCTGGTTGGGGACACGGTAGGCAGAGTCACGTTTGGGGCTATCCTATTGATGGCACGTCGGCGGCAATCAAAACATTGACTTTTCTAAAAGGTTCCCCTTGGGCAAAACAGTTATCACGTGATAATGTAAATGCCTTACTCAATTTTATACGCGGTTCTAATTGGTATTATTACAAAGGATATCGAATTCCCGGTAATGATCGTATGACTATGGCTTATAATTTATCTCAAGGCTTGCCACGTACAATAGGTATGGCTCAAACCTTAATTAAAGAGTTTGATGTTTCGCTTACTCCTGCAGAATTATCGGAGATGAAACAATTTAACGACGAATGTAAAGTAAAAAACATTAATATGAGTTCCCTGAATGACGGTGTGTATTCGGGTACACGTTGGTTTTTTAATAACGATGATTTGTTCAAGAAAAATGCCAATTATCACATCATGGTAAATATGGCCTCTGTACGTTGTGACGGACTTGAAAGCATGAATACTGCTTATGATAATTATAACTTTTTTACAGATGACGGATCAACTTTGTTTCAAAAAAATGGACTAGAATATCGTAAAGTTTTTGGAGGCTGGGATGTAACTGCTACTCCAGGGGTAACGGCACGTGAGGGAATGGATAAGCTAACTCCTGTAACTCACTGGCGAGGATATTGCAGTAAATTCAACTTTGCTGGTGCTGCTACTTTAGGGGGTGAAAATGCAGTTGCGGGTTTTAATTTTGAGAAAATGGATGCTTTTACTAAATATGGAACTGCAAAGAGTCCAGTAAATGACCTTATCTATGGAATACAGGTGCACAAAGGATATTTTATCTTGGGTGATTATTTTATTGCCTTGGGTGCAGGGGTTAATAATCTGAATCCAGAAATGGAAGGCACTATTCGTACAACAATAGACCAAACATCAAGAGATACGGATATAGTCATATTGAAAAATGGAAAAGAAGAGCCACTAGCAGAAGGTGTTCAACAATCCTTTTTTGTCAACGGAAAGCCAGTTTGGGTCATGCAAAAGAATAAGTTTGCATATACTCTACTCCCTGAATATTCAGCAAATGCCTATTTTATTAATGAGAATAAAAAAGCAGATTGGGCTAAAATGCACAAAGAAAATGAAAATATAAAGAACATACCAACCAATGCCAATATTCTACGATTGTGGATTGATCATGGACAAAAAGTAAACAATGGGACGTATGGATACGTAGTGTATGCCGGCGATAAAACGCCAGATAAGAAACTTCCATTTCAAGTATTAAGAAACGATACCTTGATTCAGGCTATTCAGTCGATTGATAAGAGAATAACTGAAGCAGTATTTTATTCGGCCAATACCAAGTTGGTTTCAAAGAGACTTGAATTAAGTGCCTCAGCACCTTGTGTGGTATTGATAGAAGAAGGCAAGGAATGTATCCTTTCTGTGAACGATCCGCTCATGAATCCCAATTTGAAGCAATTAAAATTGTATTTGAGAAACAAAGAATTAACTATTGATATGCCACAGGGAGAGTTGTGCGGAAACCCCGCAAAAATGATTTTGAAAAAAATAGATGATTGATAGTAGAATTATAGATCCATTGAGATAATACATAGTTAATATCCTATCTGGAGATTACAACACACCTTTTTTACGTATAAATTCTACGGCAATTAATATGGAAACCGTGTCCATTCCCGTATGAGCTGTGAAATGTTTAATCTTATTGCATTTGATAGCGGGGCGAAGGATAAGAGGAAGTGAGGGGTAGTTCAAATAATCCATTTGTAATATATTAATACTATACGAAATAAATTCATATTCAACCAAATTTGAATTTTAAAGCAAATAAAATCAATAAAAATTTGTTGGATCAGACTATAAAATATATTTTTGTAGTTGAATTTAAATGCTCAACGTATATTATGAATATAGATAATGGGAATAAATTGAACCAATTGTTACAATATTGGCAACCTGGAGGGTTACTTTTTTCTGGATGGTTGAATAAAAATGGATATTCAGCCCAATTGATACAACAATATAGAAGATCAGGATGGTTTTCGATGCTAACAAGAGGAGTTATGTACAGAACGGGTGATAAACTTTCGTCTTATGCAGCAATATCCAGTTACAATACCCAATTGAATAATAGTTTTTATGTAGGAGCTCATTCCGCATTAGAACTATCAGGATTCAATCACTACGTTCCAATGGGAAAACCAGTATTGATGATAGGATATCCAATACAGCAAAATATACCAAAATGGTTGATAAATACCGAATTTGAAAATGAATTAAAGTTCTTCTCAACGAAAACTTTTCTGAACCCACAACTTACAACTTTCAACAAGGGGAATTGTGAAATACTTACTTCTGTACCTGAACAAGCATTTCTTGAATGTTTGATGTTGGCTCCGAGTCAATATGCGTATATAGATTTATTTTACATAATGGAACAACTTACGACATTGAGAGCTGAAGTTGTGCAAAAGTTGCTGGAAAAAACTGACAACATAAAAGTAAAGAGACTATTCTTATATATGGCTGAAAAAGCCGGACATGATTGGTGTTTTAGATTGGATAAAGCTAAAATAGAATTAGGTACTGGAAAGTATAAATTAGCAGACAATGGGATTTATCTTCCTGAATATAGGATAACTATACCAAAAGAATTATACCAATATGAATGAAACTTATAAAAAGCAGGTGGCACTTTTAATTCGGATTATGCCATTGGTATATAAAATTCCGGATTTTGCTGTTCATGGAGGGACTGCCATTAATTTATTTGTAAAAAACATGCCCCGCTATTCTGTTGATGTTGATTTGACTTATCTTCCGATTAAAAACAGAGAGGAAAGCCTACATGACATCAACAATCATTTGATTAGTTTAAAACAACAAATAGAAAAGGCCATTCCGGGTATTCGGGTCATTCATAAACCTGCAATATGGAAACTGTTGTGTATGCATGGTGATGCAATGGTGAAAATAGAAGTGAATGGAACTAAAAGAGGTATAATAGGTGAGGTTGAAGACCGGGAACTTTGTGAGAAGGCTCAAAAGGAATTTCAAATGGGATGTGTAGCAAGAATAGTCCCATTTTCGTTATTGTATGGAGGCAAAATTGCAGCGGCATTAGGTCGTCAACACCCACGCGACCTTTTTGATTATAAGTACATGGAAATTGAATCATTTGCCGATGTGAAGAATGGTTTAATTTTCTATCTGTTGGGAAGCGATAAACCTCTTATTGAATCGCTTCAACCTAATCCTATAGATCAGAAACATGCCCTTGAAAATCAATTTCAGGGAATGTCTGATGTGCCATTTGAATATGAAGATTTTGAAGCGACACGAAAGGAGCTTATTGAAAAAGTCAATCAGAGTCTTACATTTATAGATAAAAAATTTCTCCTCTCTTTCGAAAGAGGCAGCCCGGATTGGGAAAAATGTTGTGTCGGTAATTTGAGTGGCTTTCCTTCTATACAATGGAAACTGAAAAATATCCAAAAACTGAAGGATACTAACCCTTATAAATTCAATAAGGGGAATAAAAAATTGAGTCAATTTCTTTTTGGAGATGAACAAATTAAAAAGCCAGACAAATGATTATAGATCACTGTCTGGCTTTTTAATTATCCCTTTAAATTTTTAACAATCATTTGATTTTCCTCTCCAAACTTTTATTTCAAAGCTTTCATATTATCATTCTCGTTCATATCAACCAATTTTTAATTTATGTCGGTTGAGAGTGATAATTAATGTTTCAACAAACTTTTAAAAGATTTCTCAAAATAAGGATTGTTATTTAACTTTAATAATTGCGAAACTTTTGGATAATGTGGTTAAATATGCAATTCGGAAGATTACAACACTTCTTTTGGATTATACAACCATCTATTAAATTAGCAATAAAGTACTTTTGCAATCATTCTTTTCAAACAATCCTAATAATTTAAAATTCAAAAATATATGAAAACATTTTTATCCCTGATGCTTTGCATCTCGTTGTTTAATGCGAATGCCCAATCGGTGCAAAAGACTGAAAAGTATGACATTACAAAGGATCGTTTACTTTATACGGTGGGTTATGCACATCTCGATACCCAGTGGAATTGGGAGTATCCTACAGTCATCAATGAATTTATTCCGAGAACAATGACAGAGAATTTCAGTTTGTTCGAGAAATATCCCGACTATGTTTTTAACTTTACAGGTTCACGTAGGTATGAAATGATGAAAGAATATTATCCTGAATTATTTAAAAAAGTGCAGGAATATGTCAAACAGGGACGCTGGTGTATATCCGGTTCTTCTGTTGACGAAGGCGAAGTAAATATTAGTTCTTCCGAATCACTTATTCGTCAGATTTTGTATGGGAACAACTTTTTCCGTAAAGAATTTGGCAAAGAAAGTGTAGATTACATGTTGCCTGATTGCTTTGGTTTTTTGTGTAATTTGCCCTCTGTTTTCAATCATTGCGGTTTACTTGGTTTCTCTACTCAAAAGCTGACTTGGCGATCGACTGCCGGTGTTCCTTTTAATGTTGGTGTTTGGAACGGGCCTGATGGCAAAGGAGTTATAGCAGCACTTAATGCTACTGATTACAGTGGGAAAATTGAAACAAGACTTGATAAAGATTCAAAATGGATAGAAAGGCTCAACGAAAATCAGAAAAAAACAACTTATGCATTTGATTACCGGTATTATGGTATTGGTGACAAAGGTGGCTCACCACGCGAAACTGACATTAAAGCCGCTGAAGCTAGTTTGCGAAACAGCGATAGTGATTTCAAAGTATTACTGACCTCGTCCGATCAAATGTATAAAGACATTACGCCAGAAATCAGGAAGAAACTTCCTGTTTATTTCGGTGATTTGCTGTTGATAGAACACAGCGCAGGTTCAATGACTTCGCAGGCGTATATGAAAAGGATGAACCGCAAAAACGAATTACTCGCGCAATCTGCTGAAGGAGCATCGGTTATGGCAAATTGCTTGGTCGGATCAAATTACCCGCAAAACAAATTGAACAAGGCTTGGAATTTGGTTTTGGGTAGCCAGATGCATGATATTTTGCCGGGTACAAGCAGTCCGAAAGCTTATGAATATTCATGGAATGATGAATTTATTGCAGCAAACGGTTTTGCTGAAGTTCTGAAACATGCTGTAAGTGGGGTTTCGTCAAAATTAAATACACAGGTTCAGGGAAAAGCAATTGTTGTTTACAATCCCGTGGCTAAATCCCGCGAAGACGTGGTAACTGCAGAAATTAATTACGAAACACTTCAAAATTCCATTGCTGTTTTCGATAAAAATGGAAAAGAAACTCCGTCCCAAATTGTATCAAAAAACGGTAAAACGTTGAAGATTATATTTTTGGCTCAGATTCCAGCTTTGGGATTTGCCGTTTATGATATCAGGGAAGTAAATAGCGAGAAGCTTTTGTCTAAACTTTCGGCTTCAAATCGTTCGTTGGAAAATGAATATTACAAGGTGAAATTTGCCGACAATGGTGATATTCTTAGCATTTGGGACAAAAAAGTATCAAAAGAAATTTTGTCGAAACCGGCACGACTTGAATTTCAACAAGAACAACCAAGCAAGTGGCCGGCATGGAATATGGATTGGAAAGACCGCCAAAAAGCACCCGTTGATTTTATGGATAAAGATGCCCAATTAACTGTTGTTGAACAAGGTACTGTCAGGGTTACGCTGGAAGTAAAACGAAAAGGTCAAAATTCCGAAATCACACAACTTTTCAGTTTGTCGGCTGGTGAATCCGGAAAAAGACTGGAAGTTGTTAACAAGATTGATTGGCAATCGCGTGAAGTTAGTCTTAAAGCGTCTTTCCCGTTGGCGGTTTCTAATGAAAATGCAACCTATAACTTAGGTGTTGGAACTATTTCGAGAGGAAATAATAACGAGAAAAAATTTGAGGTTCCATCCAAAGAATGGTTTGACCTCACAGATAAAACCGGTAAATATGGAGTTTCTATTCTCGAGGATTGTAAATTTGGTTCTGATAAACCGGATGATAACACATTAAGACTTACGTTACTTTACACCCCAAAAATTAATCCGCGTTGGAATTGGTTGACGTATCAAAGCACACAGGATTGGGGAATTCATGACTTGAAATATGCTATTTACGGTCATTCCGGTGATTGGAGCAATGCTGAATCGCCTTGGCAGGCAAAGTTTTTCAATCAACCACTTTTGGCTTTCGAATCGCCTAAACATGAGGGAGAATTGAATCAACCGTTCTCAATGCTTTCGATCAATAATCCGCAGGTTGGTCTGATGGCATTCAAAAAAATGGAACAAGGTGATTATTACCTGATTCGTGTGAATGAACTTTCAGGAAAAGATTTGAAAAATATAAAACTTACATTCCCTACAAGTGTACAGGATGTTTATGAAGTAAATGGACAGGAAATAAAAATCGGAACTGTTGGGTCTGGGAAAAACTCAATTCAATTCGATTTAAGCCATTATACAATCCGTAGTTTTGCGGTAAAACTTAAAACTATGATTGTTTCTAAAACAGATTTAATTCAGCAAAGTGTTAAACTTCCGTTTAATGTTGATGCTATAAGTTCAGACGATAACAGAGCCGATGGAAATTTTAACAGTCCTGATGAAAATTATTACTTCACTGAATCTTTACCGGCTGAATTGCTTCCAAATGAAATTGAAAGCGAAGACATTCATTTTAAGATTGGCAATAAAACCGACATGGAAAAAAATGCGGTTGGATGTGCCGCGCAGATCATTAGCTTGCCACAGGGAAATTTCACAAAACTCTATATACTGGCAGCGGCAAGCGAAGATACACAAGGAATTTTTAGTGTTGATGGACAACCGACAACACTCAATATTCAGAAATGGACAGGTAAAATTGGGCAGTATTATAACCGTATTTTAAGTTCCGATCAGGATAAAGTAGATAAAATGGAATTGCCATACGCGAAAGCCGACAATATTGGGTGGTTTGCATCTCATATTCATAATGCCTATCCGATGCGTAATGAGGCTTATCAATATGGTTATTTGTACAAATACGAAATTACAATTCCGATAGGAGCTAAAACATTGACTTTACCAGATAATAAATTGATTAAAATAATGGCTGTAACTATTGCAAAACCTATTTCGGAAAATGTAAATTCGCTTCAACCCTTGTACGATAATTTTAAAGGAAATGCAGAATTTAAACTGAGAAATTAATAAAGAATCATTTAATAATTCCATTAAAATTGCAAAACATATCGAAAAACTTAGTTCAATATCCTATTTGGAAGATTACAACATAACTTTTGGAATATACAACCATCTATTACATTAGCAATAAAGTACTTTTGCAATCATTCTTTCAAACAATTCTTATAATTTAAAAATCAAAAATGTATGAAAAAAATTTATTCCCTGATGCTTTGCATCTCCCTGTGTTTTAGTTCAGCTTCTTTTGCTGCTACCACTTATTTAGTTCAATTGGGTGCCAATACTCCGAATAGTGCTTCCTGGACAACGTCCGGAACGGGATTTACAACGGTCGATTTGACCACACAATCCCTATCACTTGACGCATGGTTTACAGCCACCACCTTTGTTAGCGGTGATCAGGTTTGGCTTATTAAAGGTACATATACCCTTACCGGAACATTGACATTTAAAGACCTGGTAAGTGTTTATGGTGGCTTTGCCGGTAATGAAAGCTCTACTTCAAGGACTAGATCCGATTTGAATATCGATGGCACTATTTCTAATTGGGAGTTCACCAATGCGAGCGTAATTGATGGTGCA
>Ga0214228_1000087_pt1 | contig 29711 bp, 24 predicted proteins | sample TroBogypolimnion_21_FD_153066 | JGI IMG/M metagenome (GOLD analysis project Ga0214228, IMG submission 153066) | Freshwater microbial communities from Trout Bog Lake, WI - 05NOV2007 hypolimnion | ecosystem: Environmental > Aquatic > Freshwater > Lake > Hypolimnion/Profundal zone | place: Trout... | reverse complement strand
GTTGTTTTTTCCAAATGTGTGTATTGGGTTCATCAATTTCGAAAATGGTGAGTTTCGAAGCAATTTCAGGTCGACGTTGAGCAAAAGTATCCAGCCCTGCTCCAAGAATAACGTATTGACTAACACCCTTACCGGCCTGCTCAATGATTAAATCTTCAATAAAGCGGGCACGTGCCACCATCGACGCTCTTACACGTCGTGTAAAATTCAAGTCCATATCCGGGCGTTGCCGCCAGCCGTCGGTCGGTGCTACCAGCTGAAACCCAACTTCATCTTCAAGTATGTGCGGTTGTGCATCGGTCTGAACATGTAAAGCTCTCCACAAGGCGGTGCGTACGGCTGTATTATTGGGTTCCGGTCTTTTTTCTTGTTCCATTTTTTCTGCAAATTATCTATTCAACATCTCTTCTAACAATAAAAAATAGCATGTTGTTTGACAATAATCTAAATTTTTTTGGATTGAAAAAAGCTTCCTGAATTTAATGCAACTAATCGTGAGTATTATTTTAAAAATCGTGCTCACGATTTGAACAAATCATGAGTAAATCGTGCTGACGATTTCAGGAAGTTATGAGCACGACTTTGGAAAGACCTTAATTTTGCCTTTATTACTTAATTAACTTTTCAAACCTACCGAATGCAAAGTTTCGGACGTACTGAAATGCCTTGTTGCGTAAGACTGAAAAAAATAGCATAAACACGATTTTTCAGGCATAAGGAAACCAAAAGGAAACCATGAGTGAAGTATAATTGGACTATAAGGGAAGTATAATAGGGCTATAATGGAAATATAAGTGAACTATAATGGAACTATAATTGGACTATAATAGAACTATAATTGGACTATAAGGGAAGTATAATTGGACTATAATGTAACTATAATTGGACTATAATGGAAGTATAAGCAGACAAAAAGGTAAGTGTAATGGACTACATGGAAACCATGAGTGAAGTGTAAGGGGAAGTATAAGTGGACTATAAGGAAAATGTTGTGAGATTTAGGTGAGGTTCACAATTTATTGGATAGTTTCTATTGAACAGTGTTTTTTTATCTATTCTTTTTACAGATCAAAGAAATGTTTCAAATAAAACTCCTTTAATGCCTGCAAATGTACAAATAATTTCAGATTATTGTTCAAAACCAAAAAATCATTATCACTTATCTGCGAAGCTATGATTTTTAAAGTCCTCTTTAGGGGATTTAGGGGCCATCATACAAAAAAAAATCACGACTTCGCATATGCCAAGCCGTGACTCTTTAAGTCCTTAGGGGATTTAGGGGTCATCAACTATGTTTCTCCACCCATTCACGCGCATTTACAAACGCTTCCACCCACGGAGTGATTTGGTCGTTTGCTTTGCGGTCGGTAGGGTAGTATGCCCATTGCCAAGGGAACACGGCACGTTCAGGGTGAGGCATCATAGCCAGGTGACGACCATCGGTTGAGCATATTCCGGCTACAGCATATTCCGAACCGTTTGGGTTGGCCGGATAACTTGAGTAGGAATATTTAGCAATAATATTGTATTCGCTTTCGGGTTTTGGAAGATAGAATTTCCCTTCACCGTGAGCCACCCAAACACCCAGTTTACTACCACTCAACGAGCCTAACATAACAGAGTTGTTTTCAGGAATATCTAAACCTACGAATGCAGATTCGAATTTATGTGAATCGTTGTGCTTCATGCGTGGTTGTACATCGTGTTCCGGATTAACCAGTCCAAGTTCAATCATCAACTGGCAACCGTTACAAATACCGAGACTTAAGGTGTCTTTTCGTTTGTAGAAGTTATCCAGTGCCAGTTTAGCTTTTTCGTTGAACAAGAATCCACCGACCCATCCTTTAGCCGATCCCAAAACATCGGAGTTGGAAAATCCACCACAGAATACAATCATGTTCACTTCTTCCAGCGTTTCGCGGCCTGTTGCCAGGTCGGTCATGTGAACGTCTTTCACATCAAAACCGGCAAGGTACAAGGCGTAAGCCATTTCACGATCACCATTGGTGCCTTTTTCGCGGATAATAGCTGCTTTTATGCCACTTGGTGTGCGATCCTGCGAGATATTGAATTGCGAGAATTTACCTTTGAAACTATTGCTAAATGCAAATTGCAACGGTTGGTTTTTATAGTTGTTGAAACGAGCCGAGGCGCATATTTCGCCACTTTGTTTGCGGTCGAGCAAGTATGACGAGCGAAACCAAATATCGCGCAAATCATTAATTGCAAATGAATAGGCTTCTTTTTTACGGCTGATTTCCAAACGGCGTTCAGCGATAGGAGTTGCAATGCGTGCAAAGCCAACACCATTTTCAGTAAGAATTTTCTCGACAGTACGTTTATCCTTTACCTGAATTAATACACCCGGGTTCTGGGCAAACAACATGGTTACCAATGAATTTTCGGCAATGTAATCCAGATTTACATTCAAACCACCATTTGTATTTCCGAAACACATTTCGAGCAATGCAGTAATGATACCGCCTTCCGAAATGTCGTGACCGGCTAAAATCAAATTCTTACCAATCAGTTCCTGAATGCTGTCGAATGCTGCTTTAAAGTATTCAGCATCTTGTACGGTTGGTACTTCTTCGCCAATTTTGTTTAATGTTTGTGCCAATACCGAACCACCCAGTTTGTGTTTGTCGAATGAAAAATCAACATAATAAACAGCTGTTTTTTGGTCGTTTAGCAATACAGGCGAAACAGTTTTCTTTACGTCCGAAACTTCTGCTCCGGCAGAGATAATCACCGTTCCGGGTGAGAATACTTTGTCGTCGCCATATTTTTGAGTCATCGAAAGCGAGTCTTTTCCGGTAGGAATATTGATGCCAAGTGAGCAACAGAAATCGCTACAAGCTTCCACGGCTTTGTAAAGTCGGGCATCTTCGCCCGGATTGTTACAAGGCCACATCCAGTTGGCACTTAATGATACGCTGTCCAATCCGTCGGTCAATGGTGCCCAAACAATGTTAGTCAATGCTTCTGCAACTGCCAATACCGAACCTGCTTCAGGATTTACCATAGCTGCCAACGGTGCGTGACCGATAGAAGTAGCAATCCCCACGTTTCCGCGGTAATCCAGTGCCACCACACCAAGGTCATTCAATGGTAACTGAATTTCACCTGCCGTTTGTTGGCGGGCAATTTTTCCGGTAATGGAACGGTCTACTTTGTTTGTCAACCAATCTTTACAAGCCACCGATTCAACCTGCAATACATTTTGAATATATTCCTGTAATTTATCTTCGCTGATTTCAACCGGAGCATATTTTTCTTCAATAGTGCTGTCGGTCATAATGGTGCGTGGCGGTTTACCAATCATGTAGTCCAGACGCAAGTCGATAGGTTTTTTGCCATCAGCCTGTTCGAATACAAATTGCATATCGCCGGTAGTTTCACCTACCACGTACATTGGAGCGCGTTCGCGTTCGGCAATGCGGCGTACGCCTTCAATAGCCGATTCAGGAAGCACAAATCCCATACGTTCCTGACTTTCGTTGCCCACAATTTCTTTGGCACTCAGGGTTGGGTCGCCTACGGGAAGCGCCGATAAATCAATTTTACCACCGGTCGTTTCTACTAATTCCGACAAACAGTTCAGGTGTCCGCCTGCGCCGTGGTCGTGGATAGAAACGATTGGATTTGTGTCGGCTTCGGCCAATGTACGAATCACGTTCGAAACACGTTTTTGCATTTCAGGGTTGGCACGTTGTACAGCGTTTAGCTCAATGGCATTGTCATATTCACCTGTCTGAACCGACGAAACAGCGGCACCACCCATACCAATACGGTAGTTATCACCACCCATTACCACTACTTTTTCGCCGGCTTCCACTTCGCCTTTCAGCGCGTCGCGCATGGTTCCGAAACCAACACCACCGGCCAACATAATTACTTTGTCGTAACCGAATTTCTTGTTGTTTTCTTCGTGTTCAAAAGTTAGCAATGAACCACAAATAAGTGGTTGTCCGAATTTATTTCCAAAGTCAGATGCTCCGTTCGAGGCTTTGATAAGGATTTGTTCCGGTGTTTGATACAACCATTTACGTGGGTTAATAGCATTTTCCCAACTGCGCGAATTGTCGTTACGAGCGTATGAAGTCATATAAACCGCTGTTCCGGCAATCGGCAAACTGGCTTTTCCTCCGCCAAGACGGTCGCGAATTTCTCCACCTGCACCGGTAGCTGCACCGTTGAAAGGCTCAACGGTAGTTGGGAAATTATGTGTTTCGGCTTTCAATGAAATAACCGATTCAATTTCTTTTATTTGGAAAAAATCCGGTTTGTCGCCGCTTGCCGGAGCAAATTGTTCGATTTTAGGACCGGCGTTGAAAGCCACGTTGTCTTTGTAAGCCGACACCAGTTTGTTTGGATTTTCTTCCGATGTTTTGCGAATCATTTTGAACAACGATAGTTCTTTTTCTTCGCCATCAATGATAAATTGACCATTGAAAATTTTGTGACGGCAGTGTTCCGAGTTTACCTGCGAAAATCCGAAAACCTCGCTGTCAGTCAGTTTACGACCTACTTTTTCGCTAATTCCGTTCAAATAAGCAATTTCATCAGGGCTTAATGCCAAACCTTCCTGAGCGCTATAAGCAGCAATGTCATCAATCTCCAGAATTGGTTCCGGTAACTTGTTTACTGTGAAAATTTCCTGATTCAAACCGGTGTAAATGCGTTGAAGCATCGGGTCGTATTCCAAACCGCCTTTAGCCGACGGAGTATTCGGAACCAGGCTGTACTCTTCTATACGAATAATGCCGGAAATTCCCATATTTTGAGTGATTTCAACGGCATTGGTACTCCAGGGGGTAATCATTTCGCGGCGCGGACCGACATAATTTCCTTCGACATGTGACGATTCGAGCAACATCGCTTCGCTAAACAGCCATTCTAACTTATGAACATCAGCCACATTGAGGGGCTCGGCAGACTGAACAGCGTAAACATGTTGGGCGGGGGTTCGGAAAAATAGAATCATAATATTTAATTGTGCTTTGGAAGTTTAAAAATCACAAGAAACTGCATATTTTATACATATTATTTCAAGTTCTAACAGGCTCACTATTAAAGTGCAAAGGTAGTTTTTTATACCGGTTATTGAGTTAATCAAAATGACTAAATTCTGTGAAATTTCAAAAAAAATAAGGCTGCCAATTTTTGACAGCCTTGCTATTTTGTTCGGTTATTCAACCATGTTGTGAAACACATTTTGAACATCTTCGTCCTCTTCAATTTTATCAAGTAACTTCATGACTTGAGCTTTTTGTTCGTCGTTCAACTCTTTCATGTCATTGGGAATTCTTTCAAACTCAGCACTGAAAATCTCGAACCCATTTTCTTCGAGATACTTTTGAATGAGCGAATAAGATTGAAATTCCCCATACAATACAATTCCATCCTCATCCTCCACTAATTCATCTACTCCAAAATCAATCAATTCAAGTTCTAAATCATCAATGGAGACATCCGGTTTAGCAGCAATTTTAAAAACACATTTATGATCGAATAGAAATTGAAGACAACCTGAAGTTCCGAGTGATCCTCCATGACGAGTCAGGTAACTGCGTATATTGGCAACTGTTCGGGTTGGATTATCGGTTGCCGTTTCAATCACAATAGCAATTCCATTCGGACCGTATCCTTCATACACTACTTCTTTGTAATCGGCTTCATCTTTCGAAACTGCTTTTTTAATAGCACGTTCCACATTTTCTTTGGGCATGTTTTCCTTCTTCGAAGTCTGAATCAAAACCCGTAAACGCGGATTGGTGTCCGGATCGGGACCACTTTCACGCACTGCTATTGTTATTTGTTTGCCTAATTTTGTGAAAACGCGTGCCATATTGCCCCAACGTTTCATTTTTGTTGCTTTTCTGTATTCAAATGCTCTTCCCATTTTATAAATTGGAAATAATAATTCCGTGTTTTAATTTAGTTATTTTTCAATTGAAGTGCAAAAGTATTAAAACCCTTGCAATTAACCATCGTTTGTTTGTTTTTTTTAAAGAAATAAGGGAATTGAATTTTCAACTCCCTTATTCGTACTCATACAAATTTTTGATTATTCTTTGGTCACCTGTTCGAAAGAAACAACGAACTCAACTCTTCGATTTAATGCTCTTCCGGCTTTTGTTTTGTTAGTAGCAACCGATTTGGTATCACCATAACCGTGCGAAGTCATACGTTTCTCATCAATTCCTTTACTAATTAAATACAAACGAACTGCTTCGGCACGTTTTTCGGATAAAACCAGATTTGTTTCAGGTTTTCCAACGTTATCAGTATGTCCCTGTATCTCTATTAAATAAGTTGGATTGTCAACTAAAACCTGTGCAATTTGATTCAATATTTTGAACGAAACGGGCTTAATCACGTATTTTGAAGTTTCAAACTGAATACCTTGCAATGCTTTTTGGAATAAAGTTCTCACTTCTTTTTTGATTTCAGGACAACCACCGTTGGAGGCAACTCCCGGAATGGTAGGACATTTATCCAAATAATCCGGAATTCCATCACCATCGGTATCACGTGGACAACCATTCAGGTCAACTTTTCCGGCTGCTTCGGGTGGTGTGTTCGGACATTTATCTAAATAATCAGGAACGCCATCACCATCTGTATCTAAAACGCAACCGTTTTTGTCAACAAAGCCTTTTGCTTCTTTAGGGGTATTCGGACATAAATCCAAATAATCAGGCACTCCATCGCCGTCAGAATCTAAAACGCAACCATCTTTATCTATAAAACCTTTGGCAGCTTTCGGTGTATCCGGACATTTATCGAGATAATCTGGCACACCGTCACCATCCGAATCAAGCGGGCAACCAACTGAATCAACTTTTACACCCGGAGGAGTATCTTTACATTTATCCAAATAGTCAGGCACTCCGTCACCATCCGAATCAAGTGGACAACCATCTTTTCCAACGAATCCAAAGGCAGCTTTCGGTGTGTTCGGACATTTGTCTAAATAATCAGGAACACCATCACCATCGGCATCAATCGGGCAACCATTCTGGTCAATCGTGCTGTAAGCTTCGGGTGGTGTACCGGGGCATTTGTCCAAATAATCTGGAACGCCGTCACCGTCAGTATCAACCGGACAGCCTTTTTTGTCTACAATTACTCCAAATGGTGTGTCAGGACATTTATCCAACCTATCAATCACACCATCTTTGTCGGCATCTTTCCGGTTCCCAAAAGTAAATGAAATACCAAATGCCAGATTGACATATTTCGTGTTATAAGGTGCTGGCATTGACGATACCGGACTTCCATTACCAAGTGGCACTTTTGCATAACTAAGCGGAATATAATCAGCGGATACGAACCAATTCAAAAAACCGGTTCGCAATCCCAATCCTGCTCCCAAATTACTCATTCTACCATTATAAACCGAATAGGAAAGCGCTAAATTAAACCAATCTATCGGTTTTGCATTGATTGAAGCGGTAAGTTCTTCTGCCAAAATGCTGTTGTGCATAATTGTTCGCGAAAGTACACCTAAGCTCAATTTATTGTCAAAAAATCCATATTCAGCGCCAAGATTTAATTTCGCATTCAAATAAGAAGTATAGCTATTCGAACTTTGAGAAGTTGTAACCGAATTTTTTAGTCCATTGACAATTGAATCGGTCAATACCTTACCATCAACATTGGTATTTGCATTAATTACTCCTAATCCATTAAATGTATAATTTGTTGAATAGTTGACGTTTTTGGTGTTTTGATTCCAGTTTATAAATCCTAAATCGATAACTGCACCCGAAAGGGTTAATGCTTTAATTGGTTTAAATGTCAAGCCTAAATCAATTCCCGCTCCATAACCGTTCGGCTTTACAAAGTCTGAAATTCCTGAAGGTTTGGTATAATTAAATGAATTGAAATTATTTCCAATGTCCATTGTTCCTGGAATAGACAAATTCATAGTTCCCTGCCCATTTAAAGTCCATTCTTGAGGACTAGCCGTCAATTTCAGGTTTTGGTTTGACATGGAAATATTTGCAGTACCGACTAATCCTTTTAATTTTAAACCCATAGACCATTTTTCGTTTAATTTACGGGCGTATCCCAATCCAATTTCTGTATAAACTGACATATCCATTCCCAGACTTTTCAAATCAAACTCGTTGATGTTCGGATAATTGGGTGTTCCATACAACAAAAGTTTCATAAAATCTTTTGGAATTCCTATTTGTCCCTGCACTTTTTCAGTGAGCGAAAAATTCCAATAGGCCTTGCCCGTGCGGAAGCCGAAATTCAATAAATTTAGTTGAATGTCAGTCTGTAAAGAAGTTACAGAGCTCAGAGCATTGTAAAAATTATCGACACTTCCTGCCGGATTCAGAAATAAAATCGGATTTCCATTGGCATCCTTATATATAAAATCTTTAACTGTAAGTGAATTGTTTCCAAATCCGAATTGAGAGTATCCGATGATTGGAAAACCAAGATAAAAATTGCTATAAGGTTGAAATGCAGGGTTCAGATAATTTCGTTCAGGTACATTATCCATGAAATACATGGTGTTGACTTGCTGAGACTTAACACTTAGAATTGAAAAACAAATTCCAATGAAAATCAGCATTCTGAAGTTTTTATTCTTTTTCATGTTCTGTTGATTTTAATTGTTGTTTGAACCAATTGTTGTCGTAATATTTGTTTTCACAAAAGCACTTAATTTCACTTTGAAATAATTGTTTTTTGTAATTTGAATTGCTTTTGTAGCATCTTGTCCTCCGATAGTCAGTGCGTATACCATACTATTTGCATTTTGAAGCTGAGTTGCTAATTCTTTTGTCAACTCAATGTTAATAACTGAATTTGTCGGTGCTGTAACTAATCCCTGACTATTAACAACTGCCGAGTTGATAATGTATGTTGAATCATTAATCGATGCATTAATTACGTTTTTGGCTGCATCAAGGAATTTCATTTTGAATGATACTTTAAGCGGCAAATCATTGGTTACCGTTAATCCCAGCACAGCGTTATTTAGTTTTGTGAAGCTGTTTGAAATGTTTTGAATGGTGTCGTTCAGATTGTATGAGCTACCTGCTTTAAAGAATAATGGAATACTTATTTGAACGTTTGCAGTCATTTTTAAACCGGGTATCATAAAACTTGGTGTAGGAGATGCATTATTTAGGGCATCAGCGGTTTGTAATGAAAACTTATACTCCAGGGTGTCTAATTGAACTGAAGTATCAAAAAGTTGATCCGTGGTTCCATAAGTTCTATCAAGTGTTCGCATATTTTTAGTGACAAAATTTCCGGGAATAGCCGGTTTTACATCAATGTTTTCTGTTGTGGTTGGATTCCCATTAAAACTTGCAATCCTTTGAAGTGAATAATCTTTTGAATATGCTTTTACTGATAAAATATTATAAGTCAGATAAGTACCATTATTAGTAGTTAAACTGATCATAAGTTTTGGATTCGCAAATTGCAACCCTTTAGGCAAGTTTGATAAGATATCAAGCGATGTTTTAATAATTGTAGAGGTTGAACAAACCGGTTCAAACCGACCATAAGCAACTGCATAATCAAGTTGATTGATTGAAAATCCGGTATTTATCTGACCGCTGGTTCCAATGCTTAAAGCTCTTGAACCTGTTTTAAATTGAATTTGAAATGGTATACCCGTAAGTCCGTTTGTTTTCAATATAAAATTACTCAAAGAAATATTGAAAGGTTGTCCGAATTGAGTAACAGAAATGCTCGTTGTAATTGGAGCAGAACTGCCGGGGTAGTGTGTTGTCGGGAAAACAAATGTAATTTGCAAATCGGAAGGCAAAATATTAGTGTTGTTACTAAGCACTTTAATATCCGATTCGGAAAGTGTAAAAACAAATTTGGCAGTGCTTATCTTTAAACTGTCAAATCGATTTTGAGTTGATGAAGGATCAAGTCCTAAATTGATTAAAAGAGAGTTACCGCCGGTTATTGGAACCGATGTGTTTGCATTTATTGATCCCGAAGTTAATGGAAATGCATTGTTTGCTTGTACGGAATTAGTCAATAAATTGACATCGTTGAACGAATAATCTCTGCTAAAACTGCTACTAAAATTAATCGTGTCGGCGTTAAATCCAATGTTTTCAGAATTAAGTTTTGTAAGTAAATCACCAATGTTTAAATTACCTTCTCCAATTGGTAAAACTATTGATTCATTGACTTTTACATCTTTTGAAATGGTAGACAGGTCGATGTCAACGCAGGATGTAAAGGATATTAAAACAATTCCGAAAATGCCATGACACAGTAAGAATAATTTTTTTTTCATACGGATTACATTTGAGGATTATTGTAATTTTTTAAAATTGATAAATTATAAGCTAACTTATTGTTTTTATAATACAAGAACTATCATTTTTGTTTGTTTTTGTAACAATCGTTCTATATAATTAGTTTAAATTATACAAACTGGAGAGTCCATTTGTATTTTAATACGGAATAAATTTAATTAATTGAATTGTCGGATTATTAATTCAGCAAAAAAATCAAAAATTGGCTAATATGCTAATGAAAGTTTTTCAGTACTTTTGCATTAAGATTGAATTGTAAATTTGTTTCTGATAATTGTTCTCTGATAGTTGAAAAGATGATTGTTTGTATTGCCGAAAAGCCCAGTGTGGCTCGTGATATTGCCGAAATACTGGGTGCTAAAACCCGAAAAGACGGTTACATGGAAGGAAATGGATATCAGGTTACCTGGACTTTCGGGCATTTGTGCGGATTGCTTGAACCACACGAATATGCACCCGAATGGAAACCATGGACTTTGAGTCAGCTGCCCATGATTCCGCAACGATTTGGTATTAAAGTAATGAACGACAGTGGCATTCAAAAACAATTTAAAACCATTGAAACGTTGATGGCAGCTGCCGATGAAGTGGTAAACTGTGGTGATGCAGGGCAGGAGGGAGAACTTATTCAGCGTTGGGTCATGCAAAAAGCACTTTGCAAATGTCCCGTAAAACGTTTATGGATTTCATCATTGACTGAAGAGGCTATCAAAGAGGGCTTTACAAAGCTGAAAGATCAAAGTAATTACCAAACGCTTTACGAGGCCGGACTTTCACGCGCTATTGGCGACTGGTTGCTCGGTATGAATGCCACGCGACTTTATACGTTAAAATACGGTAAAAACCGCCAGATTCTTTCCATTGGGCGGGTTCAAACCCCGACGCTGGCACTGATTGTAAACCGTCAGTTAGAAATTGAGAACTTCAAGCCGGAAGCCTACTGGGAACTGAAAACAGTTTACCGCGATACGGTTTTTTCGGCTACCAAAGGTCGGTTTTCGAGTGTGGAAGAAGGCATTAACTTTTTGGAAACAGTAAAAACTGCTGATTTCTATGTAACTGATATTTCTACCAAAAAAGGCACGGAATCTGCTCCACGATTGTTCGATTTGACTTCATTGCAGGTTGAATGCAATAAGAAATTCGGCTATTCGGCCGATGAATCCCTAAAAATTATCCAAAGTTTGTACGAAAAGAAGGTAACTACCTATCCGCGTGTGGATACGACTTATCTGAGTGACGATATTTACCAGAAAATTCCTGATATTTTAAAAGGAATTAAAGACTACGAACTGCTTACTAAACCATTATTGGAAGCTAAGATTCCTAAAACAAAAAAGGTTTTCGATAATTCGAAAGTGACCGATCACCATGCCATTATACCAACCGGTGTTCATCCAACTGCTTTATCCGATCAGGAGAAAAAGGTTTTTGATTTAGTGGCTCGGCGGTTTATTGCCAATTTCTATCCCGAATGTAAAATTTCTACTACTACCGTGTTGGGTGAAGTGGAAAAAGTAGAATTTAAAGTCACCGGAAAACAAATTTTGGAACAGGGTTGGCGTGTCGTTTTTGCAAAAGTACAAGAGGAAGAAAAAGAGGGTGAAGAGGAGGAAGAATGGACCTTGCCAATCTTTGTAAAAGAAGAAAACGGTCCGCATGAACCTACGCTTGCCGAAAAATGGACTTCTCCTCCCAAACCCTATACTGAAGCTACTTTGCTGCGTGCGATGGAAACTGCCGGAAAACTGGTGGATAATGACGAGCTGCGCGATGCGTTGAAAGAAAACGGTATCGGCAGGCCGTCAACGCGTGCAGCCATTATTGAAACGCTTTTCAAACGCGATTATATCAGGCGTGAAAAGAAAAACCTGATAGCCACCAATACCGGCGTGGAATTGATACAACTAATTCAGGAAGATTTACTGAAATCGGCTGAGTTGACCGGTCGTTGGGAGAAGAAACTCCGTCAAGTGGAACGTGGTGAATATCAGGCGAAAGATTTTCTGGATGAACTGAAAACCATGGTTAAAGAAATTGTGTTTAACGTGAAGAGTGACAATCGCCGGCCGGCCGAACAATTATTGAAGGTTTCACTTGAAGTGAAGCCTTCAATAGAAGGTCAAATATGTCCGCTTTGTGGAAAAGGCACACTTTTGAAAGGAAAAACTGCTTATGGTTGCAGCGAATGGAAGAACGGATGTAGCTACAGAAAACCGTTTTGAAATCAATTGTTTTCATCTTAATAGACAATTTTCAATTCTCAACTATCAACTAATTTTTTTAGTATCTTTGCACTTCTTTTTTACAGACTTACGAATGACATACCAAACACATACACTATCAAACGGACTTCAACTCATTCACAAACCAGATATTTCATCGGTTGCATATTGTGGCATGGTTATCAACACCGGTTCGCGCGATGAGACTGAAAATGAACAGGGCATGGCACATTTTATTGAGCACATGCTATTTAAAGGTACTAAAAAACGTCGTTCAGGTCACATTATCAATCGATTGGAACATGTTGGCGGTGAGTTAAACGCTTACACATCGAAAGAAGAAACTGTAGTTTTTGCAACTGTTTTGAAGGAGTATTTTGAACGTGCCATGGAGCTGGTTGCGGATATTGTATTTCATTCCACTTTTCCGCAAAAGGAAATTGAAAAAGAAGTGGTTATCATTTTGGATGAAATTCAATCTTACAATGATAGTCCGTCTGAATTAATTTTTGACGATTTCGAAGAACTGCTTTTTGCCCATCATCCCATTGGTCATAATATTTTGGGAAAGCCTGAGTTGTTAGAAAAATACAGAACTGAAGATGCGGTTCGGTTTGTAAATAAGCATTATGATCCGCAGAAAATGGTTTTTTTTACATTGGGCAATCTGGATTTCAAGCAGTTGATTCGTTGGGCTGAAAAGTACTTGCAAACGGAAAATACCCATTCTGATAGTACCGAAAGAATATCGCCTGTTTTGTATAGACCAAGTACGAAGGAAATAAATAAAAATACACATCAAGTCCATTTTATGTTGGGAAACAGGGCGTATGATTTGTATCATCCCAACAGAATGGGACTGTATTTGTTAAATAATATTTTGGGTGGACCGGGCATGAATAGCTTGCTGAATTTATCTCTACGCGAAAAACACGGATTAGTGTATAACGTGGAATCAAGTTATCAGCCGTTTACAGATACTGGTCTATGGACAGTGTATTTTGGCTGTGATCCTGAAAATGTTAGTCGATGCGAACAGTTAGTATACAGTGAATTGCAAAAGTTACGAGTACAATTGCTTTCCGAAAATGCATTAAAAAAATACAAACTTCAGTTAGTCGGACAAATGGCAATTTCGACCGAACATAAAGAAAATCTGGCATTAAGTCTAGGCAAAAGCTATTTACGTTATGGAAAAATTGATGATTTGGAAACAGTAAAACAACACATCGATGCTGTAACGGCAAAACAATTGCAAACGATTGCCAACGAGATATTTAATCCGGAACAATTATCTGTTTTAAAGTATGTTTAGCGTACCATGAATTTAGAAGAATACATCTCCAACCATTCTGATAAAGAGCCCGAATACCTGGCAAAAGTGAATCGTGCCACTCATTTACGAATGATAAATCCCCGAATGTGTTCCGGTCATTTACAAGGGCGGGTTTTGGCTATGTTTTGCAAAATGATTCAACCTGAAAAAGTGTTGGAAATTGGCACATTTACAGGATATTCGGCTTTGTGTATGGCAGAATCATTGTCGGATGCTGCTGTTTTACACACGATTGAATGTGATGACGAACTGGAAGATTTTATTCTTCAAAATTTCGCCGGATCAAATCATGGACATAAAATTAAACTTCATATTGGCGATGCGCTGACAGAAATTAAAAAAATAGACGAAACTTTTGATATGGCTTTTATCGATGCCGACAAACGCGAATATTTGGCTTATTATGAAGCTGTCTTACCAAAGCTTAAACACGGTGGTTTTATTCTGGCGGATAATACCCTCTGGGATGGAAAAGTGCTGAAACCGGTTGATACAAATGATAAACAAACCATTGAAATGATTAAGTTTAATGATTTTGTAGCATCTGATGACCGTGTAGAAAAGGTAATGTTGCCGTTGAGGGATGGATTGACGATAATCAGAAAGAAGAAGCCCCTAACCCCTAAAGGGGAACAAGGTTAGTATTTTTGAAAATTTATAATAAAAGTAATTTAAACTCCCCTTTAGGGGTTGGGTGTATTTATGTATATATTTGAATTAGAATTAAAAGTACGCGATTATGAATGTGATATACAGGGGGTTGTAAATAACTCAGTGTATCAGAATTATTTGGAACATACGCGTCACGAGTTTTTGGAAGCCAACCAAATCAGTTTTGCCGAATTGCATGAAAGAGGCATTGATCCTATGGTTTCGAGTATCGAAATGGCATATAAAACGCCTTTACGTCCGGGTGATAATTTCGTATCAAAATTGTATGTCACCAAAGAAGGTGTACGTTATATTTTTCATCAGGCAATTTTTAGAAAATCGGATAATAAGTTGGCTATCAAAGCAAAAGTTCATGCTGTGGTAGTGATACATGGCAAATTGGCAACATCACTTCCTGAGTTTGACGAGTTGGTTTTAAGAAGTGAAAATAAGGTTTGATAAACTATTTGCCACTCAGGCTTGTTTATCAGATTGAATATTAATAATTGATTATTGAAATGAATGAATTTTTAGAAACAGAAGAAAAAATAGTTCGAATGCTGAAGACCGTATTCGACCCCGAAATACCCGTTAATATTTATGATTTAGGGCTAATTTATAAAATTGATTTAGCCGATGAAGGTCAACTGACAATTGATATGACACTGACTGCTCCAAATTGTCCGGCTGTTGATTTTATAGTCGAAGATGTACGCATGAAAGTGGGAAGCGTTGAAGGAGTTAAAAATGTAGATGTTAACATTGTCTTTGAGCCGGCTTGGGATAAAAGCATGATGAGCGAAGAAGCTCAACTTGAATTAGGATTTCTTTAAGAAAGTCGGTAGTCGGTATAAAAGTAGTCAGTTGCTTGAATGATAAAGCACAGGGATTTAAGGATTTGATAGCTTATAAAAAAGCGTTTTTACAAGTCAGTGAAATTTTTAAAGTTACATTGAGTTTTCCCAAAGATGAAAAATACTCATTGACTGATTAAATCCGACCTTCTTCTCGCTCTGTCTGTGCAAATATGGCTGAGGCTTATGGCAAACGTTACTATCATAAGCATTATCAGTTGAAAAATACTGACTGTTTGGCTTGACTTTGCTCTCGATTGTGGACTTATAATTATTGAAGATATTCATAAAACAAATATTGAACTAAATGAAGAGGTCGGTTGGCTGTTGATGTATATGTATAACAATACTGATAAATTTGGTGTAGCACCACTTTGAAAAACTACCGACTAAAAAACTACATACTACTGACTAATCATGGTTTATTTCCTTTCCGATGCCCATTTGGGTTCATTGCTTGTAAAAGATCAACGTGCGCATGAAAAAAAAATAGTTGATTGGCTTGAAAAAGTAAGAGTTGATGCCACGGCTATTTATCTGTTGGGTGATATGTTTGACTTTTGGTTCGAATATAAAACCGTTGTACCAAAGGGTTTTGTGCGGTTTTTGGGCAAGTTGGCCGAACTGACAGATGCCGGAATCGAAATTCACTTTTTCATCGGAAATCATGATATTTGGACTTTTGGTTATCTTGAAAAAGAAGTAGGTTTGATAATTCACAAAGCTCCATACACAGTTCAACTTGGCAATAAACGATTTTTTATGGCACATGGCGATGGTTTGCATGCCGAAAAAACCGGTTTTGAGTTGATTCGTAAAGTTTTTCATAGTAAAACGGCTCAAAAGTTATTTCGCTTAGTTCCCGCGCAGCTCGGACAGCAGTTTGGGTACAATTGGTCGAAACAAAATCGGTTAAAAATTCTTCATATCGAAAATAAATTTCAAGGCGAACAAAATGAAAATTTGGTCGTTTTTGCCAAAAAATACCTTGAAAATCATGATGTTGACTTCCTGGTTTTTGGTCATAGACACATTGCACTTGATTTGCAATTAAAAGACAAGAAACGGGTTATTATATTAGGCGATTTTGTCGGAATTTTCTCGTATGGAGTTTTTGACGGAGAAAATTTTAGACTGGAATTTTTCAATTAATAAAGCTTTAGTACAAAAATAAAACCCATATAATCGGTTGATTATATGGGTTTTATCTTTTTGTGCGGCTGAAGGGACTCGAACCCACACACCTTTCGGTACCAGATCCTAAGTCTGGCGCGGCTACCAATTACGCCACAGCCGCATACTGTGTATGTTAGCGGGTGCAAAGATACATTTTTTTTTTATTTTGGCAAACTGATTTTTTAAAATAAAAGTAATAAGCCAAATTCTGAGATAAAATTAAATTCTTAGATTTATTTAGGTTGTTACACCGCATTTAAAATATTACCTTTGCAATAAAAAAAGATGATTGATATTTTAAATAATCACCGAACAGTAAGGGAATACAGTGCTCAAAAAATCGATTCTAAGTTGTTGAATAAGTTGTTGGAAAGCGCTTGCAGGGCTTCAAATACTGGTAATATGCAAACTTACAGCATTGTGCTGACAACTGCTGACGAATTAAAAAAGCAATTAGCACCGGCGCATTTTAATCAACCCATGATTATAAATGCCCCCGTAGTATTAACTTTTTGCGCTGATTTTAATCGATTTTCGGCCTGGTGCAAACAACGAAAAGCTACGCCCGGATATGCTAATTTTCAATCGTTTATAGCTGCTGCCATTGATACAATTATTGCAGCACAAACTTTCTGTGTTGCTGCGGAAAGCGAAGGTTTGGGGATTTGTTATTTGGGAACAACCACGTATAATGCTCAAGAAATTATTAATGTTTTGAAATTGCCAAAACTGGTTGTGCCAATTACCACCATAACAGTTGGTTACCCCAATAAATTACCTGAGCAGACTGATAGGCTTGATTTGGAAGCCATAATTCATAACGAAACTTATGCAGAGTATAGTTCGGAACAAATTGATGAAATTTATTTTGAAAAAGAAAATGCCGCATTTTACAAGCAGTTTGTTAAAGAAAATAACAAAGACACACTGGCTCAAGTTTTTACAGATATTAGATATACTCAATCCAATAATGAATTTTTCTCCACAAAATTTATTCAGGTTTTGAAAACTCAGGGTTTTCTGAACGACTAAAAAGTTGGATTCCACTAAAGTTTCAATCATTTGTTCCTGACTTTTACTTCATGTTGCAGAATTTTATCGCATCGCGCATTGTGGCTCAACTTCCGTTTGAACCCACCGAACAACAAAGCCAACTGATTGAAATGTTGGGCGAATTTTTGATGTCGACCGATTCTGAAAAAGTATTTTTGTTAAAGGGGTATGCCGGAACCGGAAAAACTTCGGTGGTGAGTGCTTTGGTACGTGCTCTGAATGAATTAAAGCAGAAAACAATACTGTTGGCACCCACGGGCCGTGCAGCCAAAGTGATTTCAGGTTATTCCGGCTTTCCGGCTTTCACCATCCACAAAAAAATTTATCGACAAAAGTCAATGTCGGAGTTTCGGTTTCAGTTATCCGACAATTTACAAACGCATACGCTTTTTATTGTTGATGAAGCTTCGATGATTTCAAATACCGGAAGCGAAACGACTTTTGGCTCAGGACGGTTGCTGGATGATTTGGTCGAATTCGTTTACAGTTCAGACGGTTGTAGTCTTTTGTTGTTGGGTGACACTGCTCAGTTACCACCGGTAATGCAACCCCATAGTCCTGCTTTGGAACGTGATAAATTATTAGGTTACGGACTGAAAGTACATGAATTTACGCTTACGCATGTGGTTCGGCAGGCGTTGGAAAGTGGCATTTTACATAACGCTACTTTATTACGTCAGCAGTTAATTGATGAACGGACGAATGAATTTCCAAGGTTCGAATTGGACGGTTTTGCTGATATTCAGAAAATCTCCGGCATGGAATTAATTGATGAGATTCAACGTTCATATGATGGTGTTGGGGTTGAGGATACTATTGTTGTAACCCGCTCAAATAAAAGGGCTAATATGTATAATAATGGCATTAGGGCTCGGGTAATGATGAAAGAAGATGAACTGAGTAACGGTGACTTGTTAATGATAACCCGCAATAATTACTTTTGGAATAAGCCTTACAAAGAAATTGATTTTATTGCCAATGGCGATATTTTGCAAATCACTCGTATTAAAAAATTCCATGAAATTTATGATTTTCGATTTGTAGATTTGACCTTGCGCTCGCTCGATTACGATTGGGAAATAGATGCGCGTATCTGGATGGATGCATTACATGCTGAAACACCGCAAGCTATGAATGAACTTACAAATGTACTTTTTCAACGAGTTGCCGAAGATCATCCCGAAATTACAACAAAAAAAGAACTGTATAAAAAAATCTTTGAAAATGAATATTTCAATGCACTGCAAGTAAAATTTGCCTATGCTGTTACCTGCCATAAGGCACAGGGGGGGCAATGGAAAAAGGTTTTTATCGATTCTGGGCAAGTAACCGAAGAACAATTAAACAGCGATTTTTATCGATGGTTATATACCGCACTCACTCGAGCCACCGAAACAGTTTTTTTAGTAAACTTTCCCGAAAAAGTATCATTCACAAATATTTAGATGCTTGTTTTGTTAAATAATGATCAAAATTAGCACTGCAATTGGAATTTACGAGATTTTTTCTACTTAATCAATAAGCAAGTATTCAAATTTATGTTACCTTTGAAAAATTTTTTTGATAATAAGACCATTATAAAAACTATTTTTCAATAATTTAAATTAGTTCATGAAAATTGTTTTAAATTTTAAACATTTGCTTGCATTTTATTTGCTTGTGATTTTAACAACATCGTGTTTGAGCGATGTTGATTTACTTCATATTTCGAAAGATGCTAAAATTGATGAATCTTTAGTACTGCCAATTGGTGAAGCCAATATGTCAATAAAAGATATGTTCAAAAAATGGGGTATGCCTACTAATATTGATACGCTTAGCAATGAAATATATTATACAACAACTGGCAGTAGCGAATTTAGTTTTCACCCATTCAGCTTGGTTGACTCTTTAATGCCTTATAGTAAAACAATTCATCCATTTGCAACTCCAGTGGTTATTCCTGCAAATACTTCCATTGAAATTCCTAGTGTTACTGATGTTTTAGGCTTAGGTGTAAATTCTAATGTTAGTACTCAACGAGTTGATATTGCTAAAATAAATTCATCCACTGTTAATATTTCAGTGAATGTTTCACCTGATTTAGCTAATATCCCACCTCAGGATTTTACATTGGAATTTGTATTCCCAACGAATAAATTAAGCATTGCTAATGGAGTGACCCCCACTTATATTCCAACTGCTTATGGTCAATATGAACAAATTTACATAGGAAATTATACAATTTATGCAGCAGGTTTAACAACTATTCCTTTTACAATTAATGTTTCCGTTAAGAAACAAAATTTTCCATTAAATCTTGGACCTAACAGTTATATCAGCATAAATTTAAACTTTTCTCAAATAGATTTATATCAAGCATGGGGGTTATTTAAAATGAATATAAATAATTCCAGAATATTTACGCTTCCATTTAAGATTGATGATTTTCTACCCAATTCATTTTTAAGGTTTTCCAATCCTACAGTTGATGTGACTGCCAGCTCAAATATAGGTGCAGACCTTTTGTTCAGTGTTGATTATGTAAAAGCTTACAATAATACAACTCCTTCTAAATATTATCTGGCGTGGTTTAATAATCATACGACTAATTCAAAAACAGAACAGGTTGCCGGGCCAACTGTCTTAGGACTTTGGACCACAAGAACGTTTGACCAATTCAATAATTCCAATGGTGAAACAAATCAATTGTTTGATAGTCAACCATATCCAAATACGATTGATTATAAGTATTCGGTAATAAGTGATCCTGCTTCTACCAGAAATCAAAATTTTATAACCTGGGACAGCAAGGTAAAATTTGATGTTAAAACCAGAATTAAGATGAGTTTGAATACAGGTAGTAATTATAAACTAACAGATACAATTCAAAATGTGGGTACAAATTTTGGAAAAGCTCTTGACAATGTTGATTCCGCAGTTTTAGTTTTGAAAATTACAAATGCTATTCCTATAAAAGCACTTTATAGAATGACTTTTTGGAAATCAACGAATACAAACGACACTATTGCAGGGAAGGTTTATTTGGTGAAAAATGACTCTGTAAATGGAACTCTGAACAGTATTTATAAACTAAATGCTCCCGAAATAAATGATGATGGCTCTGTGAAATCCGGAGGTGTAAATCCCCAAATTATTCAAATAGGATTAAATAAAACAACTATTTCGGAATTGCGAAAAACAAAGTTCATTGTTTATTCACTCGTTTTGGAAGGTGAAGATACCACTGTTAACGGAGTTCAAACCACTAATCCGATTCATTTGACAACAAAGAACAATTTTGGTGTTAAATTTGGAGTTTTTGTAAAACCAAATACCGTTGTTTCGGTCGGATCAACTCATTAAGTTTATGACTATGCGAAATATTTATAAATCAGGCATTTTCTTTTGCTGTTTTTTGTTTTCATTTTTCGGTAATGCCCAACAAACGAATAGTCAGTACTTCATAGAAAACTCACCAACACGTAATTATTTGAATCCGTCTTTTCAGTTTACAGGCAGTTTTTACTTTGGCTTGCCGGTATTGGGAAATATGATGATGGATGCCGGCAATAATTCAGTTACATTGAAAGACCTGATTTATAAACAAAATAATCAAACTATATTCTTTTACAATCCAACCGGTAATAAACTTAACTTTTATAATGCGCTCGCTCCAACAACTATACTGAATACTGATTTTCAACTTAATTTGATTGATTTCGGTTTTAAAACCGGAAATTCGTGCTGGAACTTTTCTGTTACTGAAAAATTAAACGGTTATGCCAGTATTCCTCAAGATTTGATGAAATTGGCTTTATTTGGAACTCCTGATTTAAACTCCAATTATTTTAATTTAAAAAATACAGGTATTGATTTGTCACTTTATACAGAAGCTGGACTCGGTTATTCCCGTAAAATAAATGATAGACTGACAATTGGAGGAAAATTGAAATTTCTATATGGGACAGCAAATGTTTCCGATAAGAATGAAAATATTGATGTTAATGCAAGTGTAAACCAATGGACAATAAATGGAAAAGGTAATTTGAATACTGCCGGACCGGTGTTAGTTCAAATCGGAAATCACTTTGAATCATTAAGTTTTATTGCCCCTACAAAATGGACTGATTGGTTAAAACCTTCCGGGTTAGGTGCCGGAATGGATCTTGGCTTAACGTTCAAACCAGTTAATGAACTAACATTATCTGCTGCGGTTACCGATTTAGGATTTATTCATTGGGCTACAAATGTGCAAAATGTTGCTTATTCAACAAATTTTACATTTAATGGTTTTGGAAACATCAATCCAATTACAAATTCAGTGGATCTTTCAAAAAGTGCCGATTCTGTTTTAATTTTATTGAAAAATTCGTTAACTACCAATAAAACTACTGTTGCATACACAACGAATACGACTGCCAAATTAAATGTAGGTGCCGAATATGGTTTTTTAAAAAACAAATTAAGTGTTGGTGTACTTTCCCGAACCACAAAACGAGTTGATTTCTATTCCGAAGAACTTACAGCCTCGCTTAATGGTCGTCCTACAGAATGGTTGAATATGTCTTTGTCTTATTCATTTTATGACGGGAAAATGAGTAATATTGGTGCTGGAATTGGTTTGCGAACCGGTGTAATACATTGGTTATTATCAGCCGACTATATTCCATTGAATTACACAACCCTTCCTTTGAATGCTTTAAATATTAATCTACCTTCGTTTACAGCACCAATTCCTTATACGGCTAAAAAATTAAATTTTAGTTTGGGAATTAATTTTGTCTTTGGATATCGTAAAGATGCTGATAAAGATGGTGTTGTTGATCGATTGGATAAATGTCCTAACACACCATTTGGCGTAATTGTTGATAAAAAAGGTTGTCCGGTTGATACTGATGGTGACGGAGTTCCTGATTATTTGGATAAATGTCCAAAAACTCCGCCGGCAGCATACAGCACAATTGACCAGGATGGTTGTCCGAAAGATACTGATGGCGATGGAGTTCCTGATTATTTGGATAAATGTCCAGATACGTCAAAAGAAGCGAGAGGACATGTCGATAAAAAAGGTTGTCCACTCGATACAGATGGCGATGGCGTACCAGATTATCTAGATAAATGTCCAAATACGCCAAAAGCTGCTTATGGACATGTTGATAAAAATGGTTGTCCGATTGATACCGATGGCGATGGAATACCTGATTATTTAGACAAATGTCCGACAGTACCTGGCGTGATTTCGAATAATGGTTGTCCGGAAGAGAAAAAAGTTCCTCTTTCTGTAACTTCTGTTGTACCTGAAGTTAAGAAAGTAGTGCCTGCCGAAGTAAAAAATGAATTGAAAACATTATTTCAAAAGGCTCTTCAGGGAATTCAGTTTGCGTCGGGAAGTGATTTGATTATTGGAAAATCATTTGTTATTTTGAACCAAATTGCCGGTGTTATGATTGCAAATCCCGGATTTGTAATTGAAGTTCGCGGATTCACAGATAATGTTGGAAATCCGTTATCAAACAAAATATTATCTGAGAGACGTGCAAATGCTGTACGCAAATATTTAGTTAAGAAGGGAGTAGAAATTTCTCGAATCACTACTACCGGTTTTGGTGATACTTTGCCATTAGAATCGAATAAAACGGCTAATGGGCGTGCCATCAACAGGCGAGTAGAATTTATTGTTTCTTACGAAGAAATAATATTGAAATAAGTCAAGCCTGATTTATTCAACAAAAAACGTTGTATGTCAATAACATACAACGTTTTTTATTTGCGGAGAGAGAGGGACTCTCGAAACCATTTTTTAATGATTTTGCAAAAGATATTTACTTGTATATCAGATGTTTAAAACTTTAATTTTTGTTTGTTTTTCAAGGTACTGCCGCATTACTGCCGCAGTATTTTGATTTTTTCAGATGCTAATTACCTGTTTTTTAGTTGCTTAGAAATTTGATTTTTTATTGATAATATTTTCATTGATTTTTTATAATACCCAAAAATCTTGGACTTTCCCTGATCTAATCAATGAAATTGCAAGCTTTCTAATTGGACAAATTAACCTACTTTTGCAGCCCTCACATTCGCCACTGCACCTCCGTTTTCGTTTTCCAAAATTTTAGTTTCTTTGTAGAATTCAGCTAAATTTCTATGTAATTCTATATTCTCTTGTAATAATTCAATCCATTTTTCTTTATAATCAACCTCAATTATTCCAATTTTATTTCCTTCATTGCCATTTTCAATGCCAAATAATAACCAATTTGCGTCAAGTTTAAAAGTTATTATAATAGATTCTACAAATCCAAGACTTAGCTTGCGTTTACCATTTAGGTAATTATTTACCGTTTTTTGTTCACAATCTATCCGATTTGCAAACTGGGACATATTTAAATTCTTTTCAGAAATTAATCCCTTAATCCTTTGTATTATTGCTACTTCCATAACAAGAAATTTTTATTTGAGCTGAAATACAGAACGAATGTTCTGCTAAATTCCGTAAAACGTTGCAAAGTTAGTACAAAATAGGTAACTTTGCAGTATGTTTTAAGAAAAAAATACGACATTGTTACATTATTTATATAAACAACAAAGATAGACTATTATGATGAAAATGCCAAAAGCAAAATTACCAAAACCTATGACTCCAGTCACAAAAGTTGATGTGATAGGAACACTTGACATTCTAGAGGTTGGACAAGAAGAATATATCCTCTTTAGAGATATAAAACCATCAACTTTGAGGACAACCTCATCCAGATTGAAAGGTAAAATTTTCGATATATCTGAATTGGGATTAATGGATAGAACTAGAGTTTTAAGAAAAAAATAGAAATTAACCTCTCACAATAAATATACATATACAATATGCCAAATCGGACAAATATTCTCATAGCAAGCGGAAACCGTACAGTAAAAATTTCGTCATCTGTTAATGACTCTAATCAAGCCAGCATCTTTGCAGACAGAATAAACACCCTCTCTTATTTAAAAGTCTTTGAACGAAAATACAATTATCCCATTGCTGAAGTGTCAGCTTATATTATCCCTGGTGACTTTACAGTTGAAAAATTACATATAGATGTAAATAAATTATTTGACCTTTAAACCCCTAAAAATGAGAAGAATTGACAAACTACAAACCTTCAAACCAAATACAATGCATGATACATGTACATTATTTCACGACAAAGCAGGATTGAAGATATTAAACAACAATCCAAATGCTTGGAAAATTGATCAATTTGGTAAAAGAATATGCAACACAAATGGTATTCAGAAAATCACCATAACAAGCCTGTGCAATTATCGCTTTGGGGAGCAAGTAAAATTAGCAGCTGACATCATTGCAACAATTCTGAAAATTGAGATTAAACGACTTAGTGACATTACTGAAGGCGAAGCAGTATGCTCAGAAATTGAATGCACCGAGAACAATACCTACAAAAATTATTGTCCCCAGAAATACAATGCTAATTCGTTGGAATTAGAAACCAAAACACCTTGCCTTCCTAATTTTGAAACAGCACTAGGCTCATTTCATTCCCTTTGGATGAAGAAATATGGAGTAACTGAAATATTTGCCAATCCCTGGGTTTGGCAATACACTATTAAATATGACAAAATTAGAAGTGAGAAAAAATGATAGCCTATAAAATTGAGCAGACAAGCACAAATACTATTTACCTGACATCCGATCTTAAGGACGTATTTGACACAATAGGAACAGTGAGCGATGGAACTCCGGTACTTATCACAACAAAAGAATTGACTGTATCTGAATTTGAAAATGAGCTGAAAATGATAGCAATCAATAATCAAACAGTCAGTAAGTTATGAAAGAAAAATGGGAACAATTTAGCACTGAAGTCGAAAAGTCAAACAGCGAACTAAATGATTTTCTTTCCAATGCTGGATTAAACACACTGGTGCTTAAAAAGGCTGAAAAGTTTGTCAAACAATGGAATAGCACAAAAAAACTAGCCCTCGAAATTGAAAAATACATAATGGTGGTTGACCCATTGGAGATACAATTTCCATTCAAAAACGAAAGACTATCAGAAATGTGGCAACGGTGGAAAGACTATTTGAGCGAACAACATGGGCAATTGATACGTACCCGGAGCGAAAAATCGGCCATTGAACACCTAATGGAATTAGCAAAAGGAGATGAAGAAAAGGCAGTGAAATACCTGCGGTATGCCATGACCAATCGATACAAAAATTTTTTTGCGATTGAAGAAAAGGACACTAAGCAACCCGACAAAAGAGAAACAAAAGGAAGTGATTTTGACTAATTGACAAAAATAAATGATAAATCCAAAAACGATAACCGAACTCATAACTATAGCTCAAAGTGAACATAGTAAACAATTGAAACGCATGACAAGTATGCGGAATCTTGTTTCAATTGACGATTTTAAAACCCTTTTCATTACACGAGCACAACAAACCATGCATGAACGAAAGAATTTTTGTGATTTCGTTGTGGATGATGCTAACAAGGAAGTAATCAACCTCATGTACCGGTACATTATGAAATCGAAATGTGAAATAAACCCGTATGTTGGCATAATTCTAAACGGTAGATTTGGTTGTGGAAAATCGGTATTGATAGAGGCATTCTGCAAAGTGTTGAACGACCTCACCCCTCGCGAAAGTGACCTAATAGAAACAATACACGCTATTGAATTGGTGGATCAAATAAGACTTAATGGCGTAATCCCGTTTTCAAAGAAAAATCTTTGCATACAGGATTTGGGAAAAGAGAAAATTGAGATAAATGACTTTGGTACAAAATACAAACCCATTTCGGAGTTATTGGCAGTTCGAGCTGAGAACGGTGCAATAACTTTTGGAAGCACCAATCTGCTTTCAAAAACCTTTGGGGAATTTTACGACCCATACATTGGCGCACGAATAACGGAACATGTCAACCTTGTTTTTCTACAAGGTGAAAATCGCCGTCCCGATTATTCTATCAATCAGCCAGTAAAAAATGTAACGTAAAATATTCCTGAAAATATGTCCAGCAAATTCAACGAAACGAAACTACCAATTCAATCTTCCGACCGGGTACAATTGGTAAAAGATTTTCTTGAGCAACATTACGAAATCAAAATCAATGTATTCGATACATCGAAATCATTTATTGTTGCCCGGGATAAAAAGCTTTACAAATTAGAACCAACGCTCAACGACATTTCCCTGCACATGGAAAGTGAAGGCGTAAGAGGCTGTGATTCGATTCTGAAGAAGATTATTAATTCACCCAATCAGGTAATTACTTTCAATCCGATAACTGATTATATCAATAGTTTGGCGGGTGTATGGAAAGGTGAAAGCCATATTGACAAGCTTTGTCAGCACATTCAGGCAAGAGATTTTGGAGATAAAACAGCGACCCATTACCAAGACCGTTTCAAAACCATTCTCAAAAAATGGCTAGCGGCCTCCATTGCTTGTGCATTGGGCGAACGCCAGAACGATGTAATGATAGGATTCGTACATGCTGACGAGGGAATCGGAAAAACTTTTGCACTCGAATTCCTAATGCCAAAAGAACTAAAAGCCTATTATATCAAGTCGGATAAGGACGAACGTTATTTCAACATTACCACAGCGTTCACTCGCAATTTTATGGTAAACTTTGATGAATTTGTAGGAATAACAAAGAGCACAGCCGACACGCTGAAGAAAGTAATTTCGAGCACCGAGATTACAATAAACAAGACATTTACTTATTCTATTCCACGTATCGGAAATGGTGTATTTACAAGTAATAAGACAAAAGAACTTGGTGGTTTCCTTACACCCGAAATGGGCTACAGGCGGTTTGCTGTTATTGAATTAGACAGCATTTCGCACGGTTATTCTAAAGAAGTAAACGTTGACCAACTGTGGGCTGAAGCTTATGTGCTTTACAAGAATGCTGATTTTGATTTCGTATGGAATTTGGATGATTTTGAAGAATTTAGAACCTATAATGTCAACTACCTTGTAGAAACTCCAGCATTCAAACTAATAAAGGAATATTACCGATTACCTGAATTGAATGAAGAATCAATTTTTAAACTGCCTATGGATATTTTGCAAGACCTGCGAAAAGCACGAAAACTAAGCACTGCAATGACCAATGTATCCGACGTAACCATTGGACTGGCACTGAAATCACTTGGATTTGTACGACACGGAAAGAGAATTAATAAACTTCAAACCCGATACGGTTACCATGTCATACCACTTTTTGAATAATAAACAGAATTTATAATCAATCTAAAACCAATTAAAACATACATTATGAGCGAATACAATGTTTATCTCAGAGTACCAGAATACTTAGCTGACTGGATTATACATACTTTTGGTAATCCGGTAATCCTGGTCAAAGATGGTCCGGAAAGCCGTTTATTGAATGAGCAAATCTGCAAAACGCCTCTCAACAAAAAACCGGACACCGGTGAGGGCTGTAACATCACCATTCCCATTCCTTTTTTCAAAGGGAAACATCCTGAAACCTATAATTACATTCACAAGAGTGGGAAAAAGGCATTAATGGAAAGTTTTTACACCTTACTTCGTAAAAACCTGATGGAAGAAGTCGGATCGTTGGAAAATGGAAATTGTAAAATGGCGACACTCATTTACGCCTTTATGGAAAAACACGGAATTGAAGAAAGACATTGGTATACTGTGAGCCAAATCTATTACCGGACACGAAAAAAGTACTTTTTGGATAATGGAGTGAAAATTCGCTGAAATCTTCATAACATGGAGAGCAATAAAACAGTTTGCTAAATAAATGGAACAAGGAGAAATTATAAAACAAACAAAACAAGTAAAATAAACACGTATGAACTGCAAAACCTTAGCCGGAATAAAATATGTCGATTTCATTTCAATAGCTGATTTGACCTTGTATCCAAAAAAACACATACGCCCGGGCAAACCAATTTCTATTATTGGAAATTGGGTGGAAATGGCATTAGTTGATTTAGTTTCCTGTAGCAGCACTTCCGAACGTTCTGATGCGGGAATGGTATATACCAGTAAAATTGCAGGTATGTTGACTGATACTGATGAGAATGATGCTGAGTTACAAAACTGCTTGCTAAACAAATTCCACGCTTACAAACTGACTGATGTGTATGGGAATGAATATTTAGTGGGCATAAACACAAAGCCATTTCCAGAGATTACGTTTTCGCCCACCAACGAAGCAAATCCGGCAGGAATAAGAGCTATTCCCTTTGAAATTACGTGGATATCAACCCTTCCACCCATACCAATAGTGGCTATATAGCCGTTTTTCAGTCTTTTTTAAAATAAATTTTTCGCCGTAAAGTTGCACTTTGAAATTCAGAGTGCAACTTTTTTTTTTGCTCAAAATATGACAAACATGCTAAACTATCAGATTGATATAGACGGTTCTATTGGACAATTCGAGTATTCTAAAGAATACGTTGCCAGCAAATTACTTGCTCTCAAAGGAAAGCCGGTACTGGCGCGCATATCATCAAACGGTGGCAGTTTGGTTCATGGTTTAGCTATGGCAGACAGGATTCAGGAGCACGGTGATGTAACTATTCACTTGATGGGATTCAATGCTTCAGCTGCAACCCTTGCCACCCTTAAAGCCAAAAAAGTATGCATGGCCGCTAATGGCTTTTATCTGATTCATAAAGTCATGTCACCGGTGGACATTTGGGAGAACCTCAATGCTGACCAAATGGAAGACCTGATTGCGGAACTGATGGCAGACAAACTGGAAAACGACAAAATTGACCAGGTACTTGCACAAATGTACGCTGACAAAACAGGTAAGTCCATCACTGAAATTATGGACTTGATGAAAATTGGAGGATGGCTGAATGCCAAGGAAGCAAAAGAAATGGGATTTGTGGATGAGATTTTGAAAACAAGCGAAATCGTAAACATGAAATCTATGGAAGCCAAACTAAATGCTTTTGGATTACCCACTAACAGAATCAACACTGAAAATTTATTCACCACTAAAAATAATTACGAAATGAAAAAACAATTTGACAAAGTCAATGCCGTGATTGGCGTTGACAAATTGGAATCGGACGATGAAGGTGTATTTCTCAACGAAGTACAAATCGAA
>Ga0214228_1000076_pt1 | contig 31130 bp, 25 predicted proteins | sample TroBogypolimnion_21_FD_153066 | JGI IMG/M metagenome (GOLD analysis project Ga0214228, IMG submission 153066) | Freshwater microbial communities from Trout Bog Lake, WI - 05NOV2007 hypolimnion | ecosystem: Environmental > Aquatic > Freshwater > Lake > Hypolimnion/Profundal zone | place: Trout... | reverse complement strand
CGACAGTTCTGATGCACTGATTCGGGTGGATATGAGTGAATACATGGAAAAATTCAGTGTTTCGCGCCTTATTGGAGCACCTCCTGGATATGTTGGGTATGAAGAAGGCGGTCAATTGACAGAAAAGGTAAGGCGTAAACCATATTCCATTATATTATTGGATGAAATTGAAAAAGCACATCCTGATGTGTTCAATCTTTTGTTACAGGTCATGGACGAAGGTCGTTTGACTGATAGTTTGGGGCGGCGTATTGATTTCAAAAATACAATTATCATCATGACTTCCAATATTGGAACACGTCAATTAAAAGATTTCGGAAAAGGCGTTGGATTTACGACCCCAACAAGTACTGAAGCAGATTCTGAATTCACCCGTTCTGTTATTCAAAAGGCTTTAAACCGTACTTTTGCACCTGAGTTTTTGAATCGTGTTGACGATGTCATTATGTTTGACCAATTGACTAAAGCCTCCCTGTCACAAATTATTGATTTGGAACTAAAAGGAATTTTTGGACGTGTAACGACTATGGGTTACAAACTTGAACTAACACCCGAAGCAAAAGATTACATTGCCGAAAAAGGGTACGATATTCAGTTTGGTGCTCGTCCGTTAAAACGTGCAATTCAAAAATACCTCGAAGACGAATTGGCTGATGTGGTTTTAGGAGGTGAACTAGAGGTGGGCGATACAATTTTAATGACTTTAGATTCAGAAACAAATGCCATTAAAGCCAATATTATCAAGCCAATAAGTGCATTAGAAAAATAAAACTTAACCAAACAAAAAAATCCTCGTCTCAATTATGTGACGAGGATTTTTTTATACAGGATATTTAAAATGGAACATCATCGTTTCTTCCACCTCCCATCAATGGATTTGGAGGAGTGGTCATTGATCCTTCACCGTAAAAATTTGCGCCCGATGCTTCATTCATCTTTGATGAAATTACCTGATAACCGCCACCAAACTGATTGTCATCTTTGTCAAAATCATTTTTATTAAGAAATTTAGCATAAGTTCCTTTAAATTTCAGTTGCACATCACCTGTAGCACCGTTACGATGTTTTGCAACAATTATTTCAGCAATTCCAAGTAAGGAATTTCCATGTGCATCTTCGGTAAGATGGTAGTATTCGGGGCGATGAATAAAACATACCATATCGGCATCCTGCTCAATGGCACCCGATTCACGCAAATCCGAAAGTTGCGGCCGTTTGCCTTCAAGTCCCGAACGACCTTCCACACCACGATTTAGCTGCGAAAGTGCAATTATCGGAATATCCAACTCTTTGGCAAGTCCTTTCAGGGAACGTGAGATAATACTTACTTCCTGCTCACGGCTACCAAAGCTCATTCCGCTGGCATTCATCAACTGCAAATAATCAATAATTAAACATTGAACTTTATGCTCTTTAACTAATCTGCGCGCTTTACTCCGCAACTCAAAAATTGACAAACTGGGTGTATCATCAATATAAATGGGAGCATCAATCAATTCCTTAATATCTTTATCTAATTTATTCCATTCTTCCTTGTCCAACTGTCCGTTTTTAATTTTTTCTCCTTCGAGTTCACAAACATTCATTATCAATCGATTAACCAACTGAACATTCGACATTTCGAGTGAAAATATAGCTACCGGAGCATTATGATCAACTCCCATATTTTTTGCCATCGAAAGCACAAATGCGGTTTTTCCCATTGCCGGACGCGCGGCAATAATAATTAAATCGGAACGTTGCCAGCCCGAAGTAATTTTATCCAAATCATGAAATCCACTCGGAACACCACTTGCACCTTGTTTTTCTGCAGCTAATTGCATCCGATGAATAGCTTCTTCAATAACCGGATTAATTTGAGTTACATCTTTCTTTTGGCTTGATTGAGAGACTTCAAACAACATTCCCTCAGCATCTTGCATTAATTCATCAACATCAATTCTATCATCGAAGGCCTTGTTTTGAATTTCGGTCGAAATCCGTATTAATTCGCGGGCCAAAAACTTTTGCACGATAATTCGGGCGTGGTATTCTAAGTGAGCTGCCGACGAAACTTTAGCCGTTAGCAAAGTAATATAATATGCTCCCCCCACTTCATCAATAGTTCCACTCTTGCGCAATTGTTCTGTAACTGTATGCATATCAACCGGCTCTTGATGCATTGCCAGATTCATGACCGCTTCAAAAATCTTTTGATGTGCTACTTTGTAAAAACAATCGGGCTTAAGAATCTCAGAAATTAAAGAATATGCATCTTTTTCAATCATAATTGCACCCAGTACAGCTTCTTCCAGTTCGGGAGCTTGTGGCGGCAACTTACCAAATTCATTGGCAGAAATAGGAGCAGGGCTTGTCGGTTTCTTGGAATAATTACGTTTTTCAGCCATAATTTAATTTACGATATACGATTTTTGAATTGCTATTTTTGCGAGTTTCAAAAGTAGTAAATAGTTCGGAAATGAGAAAATAAACATTTCAACAATTGTTGATAACTTTCGGGTTTCTTAATTCAGAAAAAAAGATTACTTTTGAATCTGGTTTCAAACTAAAAACTGTAAACTATCAACTAAAGATGATTCTTTTTCCCAATGCAAAAATAAATCTCGGACTGAATGTGGTTGAAAAACGCGCTGATGGTTACCATAATATCGAAACGGTTTTCTATCCGATTGGTTTGAGTGATGTGTTAGAAGTTGAACTTTCCGAGACCTGCACCGATTATAGCTTTTCATCATCAGGTATCACCATTGATGGCGATCCGGAGGACAATTTAATCGTGAAAGCATACCATTTGTTACGTTCGGGATATCAGTTTCCGGCTATCGATATTACATTGATAAAGCAAATACCGTTTGGTGCCGGCTTGGGTGGTGGTTCATCGGATGCTGCATTTATGCTAAGAGCTATTAATCAGATGTTTGAGTTGAAAATAACTCCATCACGGTTAGAGAAAATTGCAGCAAAACTGGGTGCAGACTGTCCGGTATTTATACGTAACAGACCGGTATTCGCAACCGGCATAGGTAATGTGTTCACTTCCATCGACTTATCATTAAAAGGATATTTCCTTTTGCTGGTAAAACCCGATATTCACGTATCAACCCCCGAAGCTTACTCGCTGGTCGTACCCGAAAAACCTGAAACTTCGCTTTCAGAGTTGATAAAACAACCCATTTCGGAATGGAAAAACGTTATTAAAAACGACTTTGAGAAATCGGTTTTCACACGTTATCCGGCAATCGAAAAAATAAAAAATGATTTATACGAAATGGGAGCTTTATACGCTTCCATGTCGGGTTCGGGTTCGTCGGTTTTCGGAATTTTTGAAACACTACCGGAGAAGAATGATTTGTTTGAAGGATTTTTCGTGACAGGGGGAATGCTGGATTAGAAAATTGTTTTTGTCAATTCTTATGCGATTACCCTGCTTCGGAAATTATAAATGTCTTAAAATAAGATAACTTTGCCAACCGGATTTTTTTGGAAAAACACTTGTATAATTAAACAAAAAGTAGTACTTTAGTGCGATTTTTTAGATAGTAATAAAATTCAAAAGTAGATGATTGATCAAGACAGAATTATTAAGGTAAACATTGACGAAGAAATGAAGTCTTCGTACATCGATTATTCCATGTCGGTGATAGTTTCGCGTGCATTACCGGATGTACGTGACGGATTCAAGCCGGTTCACCGCCGTGTATTGTTTGGAATGAACGAATTAGGAAACAACTCAGATAAACCCTATAAAAAATCTGCCCGTATTGTAGGGGAAGTAATGGGTAAGTATCACCCACACGGTGATTCATCCATTTATGGTACGCTGGTGCGCATGGCACAGTATTGGTCCATGCGTTATCCATTGGTTGATGGACAGGGAAACTTTGGCTCGATTGACGGTGATAGCCCCGCCGCAATGCGTTATACCGAAGCCCGTTTACGCAAACTGTCAGAAGATATGTTGGTTGATATCAATAAAGATACAGTTGATTTTCAGTTGAATTTTGACGATACTCTCAAAGAACCAACCGTATTGCCAAGTCGAATTCCAAACTTGTTGGTAAACGGATCTTCCGGTATTGCTGTAGGTATGGCTACCAATATGGCACCACACAATCTTTCGGAAGTGGTAGATGCAACCATTGCATACATTGACAATAAGGATATTGAAATATCGGAACTATTGAAACATATTATTGCTCCCGATTTTCCAACAGGTGGTATTATTTATGGTTATGCCGGTGTTAAAGAAGCTTTTGAAACAGGTCGTGGTCGTATTGTAGTTCGCTCGAAAGTAGAAATTGAAACAGACGCTCAAGGTCGCGAAAAAATAATTATTAATGAAATACCTTACCAGGTAAATAAAGTTGAACTTATCAAAGCGATTGTGGCTTTGGTCGAAGATAAAAGAGTTGAAGGTATTGCACACATTAACGATGAGTCCGACCGTGAAGGTATGCGTATCGTGGTGGAAATTAAACGCGATGCCAATTCAAATGTAGTTTTGAATAAACTATTTAAATATACAGCTCTACAATCATCATTTAGTGTAAATAATATTGCTTTGGTTCATGGTCGCCCACGTATGTTGAATCTGAAAGATTTAATTCATTACTTTGTTGAACATCGCCATGAAGTAGTTACCCGCAGAACTCAATTTGAATTGGGAGAAGCTGAAAAGCGAGCTCATTTATTAGAGGGATATATGATTATTCTCGATAATCTGGACGAAGCAATTCGGATTATTCGTGACTCAAAAACTCCTGATGAAGCCCGTACCAGGTTGATGGAACGTTTTGGATTATCCGAAATTCAATCCCGTGCCATAGTTGAAATGCGCTTGCGTCAACTTACAGGAATGGAACAAGATAAACTACGTGCTGAATACGAAGAGGTTATGAAGCTGATTGACAGTTTGAAAGAAATTCTGGAGAAAGTGGAACTTCGTATGCAAATTATAAAAGATGAGTTGTTGGAAGTAAAAGCTAAATATGGTGATGCCCGTCGTACACAAATTGTTTATTCTTCTGAAGAGTTTAACCCTGAAGATTTTTATGCCGATGACGAAATGATAATCACGATTTCACATCTTGGTTATATCAAACGTACTGCATTGTCTGAATTCCGAGCTCAAAACCGTGGTGGAGTAGGATCAAAGGGTGGAAGTTCGCGTGACGAAGACTTTATTGAATATATTTATCCTGCATCGATGCACAACACTATGTTGTTCTTTACATCGAAAGGAAAATGTTACTGGTTGAAAGTTTACGATATTCCGGAAGGAACTAAAATTTCAAAAGGTCGCGCTATTCAGAATATGCTGAACATTGACAGTGATGATAAAGTAAATGCATTTATTCGTGTTAAAGGGTTGACAGACAGCGAATATATCAATTCTCACTTTTTGATTTTTGGAACAAAAAATGGTATTATCAAGAAAACTTTGCTGGAAGCCTATTCTCGACCTCGTTTGAATGGTGTGAATGCGATTACTATTCGTGAGGACGATCAGGTAATTCAAGTTCGTCTGACCGATGGAAATGCCGAGGTTTTGATGGCAAACCGCAATGGTAGGGCAATTCGTTTCCACGAATCGAAAGTACGTGTAATGGGACGTACGGCAACAGGAGTTCGTGCTATGACCCTGGATGAAGACGGTCAGGATGAAGTGGTTGGCATGATTTGTGTAAACAAAGCCGAAAAAGAAAGTATCATGGTTGTTTCGCAGCAGGGCTATGGTAAACGAACTTTACTCGACGAAGTAGACGAAAATGGTGAATTACTACTCGAAAATGGCGAACCCGTAGCAATTTATCGTGTTACCAATCGGGGTGGAAAAGGTGTGAAAACCATGAACATCACTGAAAAAACGGGTAAACTGGTATCCATCAAGAGTGTAACTGATGAAAATGATTTAATGATAATTAATAAATCAGGAATAACTATTCGTTTGAAAGTTGCTGATGTTCGAATTATGGGACGTGCCACTCAAGGAGTACGTTTAATTAATCTTGAGAAACGGAACGATGAAATTGCGTCAGTATGTAAAGTTTTGTCAGAACAGGAAGTTGAGGAAGAGCTTGTGGATGAAACAGCAATCGAAACGCCATCTTCTACAGATGAAATGATTGATTCACAGGACATAACAACTACTGAAGAAGTTATCGAAGAATAAATAACCGAAAGAACAGGTAACATGATACCTGTTCTTTCTAATACTATTAACAATAAAAAAATTATGCTCATGAAAAAAATTATTTTTTTACTTATTATTTCATTCAGCTTTAATGTTGGTTTTGCACAAAAAGCAAATGTTCGAAAAGCCAAGGATAAAGTCTTGATGGATACTCCCGATTTTACTGCTGCACGTGAGGCAATTAATTTGGCTTTGAAAGATTCAACTACAAAAGATCAGGCGGAAACATGGTATGTGGCCGGACTTATTGGTAATAAGGAAAGTGAAGTTCAATACAAAAAAGCAATTTTAAATATGCCTTTTGATACCTTGAAAAAAGGTAGAGCAATGATGGAATCATACGATTACTTGATTCAGGCAATTAAATTAGATAATCTTCCGGATGCAAAAGGAAAAGTAAAACCAAAATTTGCAAAAAATATTAAATCTATTCTCAAGGATTATTATCAGTCACAGCCAAATTTAATTGGTTATGGTGCTTATCAGTTTGGAAAAGAAGATTATGCAGGTGCCGTTAAAACCTTTGAAACCTACATGGCAATTCCAAAATTACCGCTGATGAACAATGAAATAAAAATGGATTCTACTTACGAGATGATTACATTTTATGCGGCAGTAGCTGCAGCAAATGCTAAAATGTATAGTAAGGCTATTAAAATCTATCAGGATTTGAAAGATAAAAAATATCAAACTGCTATGGTTTATCAAAATTTGGCTCAATGCTATTTATCTCAAAAAGATACTGTTACTTATGTTAATACGTTGAAAGAAGGTATTGATAAATATCCTACAAAACCATGGTTCTTGCAAAGTTTGATAAATCATTACATTCATATCAATAAAATTCAAGATGCGTTGACTTATTTGAATACAGCTATTGAACGTGAACCCGGATTTGCGCAATATCAATATGTTAAAGGACAGTTGTATTTGTCGCTCGAAAACTTTGATGATGCCATAACCGCTTTTAAGAAAACATTAGAATTAGATCCAAAAATGGCTGAGGCTTATGCCGAAATAGGAAGATCGTACTACAATAGAGCTGTAAAATTAACTTTGGCAGCTAATAATATAAAAGACGTCAATCAATATAAAGCTGAGAAAAAGAAAATAGATCTTGTTTTTAACGATGCTATTCCATATTACAAAAAAGCTATTGAAATTGACCCTAAAAATGTAGATTATAAAATTCCACTAAAACAATTATATTATCAATTGCAAATGGATGCCGAATATGACGCTATAAACAAAGAAATCAAAGCGTTGCAATAAAACCGCATTTTTAAATATTAAAAAAAGCTATCTGCTTGACAGATAGCTTTTTTTTGTTTCATAATTAATTTATCACCTTAAAATTTGAATAAATCAATTCACTTTTTTTATTAAATCCATGCCGATTTGAAGTGCTTTTTCATTCATAGGGATTAAATGATGATGCCTGTCGGGTAATGATTTTTTTAATCCTTTCAGCACATTTTCAATCAGCACAATCGGACGCACCTTCAATAAACCACCCAGAATAATCATATTCAAACTTTTAGTTGTATCGTTGGCATAAGCATATTCAGTGGCATCAATCCGATATATATTAATGTCGGTACGAGTCGGGAACTTATGAAATCCGTTACCATCAAAAATTAATGTTCCTCCCGGCTTTACTTTACTTTCAAATTTTTCGAGCGAAGGTTGATTCAAAACGATGACCGTATCATACGAATTCAACACGGGCGAACTGATTCGCTCATCACTTAAAATTACAGTCACATTGGCTGTTCCTCCACGTTGTTCTGGTCCGTAAGATGGCATCCAACTAACTTCCTGTCCTTGCATTAATCCTGAGTAAGCGAGTATTTTACCCATTGAAAGTACACCCTGTCCGCCAAATCCGGCTATAATAATTTCTTCTTTCATGCGTTCATATTTATTTTTTGTTTTCGGATGGAACTCGCAATGAACATGGTCTTTAGTTTAAATACCTGTTTTCATGCTCGTTTCATACGATAATAATGTTTTTTTAGAGATCTTTTAAATCACCCAACGGATAAGCCGGAAACATGTTTTCAACCATCCAGTCATTCGATGCTTCAGGTGTCATTTTCCAACCCGAATTACAAGTTGAAACTACCTCAACAATCGAAGTTCCTTTTCCAAGCATTGAGTTTTCAAACGCTTTTCGAATTGCTTTCTTTGTCTTTCTAACATTTGCTACATTGTGAACACTTTGACGAGTCACATAACACGTTCCATCCAATAGTGCCAATAGCTTGGTTATATCGAGTGGATGCCCATTTAATGGTACATTTCGACCATTGGGTGAAGTGGATGATTTCATTCCCATCAAGGTGGTTGGTGCCATTTGTCCGCCTGTCATACCGTAAATTCCGTTATTGATAAAGATAATAGCAATATCTTCACCCCGGTTACAGGCATGTATGGTTTCGGCAGTTCCAATGGCTGCTAAATCACCATCGCCCTGATATGTAAATACCAGCCGGTCAGGCAATAAACGTTTCGTAGCTGTAGCTAATGCAGGAGCACGACCGTGAGCAGCTTGTTGCCAATCAATATCGAGATATTTATAGGCAAAAACAGCACAACCTACCGGAGCTATGGCTATGGTTTTTTCCTGATAATCCATTTCTTCTATGATTTCAGCAATAAGTTTATGTACTACACCATGACTACAACCAGGGCAATAATGCATGGGAGTATCGTTCATAACTTTTGTTTTGGCATAAACTAAGTTTGCCGGATTTATTATATCATTTGTTGTCATAATATTAAAAAATTAATAATTAATTCATTTTAATTCGTTCATTTAAAAAGAATTATGAATTATTATTGTGAATTATTTTACAATTTTGGTTTTCAACGCCTCTAATACTTCATCGGGCGAAGGTACAATGCCACCCATTTTTCCATAAAATTCTACCGGCACACGTCCGTTAACAGCTAACCTAACGTCATCAACCATCTGACCTGCATTCATTTCTACGGTCAGCATTCCTTTTACCTGGTTTGCATAGTTACTTATCGGAATTGTTGGAAATGGAAAGAGCGTTATCGGACGCAGCAAACCGGCTTTAATACCCTCGGCACGCGCCATTTCTACAGCTTTTTGACAAACACGGGCGCTTGTTCCAAAAGCAACTACTAAATATTCGGCATCTTCACAGTCAAATTCTTCAAATAAAACTTCATTTTTTTCAATTTCCCTATATTTTGCCTGTAAACGGAGATTGATTGTTTCCATTTCTTCTGCTTCGAGCGATAAGGAAGTGATGATATTGGGTTTGCGACTTTTTGGTTTTCCTAATGTAGCCCATGGAGTGTTTAACCTTATCTCTTCTTCTGTCAGACGAGGCTGAAATGGTGGTAAAATAACTTTTTCCATCATCTGTCCAATTACACCATCGGCTAATATTAATGCCGGAGTTCGGTATTTGAATGCCAATTCGAAAGCTAATACGGTATGATTTGCCATTTCCTGAACGGATGCAGGTGCTAATGTAATTAATTTATAATCGCCATGCCCTCCACCTTTAACTGACTGATAATAATCGGCCTGGCTGGGTTGTATGGTTCCTAATCCCGGTCCGCCACGCATTACATTTACAATTACACAGGGTAATTCGGCACAGGCAATATAGGATATTCCTTCTTGCATCAAACTTACACCCGGACTCGAAGAGCTTGTCATTGATTTTTTTCCACAACAAGCAGCACCGTAAACCATATTGATGGAAGAGGTTTCACTTTCGGCCTGAAGAACTACCATTCCGGTTGAATTCCATGGTTCCAGCTCCATCAGAGTTTCCATAATTTCGGATTGAGGGGTAATGGGATAGCCAAAATAACCATCGCATCCACAGCGAACTGCTGCGTGAGCAATTGCCTCATTCCCTTTCATGAGCAATACTTCTTCTTTATTTTGTTTTTTTACTTCGTTCATTTTGTGTTTTATTAAATTGATAATGAGCGTTTAAATTCTTACTTTGTAGACAGTAATGCATGCATCGGGACAAACATAAGCACAAGCACAGCAACCCACACAGTCGTCGGGATTTGCCATTGTACTGAAATTATATCCTTTTGAATTTGCCTCTTTGTTAAGAATTAATACATCTGACGGACAAGCCACCACACATAGATTACAGCCTTTGCAACGTTCTGTATTTACAACTACTGCTCCTTTAATTTTAGCCATTATGTTATAATTTTAAATTGACCTACAAATATAACAATAAAATGTTCAAGAAAGGTTTTGACTAAGGCCATTTTTTTGTTTTTTTGTGGTCTTAAATTCCGTTAATTTACAAATTTATATTATGTCGTTTAATTTGCTGTTTATTCATAACTATTCTATCTCGAATCAAATCAAATTGATAATAACAGGTATGAGGTTTCTGTGTTAAATAAAATGTTTTGGACTGAAAAAATAACATTTATTTACATTGAAAATCTCTAATAGAGTATTCTGTATTAAACTCATCGATTACAAATCCCAATATAGGGACAGTATTGGCAAATTTTTTCATTTTCTGTTTGCACAAAGGGTATTTCGGGATTGAAAATTTCTTCAAGACAAGTAGTCAAATGATTTTTGAAATCGTTTTCATACAATCTAAAATCGATTACTTTTTCATTTAATTCTTTGTTTTTTAATTCAGTATCGAAATCATCTTTAAACGCGTCACGGATATAATAAATACCGGGGGTAATGCTTCTTCCGGCGGCTGCATTTTTATAAAAGATTCCATAGAGGAAAGTTTGCAATACAAATTTCGGACGATTTTCCTTATTGTGTTCAAATACTTCATCGAGATTTTTGAATTCAAGTTTGCCTGTTCCTGTTTTATAATCCAGAATACGCAACCTGCCTTCTTTCTCGTCAATTCGGTCTATAAATCCTTTCAGATTCACTTGTAAAAGACCGTTCTGAATTGGATATTCAATATTGCAACGTTCTTCAGAACTTATATACCGAAATGGTGCATACTTTTTTTCAATTTTCAAAACTTGTTTAATGTATTTACGAAGTACGCTGGCAATAAGCAGGTTATTCCCTTCAAGTTGAACAATTACATTATTTTTCTTTTTGAAAAAAGCGTAGGCAAAGGCATGATTTATTTCATTATCAATAAGAAAATCGTCTTCAATCAGTAAATCAAAGTCATTCTCATTCATTATTTTTCCTTTGAAAGGGGAATACAGATTTTCCATAACGGCATGAAATAAAGTCCCAAACATACTTGCCTCAACTGTTTCAACAATTTCATCGGCTTGTTCCACACTTTCAACCTTAGTCAGATAAAACTGTAACGGACAATCAATATAGGAATTGATAGAGCTGGCCGAAAGTGCAGGGCTTTTTTCGATTCTAGATGTAAATTTGTATAGTTTTTCCATTACTGCAGGCGTTTTTATAATATTAATTGCCTGAGAATTTGTGAAACTAATATCATAAGAAACTGACTTGTTATGTACATTTACTCCATAATGATAATGTAACTGGTGCATAAAACGACTTACTTCACCTGTTTGCATACCTTCGGTACGCGAATCGTAAAGGAAAAAAATTCGTTTGGCGCGATGTATTAACCGGTAGAAATTATAAGCGGTAATAGCATCCTGATGCTCGGAAGTGGGCAGGTTAAACCCTTTTCTTAAATTATAGGGAATAAAGCTGTTTATATTGCTTTTGGAAGGATAAATACCTTCATTAAAGGATGTAATAATCAGGTTTTCAAAATCCAATCCACGCGCTTCGAGTACACCCATAATTTGTAAACCACTGAGTGGCTCACCTACAAATGGAATAGTTATTCCTGCTGTTATTTGGCGGGTTAATCGGATTAAAGTGTCTATACTTAACTCTAAATCAAGTGGTTTTGATTTTAAAATATCCCACATTCGGTTTATCGTAACATAATATTGATACAGAAAATCACATTCCAACTGATAATTGTGTGTATCATCAGATGCCTGTTGCCAACCATTTTGTAAGCTGCGCAAAATTTTGAGTAAATAGGGTAAAAACGATTGAATTTCAATTTGAGGTATAAAAATAGTCGAGAGTAATTCATTCTGTTTCAATTCATCAGCATCAATATAAATCCAATTATTCTCAGCTATTTGTTTTGTTAACCGATTGACTTCATCATTGCAAAGTAATGCAATGTACTGATGATTAAGGATATTAGATACCGTTTGATGATAAAACGATATTCCTTCACTCGTAGTTCGCATTCGCTTCTGAAGTTCAAAGATATGTTCAATTAAACCCGAAGTGGGTGTCGATTTTAATGGAAATCCCATTGTAACATTCACTTTATCAATCTGTTGTGGAAAGGAATGGAGTAGGGGAATCAGTAAACTTTCATCGGGCAGTACTACGGCTGTATTTATCCAATTGGTTGAAAGTATATCTGTGTTTGCGTCATTTTTAGATGGATACATTTCATTTAGTATCGCGTAAACCTGTTTGGCTTGTCCTACCGCCGATGGTACGGCAATCAGCTCGATGTCCTTATCCTGTAATGATTCAGCAATGGGCTCGATGAGATATTTTGAAGGAAATGCAAGTAAATTTCTGGCGAAAAATTGCGAAGCCTGATTATCTACATCTCGAAGTTCAAAGGCATCATAATCCCAATAAAAATCAGCTTGATTGCGCTTCTGAAGCTCGCTCATCAGTGTCCATTCACACGGATTCAATGCATTGAATCCAACAAATACAAATTGTTTTCCATCAAATTGATTAATAACTTCGTTATTTTTTAATCGCTCAGCCACATCACGACAAATCATTCCCTCTGTTGCCGTATTTTCAGCAATCAACTCATTTCTGAATTGTTCATACACGGACAAAAGAATTTTCCAAGTCGCCACAAAATCTTCTGATGTTTTTCCTTCGGTTACAGGTACAAAGTTGCTCCAAAACTGTCGGATAGCTTCTATTTGTTTGTCACTGAATATATTGAACAACTGATCTATTTGTTTTAGTTCAGTTATATTCGTGAAAAGTTGCTTTGCATCAACAAGGTATTTATCTACATCATCAAAATCAGAAAGAAGCATTTCAGCCCAGAAAACAAAGGTATCGAAAGTTTCTTCGCTGCCACTATGTTCTTTAAATATGTTGTACAACCGAAATAAATTACTCAACCGGTCAGCTGTTTGCCAGGATGAAGCCATTGAAAAACAATCATTTATAGTCATTATCTCTGGCGAAAAAATGGCTTTATCAGCTATCTTAGATAAATAATACTGAAAGAAAATTCCTGCACGACGGTTTGGAAAAACGAATGTAAAATTACTAACATTTTCATTCTGTTGAGTATAGTAAGCTTGTGCAATGCGATAGATGAATGAATTCATAGCGAATGGATTTACGAATTACAAATTTACGATTAAGGATTGAAACTGACAATTAATTAATGATATGTTGCTCGATTTTTAAATAAATTGAAATAATCAGATTTATTTTTAAAGGTTGCGAGATTTTGATATTTGAACACAGATGTACATTCCACAAAATTTATTCAATTCTCGAGAATTGAATTTTCCGGGGCATAAAATAAGAGGGAGGTCAATTATTACATTTGTAATCTATTGGTTAATTCACAAAAATAATACTCAATTTCACAAGAGTAATAGTTAAACTTTTTCAAATGTTTCACTTTTGTTTATTTCAACATTTCACTTTTATATCTAAAATCAATAAAGTAAAAGTAGTGAAGTGAATTCGCGATAAATTCAATTTATTTCAAATTATATAATTGATATTCAATAAAATAATGTATATAATTATTTTTTTAATTTATATGATTAATCACAATAGTGAAATTATGGTATTTGGCAATAGTTTTATAACTTATATATAATATAAATACTTTATTTTCAATAGTTTTATGGCATATTATCTAATCTAATAGTTTAAATTAATCGACTTATAGATAGTATTGCATAAAACCATTATATATAGTATTTTAAGCGTATATTCGATACTTTTTATTATTTATGCAGGTTTGTACATTTGTGTACTTACGAATATACAATATTACAAATGTCTCATATTTGCAAATGTGAAACAATTCACATATATTTGTATCGTCAATCGAAATGTGTAATTCACAAAAATGTCTTGTATTATGTCTGAAAAAGAAAGAATAGAAAAAGTTATGCAGCTGGAAGGTATGAATTCTGCAGTTTTTGCATCTGCGATTAATATTCAGGGTTCTACTCTATCTCATATTTTGAACGGACGAAATAATCCGAGTTTAGCGGTTTTGCAAAGTATCCTCAATCGATTCCCAAATATCAGTCCAGAATGGCTTATTATGGGGCAAGGTTCGATTGAGAGAACTACAAAGCAGTCTCAGATGCCTTCATTATTCCCTACGGAAGATGAAAATACCAATAAATCAGTAAGTTATGATTCAAAATCAATAGAAAAAAATGATTCGGTAATTTCGGGCATTCAGCAAAAATCAGCAACAAACTACGAAATAATTGAACAAGCCAATTCTGAACCTACAGCTTCAGCAATCCTTCCTCCAACAGGACAAATTTCGAAGGCTGTTCGGAAAATTATAGTTTATTATACCGATAATACATTTCAGGAATTTCAATAAATCTACTGAATAGATGAAATGGGTTCTGCCTGATTTTTCATACTTGTCTGAATGGAGTTTATTTCGTAAATTTGTATTCAAATCTATTTTTACTTTCATGACCTTGTCAATAATTATAAATTATTGATATTTAAAACAATATCATTGATGAAGAAATTCATACTCGATTTGATTGTTACTAAAAATGAAGCTTTGAACAATCAATATTCCCTCATAATACTCACTTCATCCGAAAAACTGCCCGAAATACTGCCCGGACAATTTGCTGAAGTACGTGTCGACAATTCACCAACAACCTTTTTACGCCGCCCCATTTCCATTAATTATGTTGATTATGAAGCGAATGAGCTCTGGTTATTAGTGCAGATTGTAGGCGATGGAACACGCAAAATGGCTGATTTAAAGATTGGCGATATATGTAACCTCATTCTACCGCTCGGAAATAGCTTCACATTGCCTGTGAAAAAGGATGCGAGGATTCTTTTAGTTGGCGGTGGTGTAGGAATTGCACCCTTGCTGTTTTGGGGATCTTACCTTTCTGAACGAGGCTTTAGCTGTAACTTTGTACTCGGTGGTCGTTCTAAAGATAATTTATTGCAACTTTGTGAATTTGAACGTTTCGGAAATGTATTTACAACAACTGAAGATGGTTCACAAGGTGAACGGGGCTTTGTTACCCAACATTCGCTCTTAAAGGGCTCAAATTTCGATTATATTTATACATGTGGACCAACAGCCATGATGAAAGCCGTTGCTGCTTATGCAGCCAAAACAAAGGCAATTTGCGAAGTTTCATTAGAAAATACCATGGCTTGTGGTTTTGGTGCTTGTCTATGTTGTGTAACAGATAGCACTGAAGGAAATATTTGTGTTTGTACTGAAGGACCTGTTTTTAATATTACAAAGCTGAAATGGCAAATCTGAATATCAATATTGGCAAATTACAACTGAAAAATCCGGTGATGACAGCATCGGGGACATTTGGTTATGGTACAGAGTTTTCTGACTTCATTGACTTGTCGCGAATTGGTGGCATTTTTGTGAAAGGAACTACACTTCGTAACAGGCAAGGTAATGCTTATCCGCGTATGGCTGAGACTCCATCGGGCATGTTAAACGCTGTGGGACTGCAAAATAAGGGTGTGGACTATTTCATAAATCACATTTATCCAACTGTGAAGGACTTCGATACAAATATAATTGTGAATGTATCCGGTTCGACCATAAAAGAGTATATTGAAACGGCTGAGAAGTTAAATTCATTGGAACGGATTCCTGCAATAGAATTAAACATTTCCTGCCCGAATGTAAAGGAAGGTGGAATGGCGTTTGGAACAAGCTGTTTGTCTGCTTCTCAAGTAGTTAGGTCTGTGCGAATGGCATATAAAAATGAATTGATAGTTAAGCTTTCGCCTAATGTAACCGATATTTCCGAGATTGCTAAGGCAGTTGAGGGGGAAGGTGCCGACTCGGTGTCGCTTATTAATACTTTACTCGGAATGGCAATCGATTCAGAGAAGCGAAAACCGATACTTTCAACTGTAACCGGCGGACTTTCGGGACCGGCAGTAAAACCGATTGCGCTTCGCATGGTGTGGCAAGTTGCCAATGCTGTGAAAATTCCGGTGATTGGAATGGGAGGAATTATGAATGCTGCAGATGCGATTGAGTTTATATTGGCCGGTGCATCTGCAATTCAGATTGGAACTGCTAATTTTATTGACCCGACTGTTACAATAAAAGTAGTTGATGGTATTAATGATTATTTAGACAGGCATGGTTATCAGTCTGTTAGTGAAATAATTGGTGCGTTGGAACTTTAACCCTTCAGCTTTTGCAACTTATTTTTTTAGGATGAAAAAGGTTTTGTTGCTCTTTATTGCCTTATTTTTTATCTGTAGTTTTTCTCAAAACAACAGTAAAAATTCACTCATAGTCAATGATGATGAGATAGTTACATTTATTTTTGCCGGCGATATTATGGGACACTCTCCTCAATTTCAAGCGGCTTACAATCCTAAAAATAACTGTTTTAACTACGATATTTGTTTCAAGAACGTTAAACCCTATATTCAATCTGCCGATTTTGCCCTTGCTAATCTCGAAGTTCCCATTGCGGGCAAACCTTACAGCGGATATCCAAACTTTTCTTCACCCGATGCATTACTCGATGCCATAAAAAATGCAGGTTTTAATATTCTTCAAACAGCTAATAATCATGCACTCGACCGAAATAGAAGTGGTTTGGAGCGAACTATTTTCCAACTAGAAAAAAGGAAATTGTTTCATTTGGGGAGTTATTACAATGAAATTCAGCGAGATAGTACATATCCATTGATTCTGAATTCGAAAGGAATTCGGATTGCACTTTTAAATTGTACATACGGCACAAACGATAGAAAGCCATCAGGTTTAACTTTGGTCAATTATTTAGATACTATTCAAATTCTTCAGGATATTGAAAAGGCCCGTAAATTAGGTGCTGAATTTCAAATTATGACCGTTCACTGGGGCACAGAGTATGAACTTCAGTCAAATGAAATTCAATATAAATATGCTCAATTTTTTGTAAATCATGGGATTAATCTGGTTATTGGTTCACATCCGCATGTGGTTCAAAACGCAGAAAACTTAATTGCTAAAGATAGCCTATCCGTGCCCGTTTTTTATTCACTCGGAAATTATTTATCCAATCAGCGGAATTTGAATTCGAATGGTGGTATCATGGTAAAAGTACAAATTTCGAGCAAAACCAAAAGAATTACCACTATTTCTTATTTACCGGTTTACGTGTTCAGAGGCGTTTTAAATGGAGAATACCAATATCATTTAATTCCAACCATCGATTTTATTAAGCATCCCTCTCAATTTCCGATTAATAAATCGGATAGTGTTTCTTTAGTTGATTTTCACAGATTAACCATGAACCGATTGTATAATCAACATATATTGCAATAAAATGACTGTAGATGAAGTAATTGTCGAACTAAAATCACTCTCAACCCCTGAACATTTTGCTCAATTAGCTCATTTTGGGATTAAAGATTCGAAGGCTTTGGGAATTAAAATACCCTTATTACGTCAATTTGCAAAGAAATTGGGCAAAAATCATGATCTGGCACTTGAATTGTGGAAAACGGAAATTCATGAAGCCCGATTATTAGCCACTATGATTGAAGATTCTGAACAAATAACCGAAAGTCAGTTTGATGCCTGGGTCAACGATTTTGATTCATGGGATTTATGTGATCAAAGTTGTAGTTTATTGATAAAAACGCCATTCGCTATATCAAAAATAGAAACTTATTCGCGTTGTGAAGCAGAATTTGTAAAACGTACGTGCTTTGTATTGATGTGCGCGTTGGTGTTTCAGAACAAAAAAATGCAGGATGAAGAGTTTTTTCCATTTTTTGAGTTGATAGAAAGAGAGGCCCGGGATAATCGGAATTTTGTTCGGAAGGCTGTGAACTGGGCATTGCGACAAGTTGGAAAGCGAAATGAAGTGTTGCGCTTAAAAGCCATCGAATGTGCCGAACGGATTTATAATCAAGGTACTAAATCGGCTCGTTGGATAGCTTCAGATGCACTCCGTGAATTAAAAAATGAAAAAATAATAGCCCGATTGAATAAAGTGAAAGCATAAAAAACGGGTGTTTCAATCCAAGTTGAAACACCCGTTTTAGTTTTAAACTTCAATTACTTATTGATTGATAACAGATTATCATTTTTCAAATAATAATTGATAAATGTCAGATACTTTTTGTATTGATCGTCAGTCAGAATACATTTTGAATTATACAAATTGTAATCCACAACAGTTTCGGCAAATTTTTCGTTTTGGTTTTTTTCTGCCTTATTTAGCTCATTATCAGTTACCTGAAACACCTCTCTCAAATAAGATACCTGTTCCGGATCTGCATTAATATAACCAACTAAGCTAGTAAAAACGTTTTTGTTGTTTAGTTTGTGAAATGCTTCATAATCCTGTAAATTTGATGCAAATCCTACTGTTGTAAACGAAATCAACACAAATAATGTTACTAAAATCTTTTTCATACCTTAAAATTTTTAATTTATACCAATAAAAAATACAAAGACCTCCCACATAGTTTTTTTAAGGGATTTCTTTGTATTAGATTTACTCATATCAATTATTTCTAATTGACGCTGCAAAATTACATGTTTTAAAACATAAAAATGGCATTTTTCGAGTTAAATATTTTGTTTTGACTCAATATTAACTCATTCAAGGTTTGATTTTAGGGATGAAATGTAAATAAATATGATTTATATTGCTGTAAATCAGTGTATAGTAGGGATATTACAATAATATTTCAAAAAAGAGATTTGTAATCCGGAATTTCAGAAAAAAACTCATATCGGGCTGTTTCCGGGTTTACTTTACAGCAATAATGCTCAATTCCGTTCGAAATTATGAGGTAATCGACCTTTAATTTGGCATTATATACGGCTACCTGATCAAAAACAGCTTGCGAAATCACTACTTCGGGCGATTTAAACTCGATAATCACAACCGGATCGGCTGTTTTATTGTATAAAATGGCATCGCAGCGCTTTTTCAGTCCATTCATTATCAATTGTTTCTCAATAGCCAGATATGCAGCCGGATAATTCTTTTCCTCAATTAAAAAACGTATAAAATGTTGTCTGACCCATTCTTCTGGAGTGAGAGAAACCCAACGTTTTCGTTGCGAATCGAAAATCAGAAACTTTTCATCCTGTTTTTTTATTCGAAAATTATAATTCGGAAGGTTTAATTGCAACATTTTTTCGTATTTTTGTTTCCACTTTTTTAGAGTCAAATGCAAATTTCGCATCTTTCTCTAAAAAATGAATGCGAAGTTACAAAAACAATATTTAATATCGACTAAATGAAAACAAAAAAAGAAATTGTTGACAATTGGCTTCCCCGTTATACCAAACGTCCGCTGAACGAATTCACTGATTATATATTACTTACAAACTTCAATAATTACGTAGAACTATTTGCCGAATGGAATAATGTGCCTGTATTGGGACGTGATGGCAACATGCCCAATGCCTCAGCCAAGGGAATTACTATTATTAATTTTGGTATGGGAAGTCCCAATGCAGCCGTAATAATGGATATTTTATCATCTATTCAACCTAAAGCTGTTTTATTTTTGGGAAAATGCGGTGGATTGAAGGATAAAAATAAACTGGGAGATTATATATTGCCCAGCGCGGCTATACGGGGTGAAGGTACTTCAAACGATTATTTTCCTCCCGAAATACCTGCACTGCCGGCTTTCAGTTTGCAACGTGCTGTTTCGTCAAACATTCGTGATTTTGGAAAGGATTACTGGACGGGAACAGTTTACACAACTAACCGGCGTGTATGGGAACACGATGAAGACTTTAAAGACTATTTGCGAAAGACACATGCTCAGGCAATTGATATGGAAACTGCTACCCTTTTTTCAGTAGGTTTTTATAATAGTATTCCCATTGGAGCTTTGTTGTTGGTTTCGGATATGCCTTTGCAGGAAGATGGAGTTAAAACTGCTGACAGTGATAAACAGGTGACCGCTAATTTCGTGGAAGAACATTTAAAAATAGGTGTAAAATCACTTTCATCACTGATAAATAACAGTAAGACCATTAAGCATTTACGCTTTGAATAATATGAAGTCGTCTTGACTTTTATATTGCTTATAATTTCGCTACAAACGGAGCTCCGAAGAACATAATTTATGAACAGTTCTACCATCATAAGGCTGCAACGAAGCTTAAAACACTCCTTTAGGAGTTATATTATGGCAATGATTATCAATTATTAAGTATAAGAAGCTCCGTAGGAGCGACATACTAAAGAGTCAAGACGACATAAATTAACCAACCAATCAACCAATTAACTAATTAACTCTCTCAATAAGGTGGCAAAACAAGATTCCATTTCGTACGAACAAATTCTGGCTGATTTACGGGCAAAAAAATATGCCCCCATCTATTTCCTAATGGGTGAAGAGCCCTATTATATTGATGTACTATCTGATTTTATTCAAAATCATGTTCTGGATGATTCGGAAAAAGAATTCGATCAGACTATTTTGTATGGTAAAGAAGTGGATATTAACATGGTGATAAATGCAGCCAAACGCTATCCGATGATGGGTGGTTATCAGGTAATTATCATTAAAGAAGCCCAGCTAATTAAAGAGTGGGATAATTTGGTTCACTATATTTCCAATCCATTAAAATCGACAATATTAGTCTTTTGCTATAAATACGGGACACCGGATAAACGAAAAAAATGGTTTTTGGATGTCAGAAACACAGCGGTAGTTTTTGAATCGACAAAACTTCGGGATTATCAGGTTGAGTCGTGGATAAAAGATTATTGTAAAACAAAGAACGTTGGAATAGATGATAAGGCTGTAGCTATGTTATCCGAATTTTTGGGTACCGATTTGAGCAAGTTGGTAAATGAATTAGATAAATTGCTAATCACTAAACCCTCAGATGCAAAACGTATAACACCCGAACTGGTTGAAACCAACATTGGAATAAGTAAAGATTTCAATGTTTTCGAGTTGCAATCGGCATTAGTCAGCAAAGATGTATTGAAGGCAAACCGAATTGTACGTTATTTCTCCGAAAACAAAAAAGCCAATCCATTAGTAATGGTTTTGCCACAGCTTTTTAAATTTTTCAGTGATTTGATGATTTATCATTATATTGCCGATAAAAGTCAGGGAAATGTAGCTTCTGAACTAAAGATAAACCCATATTTTGTGAAAGACTTTCAGAAAGCAGCTCAAAGTTTTGGTGCCTGGAAAACCATGAATATCATTTCATGGATTCGTGAAACTGACGCACGGTATAAAGGCATTGACAATCCAAGTACCGATGAGGGCGATTTAATGAAAGAGCTTATATTTAAGATTTTACATTAGCAGTGTTGCCTCCGGGCCTTAGAGGGGGAGTAGAATATTCCGCTAGATTTTACAACTTAATAAACTTTCAAACTTCTTTATTCACTTTCAACTTTTTCAAATGTCACAAATTCCATCCAAATTTATTTCGTTGATTGCTTCTTCGCTTCAACTTGCTGAAAAACAAATTTATAATGCTATTCAACTTTTTGAAGAAGGAGCTACCATTCCGTTTATCAGTCGGTATCGGAAGGAGATGACCGGTGGTATGGACGAAGTTCAGTTAGCCGATACGAAAGATCAGTACGATAAGCTGTGTGAGTTGGCAAAGCGGAAACTCGCTGTACTGAAATCAATTGAAGAGCAGGATAAACTAACGGATGAACTGAAGTCGAGAATTGATAATTGCTGGAATATAACTGAGCTGGAAGACATTTACCTGCCCTATAAGCCAAAACGCCGTACAAGGGCTGAGATTGCCCGTGAGAAAGGTCTTGAACCGCTTGCCAAAATGCTTATGAAACAACAATCGAATGATGTGGAAGGCATTGCATTACAATTTGTAAAAGATAAAGTGTCAACCGTGGAAGATGCATTGGCAGGGGCAAGGGATATAATAGCCGAATGGGTAAATGAAAGTGAAGCGGCACGTAATTCTGTACGATTGATATTCAGTAGAGAAGCTGTAATTACATCTAAACTTATTAAAGGAAAAGACGAGGAAGCTCAAAAATACCGCGATTATTTTGATATGAGCGAAAAACTCGCCCGTTGTTCGTCGCACCGGTTGCTGGCAATGCGAAGAGGCGAAGCAGAAGGCTGTTTACGTGTTAATATCACACCCGAAGATGAGCATTGTTTGGATAAATTAGCACGTATATTCGTAAAAGGTGAGACTGAAGCTTCGGCTCAGGTAGCCGAAGCTGTAACCGATGCTTATAAACGCCTGTTGAAACCGAGTATCGAAACTGAATTTGCTGCAGAAAGTAAAGCCAAAGCCGATACTGAAGCTATTCGGGTGTTTGCCGAAAACCTTCGCCAATTATTATTAGCACCACCCTTGGGACAAAAGCGTGTTTTGGGCATTGATCCCGGCTTCAGAACAGGCTGTAAGGTTGTTTGTCTTGATGCTCAGGGAAATTTGCTTCATAACGAAACCATTTATCCGCATCCGCCTGTAAATGAAAGTGCACAAGCCATGCGAAAAGTGCAAAAGATGGTGGAGGCCTACGATATTCAAGCCATAGCTATTGGAAACGGAACAGCCGGACGTGAAACCGAACAATTTATTCAGAACACACGCTTCGACCGGGAAGTAAAGCTGTTCGTCGTAAGTGAGAATGGAGCTTCTATTTATTCGGCATCCAAAATTGCCCGCGAAGAGTTCCCCGATTATGATGTAACCGTACGTGGAGCAGTTTCCATTGGTCGACGATTAATGGATCCATTGGCCGAATTGGTTAAAATTGACCCAAAGTCTATTGGAGTTGGTCAATATCAACACGATGTGGATCAATCGCAGCTCAAAAAAGCCTTAGATCAAACGGTTGAAAACGCTGTGAATCGGGTGGGAGTAAACCTGAATACTGCCAGCAAGCATTTGCTGACTTATATTTCCGGTCTTGGTCCGCAGTTGGCACAAAATATTGTTGATTACCGGACAGAGAATGGTGCTTTCAGGAATAGAAAACAGCTTATGAAAGTGCCTAAAATGGGGGCTAAAAGTTATGAACAGTGTGCCGGATTTCTTCGTATACCCGATAGCGACAATTTGCTCGATAATTCGGCTGTGCACCCCGAGAGTTACCCCATTGTAGAAGCAATGGCCAACGATCTGAAAGTGGAAGTAAAGGAATTAATTCAACAGAAAGAATTAAGAAAAAGCATTGATTTACAGAAATATATAACTGCGAAGGTAGGACTTCCAACGCTAACGGACATTTTACTGGAACTCGAAAAACCCGGACGCGATCCGCGAAGTGCTATTCAGGTTTTTGAATTTGACCCGAATGTGAAGACTATTTCCGACTTGCGAACGGGTATGGAGTTACCCGGAATAGTTACCAATATCACTAATTTCGGTGCTTTTGTGGATATTGGCATTAAAGAAAACGGCTTGGTGCATATTTCGAATATGGCTGATCGTTATATTAGCAACCCTGCCGAAGTAGTATCGGTGCATCAGCATATAAAAGTCCGCGTTCTCGAAGTGGATGCGACGCGAAAACGAGTGCAATTGAAGTTATTGTAAATTCCCTGTCAGGGATGTTGGGTTTAATTTATATCTTTGGAAGTCGTTTTGACTCTTTTATATTGCTTATAATTTCGTCCCTGACGGAACTCCGAAGAACATAACTTATGAATAGTTTAGCATCATAAGGCTTCAACGAAGCTTAAAAAAATTCTCCTTTTGGAAGTTATATTATGGCCGTGATTATCAATTATTCAGAATAAGAAGCCCCGCAGGAGCGACATTATAAAAAGTCAAGACGACTTTCTTGAAATTCTATTATTTAATTTCTCAAACAATTACAGAATATGAAACGGATAATTTTTCTTAGTGTAATTTTACTTTTTGGATTCAATTCAATTGGTCAGTCAGTTGAGGGTGATATAACCTCCACGATGATGCCTTCACCGTCAGTTGTTGCCCGAGTGGACAGCTCTAAAATCAAAGCTCAGCAATTGGCCAAAAGGCATTTGAAACACAAAAAATTTATTCAGGCTGCCGATACACTTTCGAGGAGTGATTATATGATGAGTATTGACCGCGTTAATGATAACCTGATTGATATTCGCGACAGTGCCAAATTAGGTTTTGAAATTGTACACCTCAAGAATAAAATCACTTCCATTTCAACCGATTTTGGCAGAATACAATCGAATTTCAAAAACAGGCATTTGAAATTGAACATTAAAAATCTGTATTTGTATAAAAATTTTGCAGGCAACTTAGATGATAGAAATGATCGGGTGATGGATCATCTTCAAAAGCTTTATTTACGGGTCTATCATGCTAAATTGCGCGTAAAAACAGTTTTAAAGGATTCTGTTTTTAGAGTGATGTATGCTGACAGTATGTTGCGAAATTCATTTGAGTCGAAACTGACTTTGCTTGAACGTAAGTGGGAGGGAACTGACAGTATTACCAAATTGAATATTGACAGCCTGAATGCATTGAAAGTGATATCGGTTGATAATTCAATCAATTTGACTAATCTGTTGAGTCGGATTGACCGTAAAATCGAAAAAGCAAACAGTACATTATTTGTCAAAGAGTTTAATTATTTATGGGAAAATGAACTGAAAGTCAGCCCTGTTGATGTTTCAACTAAGTCGGATAGTCAGTTTGAAATTGAACAAAAAGCATTTCATTTCTACATTAGTCAAACCTGGGGGCAACGGTTGACAATATTAGTTCTGGGACTGCTACTGTTTATATGGCTGTTTGGAAAACGCAAATTACTGAAACATACGCGAGAACATCACGAACAGTATGCTTATCTAAATTTGAGTTACATAACCGGGAGTCCCGTATTATCACTTTTTGCAGTTTTACTTTGTCTAATGCCATTTTTCGATGCCTATGCCCCCACATCCTATGTTGCTATCGAATACGGTTTATTGTTAATTGCTTCTATCCTGATATTTTTGAAAAGCGATGAACGTGCCCTTCACTTTAGCTGGATTGTTCTGGTCGTTTTATATGCTGTAGAAGCAGTCAGCTATTTATTTTTAGAACCACACTTTGTTTCAAGATGCTGGATGATATTCTTACAGCTACTTATTCTGTTCTTCAGCTTACTGTTCTATAAAAGGTTAACTCTAAAAACCATTTATGCAAAGTGGATAAAAATTTCTGTCATTATTAGCCTTATCTTATCATTGTCAGCCATTATTTCAAATTTATTCGGACGGGTGACTCTTTCCGGATTCTTAGGACTGGCTTCAACTGTTGCTATTACACAGGCTGTTGTACTGATTATTTTTGTTCAAACAATTATCGAATTAATTCTTTTTCAATTATTGAGCAGCCGGATTAAAAAAGGTATCGATAAGCCGTTCGACAGCACCATTGTGATTGACAAAATTAAGATGCCATTATTTATATTGGCTTTTGTTTTGTGGATTATCTCACTGACTTCGAGCCTGAACATCTATCACACAATCAGTAATTTTACGGCTGATTTGTTGACTGACACTCATACCATTGGCAGCATATCATTCAAGCTTACGAGTGTGTTGCTATTCTTTGTGATTATTTGGTTTGCACATATTCTGCAAAGGCTCATTAGTTTTCTGTTTGGCGAAATCGGGGTGGATGGCGATGAAAATTCTTCCGAAATAAACAAAGGGCAACATTCACGCTTATTGATTACCCGCTTACTGGTGCTTATTGGCGGTTATCTGCTGGCTATTGCTGCTTCGGGACTTCCCATTGACAAACTTACTTTCCTCCTCGGTGCATTAGGCGTTGGTATTGGTATGGGGCTGCAAAATGTGGTCAATAACTTTGTGTCGGGAATTATTCTTATTTTCGATGGCTCGTTGCAGATTGGCGACGAAATAGAAATAAGCGGACAAGCCGGTAAGGTAAAAGAAATTGGTCTTCGGGCAAGTACTTTGAACACGGCCGATGGAGCCGAAGTAATTATTCCGAATGGAAATATTCTGTCGCAAAACATTGTGAACTGGACTTTTAGCAACGATCAGAAGCGGGTTAGTATTGAGTTTACACTCAAGGGTACCGAATTGGATGCCAATGTAATCAATGAAATTATCAACGATACGATAAAAAGTATTCCACATGTTATTGCAAAGCGAAAACCGGTGATTCTGTATAGTAAAGTAAACAGGGATGGTTGCACGTTGACAGTCCGATTCTGGAGTACCATAAGCAAAATAGATACCGTTAAAAGCGATGCTTCTTTGCAATTGAATGCTGCTTTTGCAAAAAAAGATATCCGGTATGAATAAATTTATACTGATTATCCGCATCATGTACTGTAAACCCCGAAGGGATAAAATTTCAATAAGCCCGTACAAGGGTAGCGAAACGCAGTGCCGGGAGTTGATAATAGACTTTGTATAAGTTAGATGCATGTTTCGAAAAAATCATTCAGAACGTGAAGAAACGCTGAGTTGCTAAGAAAAACTGTTCCGTTTTTCTCTTTACTTTGCGAATATTTAAGAAGAAAAGAAACACTTTAGTTCAACTTTGTGCTTTGCCTTTAGAGTTAAAATCAGCTCTTAATTTCATAACTTATGGAATGGCTGGTATAAACACATTTTTTGGCACACTAATTGTATTATTGATAAGCAGAGAAGAATTACAGTATCAATCTTTAATTATTACAAAGTATGAAAACAACATTTTTAATTGCAGCATTAGTTGCAGGTTTAACAGCTACAACAGCTTTAGCTCAGACTCCACAAACTGAATGGCAGAAAACTCATCCTCGTCGTGTTGAAGTAAATGAAAGATTGAAAAATCAGAATGCTCGCATTAACAAGGAAGTGAAAGAAGGCGAGATAACTAAAAAACAAGCAAAAGCTTTAAAAACTGAAGATCGTCAAATTAAAACGGAAGAAAAATCAATGGCAGCTCAAAATGGCGGTCATATAACAAAATCGGAAAAAAAAGTATTGAACCAACAGGAAAATCAGGTTAGCAAACAAATTGGTAAGTAAGTATCTTACGCAACAGTATTAAGGTTAGTTTTTTTGGGAAATAAAGATTGAAAGATAAAAGTCTCTGAGCAAAAGTTCAGGGACTTTTACATTTTTTTAGGTCGTGGCAATATAATGGTTATCCGCAACATGTTCTAATTGAAAATGACACAAAATAAATTCCTACAGGTTTTTTTTGAACGTGTATTTGCGCGCATCCTACTCTTTTTTAGAGTTCTTGACACGGATTACAAAAAAGCACCGGCAGGGGCAGGAACTTATTTTTTATTCGGCTTTTTTCTTACTGCCGATGGCAGCCACTACAAGCCATAAAGCTCCGGCAATTCCTATAACTATCCCAGCTTTGTTGAAATATCCAGCCATTTCAACCATTGAATCTGCTGTATGGAAATTTTCAACAGGAACTTTACCCCAAAATGTGTCGCTGTGTAATTGATGACCTTGTTTTTCTAAACTTATACTTCCAAAATACATTGCTACACCAATGATAATTGTCATAATCGGTAAAATGCTCATCCAAATTTGTGAGGTATTATGCTTAGTCTCGGAAGCATTCGGTTTCGTATGAGCATTCTCGTTTTTTCTGAGGAGTAGTACTATTAAAACTAAAATAATAACAATAAATACTCCGATTAACAATAAACCCGAAAAACCACCACTTGCAAGTGGAGCTGCCTGTAAAATAATAAGTGTCTTCATAATATATTTATATATTTTCCTACTCTTATGGCTTTTCGGATTTGCCCCGTTTTTTAGTGGTTTCTGGTCTCCACATATTTTAGCTTTTTCTCACTATTGCTCATAAACTGTCTGAATCGGAATTTACAGAATTTTAAAATTATAAGAATGAAAAAATAGCTTTACACATCCATTTTTGCTCTTGTTTTGCAAATTGTCTTCCGTTGGTCGATGAATGTTGGTTCTGATTCAGATTTTTTTTCACCCTCAAAAATACACAATATTAATAATACTGTGATTATTTTACACAAAAAGTTTTAAACAATTTGAAAGAATATAGTATTTTGACAAAAAAACGATGCATTGCTCCCTCGCCGGCGCGGTTTTGTATGCCGTGTCCGATAATTTGTATTTAATGGTTATCCGCACATGTTCTAACCGAAAATGACTCAAAATAAATTCCTACAGGTTTTTTTGAACGTGTTTTTGCACGTATCCTACTCTCTTTTTAGTGTTCTTGATACGGATTACAAATCAGCACAGGCCGGTGTCGGAGCGAGAAGCAGTTTTAGTGGACTTTTCGGCATTCCACTATTACTTTTTGTTCATTGGTCAGCGTGCAGGCAAACAGATAAACTTCGCCGCCTTCTTTTATTTTCAGTTTCTTTCGCAGCTCGTCAACCGACAGTGGAAAATTGCGGGTAGTAATGTTGGCTTTGGGTACGCTTATTGCCAGTTCTTTCCATTCTTTTTTTGAACTTCCCCACAGCCTGCTTACTTCAAATGCCCGTCCCGGAAATTGAAGCTTTAATTCAGTTGATGTGTATAAATGTGTGTTAGTATGTAACTTACTCAATCCAAAAGCTGTTCCGATAGTTTTAAAACCACCGCTTTTCATGATGGAAGCATTGGGTTCGTAAAGAAAGGATTTAATTTCTGAAGTATAGCTGACTTCGGCATCAGATTCTTCGTGCATCAGGTATTCAAAGGCCTGATTTTCGTTTGTACGGGTCAGATTTATGGTTTTAATGCGAATGTTTTCGGGGGGAGTTTGACCAAGTATCACTAAAACTTCCTTGCATTCGTTGTCAACACTCAGTATATGCACTTCGGCAGTGTTGGGCAATTCGTTCTGTACAGCCCGAATATCAATCATGGGTGAGAGTTTAATCATCACCTGATTTGCTTTTTCGAGTAATTGAACGGAGAGTGCCGAAACATCGGGCTCACAATCGGAGAGTAAGATCACTTTTTTTCCACCCGAACTCCGGCGGGCGGGATCTAAATAAATCCAGTCTACCTTATCCATTTCGCTCAATTTTTTCCCTGAATCGGCATGAACTACCTCTATGTTTTTGAGTCCCAACACCCCGAAATTATGTTCGGCCAGGGAGCATAATTCTGCTTGTCGCTCAATATAAGTAACTTGCCCGAATTTTTCAGCCATGAAACAACAATCTATTCCGAACCCGCCTGTTAAATCTGTTAATGTATTACCTTCGCAGAGCGATGCTTTGTACTTAGCCGTTGATTCTGAGGAAGATTGCTCCAACGACAGCTGAGCAGGGTATAAAATGGCTTCGTTGTTATAAAACAGCGGTATTTTGCCCTTTATCTTCTGTTTTCCATTGATTTGGCGTATTGCAAAGGGCATATCAACCTGCGGAAAGCGGGCAGATTGAAGTGCTAATTGATGTATATCTGCATTCGTATTTTCAAGAATAAACCGACGGGTTTCGTTGTTCATATTCTTATAAAAGTTGAGTCTAAATCAGCTGTTTTTTTCTACCCGAAAGTGATGGTTAGCTTGACACGCATTACAAATCCCGGGGGTGTTCCGTTTTGCTTACCACATCAAAACTACCCTGAAATTCATGGTTGCAGGTGGGTCAACTGCAAAATCGGAATTGCTAACATACACGTTCATGCCACCCACAGAATAATCAAAATCAATTGTTCTTGTCCAGAAATTGTTATAAGTGTCCTGATAATGACGTACATAAGGTAACGGATCCTGAACTCCACTGTCCACTAAATATCCCAACACAGTACCACTTGTAAATACAAATGACGTAATTTCGGGCATTGAAAAATGAGCTGAGTAATACCTGTTCTGACCATTATTATCTGTATTCACTTGCCAGTCGGTATTATTGACAATCAGATTTATAATTTTCCAATTAGTCCCATATCCTTGTGGACCTTGTGGTCCAACCGGCCCTTCACAGGACACAAAAAACAGTGCAATAGCAATAAATAAAACGACTTTTTTCATATACAACTTTTTAAAAATGAATTTAATTATTTAAACCAATGAAGCTGATTGGTAGCTGCTTATGCTTGCCCTCTAATGCGTCATAGCTCAAAAAAAGGCAGAAATTAATATCAATCATTCCGTACTCTAACTGTATCCCTGATTGAAAATTATATAATGCCCTGTAAAGACTACAAAAATACCAGCTTTTTTGCAAAGTTACAAAATTATCCGGCAACTACTCTCATTGGCAATTTGAAATCTAAAACTTTCGAAAATATATTAGGCATTATATAAGTTGAAAGGTTATTCTTTTTTCTTAGTTTTTCTTTTTTTTCTTTGACCCCAAACCCCCAAATGGGGCTTTAAGACCTGGTTTTTGAATTTTTTGATAGATGTAAAAAGTCCCCTAATTTCACTCCTAAGCCTCCATTTGGGGGGTTGGGGTCAATAAATTTCTAACTTATATAAACTCTATTCAAGAATACATTTCTGAAAATGAGTAGTGTAGGGGCTTTTTTAAAATTATATTCGGTCTTTATTTTGTAAATTCATCAAAAAGCACTACTTTTGTGCCGGGTAAGTCCTACACGACCAGCTCCCTTTGAACTCCCCCAGGGCTTGATCGCAGCAAGGGTAGATGGTTGTAGCGGTGCGATGCAGGGGGCTTACCCACTTGCCTCTTTAGCTCAGTTGGCCAGAGCACGTGATTTGTAATCTCGGGGTCGTTGGTTCGAATCCGACAAGAGGCTCAAAAGAAA
>Ga0214228_1000073_pt1 | contig 31283 bp, 26 predicted proteins | sample TroBogypolimnion_21_FD_153066 | JGI IMG/M metagenome (GOLD analysis project Ga0214228, IMG submission 153066) | Freshwater microbial communities from Trout Bog Lake, WI - 05NOV2007 hypolimnion | ecosystem: Environmental > Aquatic > Freshwater > Lake > Hypolimnion/Profundal zone | place: Trout... | reverse complement strand
ATAAATTGCACCTGTTGGCAAAAACACTGAAAGAAAACGCTGCACTCCCTTTTGATATGCTGATAAAACTTATCGGAATGGATCGTGGCGAAGAACTGGGTGTAAACTACCTGCTTTGTTCATCAACCGACCTTTCCAAAGAACTTGTTTTGAAAACAGGAACTACCGACCGCGAAAACCCGCTGTTGTACTCAGTTACCGACCTATTTGAAACAGCACATTTCAACGAACGTGAAGTGTATGCCTTATTGGGTATCCGTTTTATCAACAATCCGGATATGCGTAAGTTCTTCCTGAACGCCGACTGGAATGGTTTCCCATTACGTAAAGACTACGATGCCAATCCTGAATTGAATCCTCTTTCACTGGAAAGTGTCGATATGATTGATATTGCTCCCCGTATTATGGAAGTGGATGGCAAACTGGTTGAAGAAACTGTCAATATCTTCGATGACGATGATTATATTATCAATATCGGACCTCAACACCCTTCTACCCACGGTGTAATGCATTTCCGCACAGCGTTGGATGGAGAAATTGTAAAAAAAATTGATGTTCACAGTGGATATATTCACCGTGGTATCGAGAAACTGAGTGAAAGCCTCACCTACCCTCAAATACTTCACTTCACAGATCGTCTGGATTATCTTTCAGCTAACATCAACCGTCATGGATTGTGTATGGCTGTTGAGAAAGCTGCCGAAATTGAAGTTCCTGAACGTGCTCAATATATCCGTACCATTATGGATGAGTTGAACCGTATCGATTCTCACTTATTGGCATGGGCTTGTCAGACCAACGACCTTGGTGCAACTACTGCCTTTATATATGGTATGCGTGAGCGCGAAATTATTCTTGATATTTTTGAAAAGACCTGCGGTGGACGTTTAATCATCAACCAAAATGTGGTGGGTGGTGTAATGTTCGACATTTACAGCGAATTTCAGAAAGACGTAAAATCATTCATTATCTATATGCGTGATAAGCTGAAGGAATATGATCGTTTCTTCTCTCACAATGTTATCGCTCTTGGTCGTATGATCAACATCGGTAATTTATCGAAAGAAGATGCAATCAGTTATGCTGTTACAGGTCCTGCCGGTCGTGGTTCGGGTTTATCCTGCGATATCCGCAAACATATTCCGTATGCGCTTTATGATAAAGTAGATTTCAAAGAAATAATCCGTACCGAAGGTGACTCGTATGCACGTTATATGAACCGTCTGGACGAAATTGAAGAATCGCTTCATATTATTGAACAACTGATTGATAATGTTCCCGAAGGTGATATATGCGCCAAAGTAAAACCAATTATCCGTCTTCCCGAAGGTGAATACTATTCACGCGTTGAAGCTTGTCGTGGTGAGTTTGGTGTATTTATCGAAAGTCGCGGCGACAAATTCCCATATCGTTTGAAATTCCGTTCTCCTTCTATGGCACTGGTTTCGGTTATGCCGTTGATTTGTAAGAATGAAAAAGTTTCTGACTTTATTGGTATTGGTGGTTCTATGGACTATGTAATTCCGGATATAGACCGTTAATTAGTCTGTAGTTTATAGTTGGTAGTCGGTAGCGGCTTTCATACTGCTAAAATTTAGTGTAATTCGTTTTAATTCGTATAATTCGTACATTTATGATATTAAATTATTCACAACCCTTAGAAGTTACAAACCTGACAAGCTGGCTTGACTCTGCATTGAGAAGCAGTATGTCGGAATTTTGGGTTTTACTTATTGAATTTGTAATAGTAGGTGCATTATTACTAACTGCTTACGCGGTTATAGCATTGATACTTATTTATGCAGAGCGTAAGATTACAGCTTTCTTCCAGGCTCGTTACGGTCCTAACCGTGTAGGTAAATGGGGCCTGTTGCAATCGGTAGCCGACATGATTAAGATTTTATTGAAAGAAATCGTAAAAATCAATCGTTCGGATCGCTTCCTGTTCTTTGCTGCTCCATTCTTTATGATTGTGGCGTCTATGCTTACTTTCGGAGCAATTCCATTTGGTAAAGGGCTTCACGCTGTCGATTTCAATATCGGTGTGTTGTATGTAACTGCTGTTTCTTCCTTAGGAATTATAGGTGTATTGTTGGCCGGTTGGTCGAGTAATAACAAATACTCCATGATTGGTGCAATGCGAAGTGGTGCGCAGTTTGTAAGTTACGAACTTTCAGCCGGTTTTGCTTTGATGACTATCGTTGTATTGGCTGGAACCATGCAGTTCTCCACCATGATTGAAGGTCAACGTTTTTGCTGGAACATTTTCAATGGACATATTTCGTCTATAATCGCTTTCGTAATCTACCTGATTTCAGGTCATGCTGAGACAAACCGTGGACCTTTCGACTTACCGGAAGCTGAATCGGAATTGACTGCAGGTTATCACACCGAGTACTCAGGTCTTCAATTCGGATTCTATTACTTAGCCGAATATCTGAACATGTTTATCATTGCTTCTATTGCTACAACTGTGTTTCTGGGCGGTTATTTGCCAATTCAGATTCAGGGTTGGGATGCTTTCAACGGTATTATGGCATTCATTCCTTCTTATGTTTGGTTTTTCGGAAAAACAGCTGTACTTATTTTCTTAAGCTTATGGGTTCGCTGGTCTTTCCCACGTCTGCGTATCGACCAGTTATTAAATCTGGAGTGGAAATACCTGTTGCCAATTAATCTGGTGAATATAGTATTGATGGTTATTTTAGTTCTGACCGGTCTTACATTAAAAGATATTTTTGGAATCCTATAATCTAATCAGGTAAATTGTAAATCAATTAATCGTAAATTAAAAGAAATGAGTTCAGTATCAAAATATTTCTCAGGGTTATTTACCGGGATATTTTCCCTTTTAAAAGGTATGTCGGTAACATGGAAAGAGCTTTGGACCCCAAAAGTGACACAGCAATATCCTGAAAACCGCGACACGTTAGTTATTTCGGAGCGTTTCCGTTGCGAGTTGGTAATGCCACACGACGAAAACAACGAGCATGCCTGTACAGCTTGTGGTATATGCCAAATGAACTGCCCTAACGGAACTATCGTTGTGACTTCACAAATGATTGAAACAGAGGATGGTAAGAAAAAGAAAATTCTTGACACTCACCAATGGGATTTGGGAATGTGTACATTTTGTAATCTTTGTGTGATTACCTGTCCTTCGGATGCTATCAAGTTCGAGAATACATTTGAAAACGCTGTATTTACGCGTAGTAAACTGGTTCAGAAAATCAATCACGAAGGTTCAAAGCTGCGCGAAAAGAAAAAAGAAGTAAAACCGGTAGAAACTAAACCTGTGGTTGAAGTAAAAACACCAGTTGCTGAAGCAAAGCCTGTAGTTGAAGAAAAAGCTTTTGAAGAAGTTAAACATGAAGAGCCAAAAGCTGAAAAAGAATAAGAAATTTATATAAATGCTAAGTCTGACAATAAACTGTCAACTATCAACTATTAACTAATTTATGGCACATCAAATTATATTTTTAGTATTAGCGCTAATCATAACCGTTTTTTCGGTTATGGCGGTAACTTCCAAACAAATTATCCGTTCGGCAACTTACTTATTGTTTGTATTATTAGCCACTGCCGGTCTGTACCTGTTACTGGGTTATAACTACCTGTTTGCAGTTCAGATTGCTGTATATGCCGGTGGTGTAATGGTATTATTTATCTTCGCCATTCTGCTTACCAATAAACCGGGTGAAAACCTGAAAACAGAATTACCTGTTCGTCGTGTAGTGGCAGGTATTACAGCCATTGCCGGTCTGGCATTTTGCGCTCATGTAATCTATTACAATATCAAAAAAGTAACCGTATTGGTTGAACAGGCTGATTTAACTCCACAACAGTTAGGTCACACGATGATGGGAACCGATAAATATCAGTATTTAATGCCTTTCGAAACAATCAGTATTCTGTTACTGGCTTGTATTGTAGGTGCTATTATGATTGCGAGAAAACGATAAAAACAGTTATCAGTTATCAGTTGACAGTTAAAATAGTTCAACGCTTCAACAACATAACTATCAACTTTCAATTAACAACTATCAACTAAAATATATGGATATTTTAAATAACATTTTAGCAGGGCAAGTGCCAATAGAAGCTTACTTATGTGTAAGTTTAATTATGTTCTTTGCCGGAATATATGGCTTTTTGTCGCGCAGAAGCATGCTTATGATTTTGATTTCAATTGAGCTTATGCTGAATGCTGCTGATATCAACTTTGTGGTTTTCAACCGTTATTTGTTTCCCGGACATCTCGAAGGGTTTTACTTTGCTTTGTTCACCATTGCCATTGCAGCTTGTGAAACTGCTGTTGCCATTGCAATCATTATCAACATTTATCGCAATCTGACAAGCGTAGAAGTGGGTAACTTAGACCAAATGAAAGAATAAAAACATTGACAATTAGATAATATGCAATATACATTATTGATTTTAGTACTTCCGCTTCTTAGTTTCATTGTATTGGGACTGGTGGATTCAAAATGGAAACCAAAAGTAGCCGGAACAATCGGAACAATCGTTCTGGGTATCGTTACATCACTTTCATATTACACTGCATGGGAGTATTTCACCACGCACAAGATTAACGGTGTGTTCGAAAAAATAATACCGATGAATATCGAATGGATTCGTTTTACCGAATTCCTTCATATTGATTTAGGTATTTTATTGGACCCTATTTCGGTAATGATGCTGGTGGTAATCAGCATGATTTCCTTTATGGTGAATATCTACAGCTTAAGCTATATGCACGGTGAAAAAGGATTTCAACGTTATTATGCTTTCCTTTCGCTGTTTACATTCTCCATGTTGGGACTGGTTTTGGCTACTAATATTTTCCAAATGTATATTTTCTGGGAATTAGTAGGTGTATCGTCCTTCCTGTTGATTGGATTCTATTACACAAAACCTTCGGCGGTAGCAGCTGCTAAAAAAGCATTTATCGTTACCCGTTTTGCTGATTTGTTCTTCCTTGTTGGGATTCTGATACTTTCCTTCTATACAAAAACATTTGACTTTGGTGCGCTAACTGCCGAACACACAACAGTATTTGCCGGAAGTGCTGGTGCAACTTTCTTAGGCTTTGGCGTGATTAGCTGGGCAATGGCAGGTATCTTTATCGGGGGTGCCGGTAAATCGGCTATGTTCCCTTTACAAATATGGTTACCGGATGCTATGGAAGGTCCGACTCCAGTATCTGCTTTGATTCACGCTGCTACTATGGTTGTGGCCGGTGTATTCCTTGTTGCGCGTTTCTTCCCTGTATATTATTTCCAAACTCCTGAAGTATTACATGGAGTTGCTTATATCGGAGCCTTCACAGCATTATTTGCTGCCGTTATTGCCTGCGTTCAAACTGATATTAAACGTGTACTGGCTTTCTCTACTATTTCTCAGATTGCTTTTATGATGGTGGCTCTTGGAGTTTCAGGTTACGAGGGACACGAAGGTACCGGTTTCATGGCTTCCATGTTCCACCTGTTCACCCACGCTATGTTTAAAGCATTGTTGTTCTTAGGCGCTGGTTCTGTTATTCATGCCGTTCACAGCAACGAGATTAAAGACATGGGCGGACTTCGCAAATACATGCCTATTACTAACTGGACATTCCTTATTGCTTGTCTTGCAATTGCAGGTATTCCGCCATTCTCAGGTTTCTTCAGTAAAGACGAAATTCTTTCGGCAAGTTATGAGTTCAGCCCATACATTGGTGGTATTATGACTTTTGTAGCTGCTCTGACTGCATTTTATATGTTCCGTTTATACTATAGTATTTTCTGGAGTAAAGATTATACTATTAAAGCAGCTGCCCATGGTCACGACGATCACGGACATGGCCATACGCCTCACGAATCACCTTTTGCAATGGCTTTCCCATTAGTATTTCTTGCTGCTGTAACATGTGTTGCCGGATTTATTCCATTTGGAGAATTTGTAAGCAGTACCGGTGCTGATTATCATATTCACATTGACCCGACTGTAGCCATTATGAGCGTCGTAATTGCAAGTATCTCGATTCTGGTAGCCACATTAATGTATCGCAAACCAACTGCAACACCAGATAAACTGGCTAAAACATTTTCAGGATTATACAAAGGTGCAAGCAACCGTTTCTATATTGACGAAGTATATTTGTTTATTACAAAAAAAATTATTTTCAACAGCGTATCACGTCCGCTGGCCTGGTTCGACCGCCATGTGATTGATGCTACTATGGATGGTTTTGCCAATACAACTCAATGGATCTCTTTGAAAATTAAAGGTGTTCAGTCAGGTCAGGTTCAACAATATGCCTATGTATTCCTATTGGGAACATTGATAATCGCAGCGATAGTGATAATTTTTTAGGTCGGCCCCTAACCCCCTAAAGGGGGAATTTTGGAGCTGTTTTGAGTAACATTTAAATTTGTAATATATTATTCTCTGATTCCCCCTTTAGGGGGTTAGGGGGCAAAAAACATACAATATGAACTTTCTATCTATATTCGTTCTCATTCCTGTATTAATGATGTTGGGGTTGTTCCTCTCGAACAGCCGTAAACAGTTACTGTTTTTCATGACTGTAGGCGCATCATTATTAATGATATTTTCTGCAGTTCTGACTTACCTCTATTTCATTGAACGGGCGGCAGGAAATGTAGCAACTATGATTTTCACGGCAGACACTGTTTGGTATGCACCTTTCAACATACATTATTCGGTTGGAGTTGATGGAATATCGGTAGTTATGCTTGTCCTTACTTCAATTATTGTTTTCACCGGAGTTTTTGCTTCATGGAAAATTGATCCGCTCCCAAAAGAATTCTTCCTGTGGTTCTGTTTATTATCCTCCGGAGTTTACGGATTCTTTATTTCAACCGACTTGTTTACCATGTTCATGTACTACGAAATCGCATTGATTCCTATGTACTTACTGATTGGTATTTGGGGAACAGGAAAGAAAGAATACGCTGCGATGAAACTGACCTTGATGTTAATGGGTGGTTCAGCTTTATTGTTAGTAGGTATTTTAGGAATTTATTACAGTTCGGGTGCAACTACCATGAACATTCTGGAAATAGCCAAGTTACATATTCCAATGAAACTGCAATACTATTTCTTCCCACTTACTTTTACAGGTTTCGGAGTGTTGGGTGCAATGTTTCCTTTTCATACATGGTCGCCCGATGGTCACGCCTCTGCTCCTACTGCTGTATCTATGTTACATGCCGGTGTATTGATGAAACTGGGAGGTTACGGTTGTTTCCGAGTTGCCATGTATTTAATGCCTCAGGCAGCTCACGAACTGGCATGGATATTCCTGATTCTGACTGGTATCAGCGTAGTATACGGAGCATTCTCTGCTATTCACCAAACGGATTTGAAATATATCAATGCTTATTCTTCAGTAAGTCACTGCGGATTGGTACTTTTTGCCATTCTCATGATGAATGAAACAGCTGCAACCGGTGCTATTCTTCAAATGATTTCTCACGGTTTGACAACAGCTCTTTTCTTTGCCTTAATCGGAATGATTTATGGACGGACACATACCCGTCTGATTACAGAAATGGGTGGGTTGATGAAAGTTATGCCATTTCTGGGTGTATCTTTTGTAATTGCAGGCTTAGGTTCACTGGGATTACCAAGTTTGAGTGGTTTCGTTGCTGAAATGACAATTTTCGTTGGAGCATTCGAACACTCTGATATATTCCACCGTGTATTGACCATCCTGGCTTGTAGCTCGATTGTAATTACCGCTGTATATATTTTACGCATGGTTGGAAAATTCTTGTTAGGCAAAATGCAGGATCCCCATCACGAACATTTGACTGATGCTACCTGGTTCGAAAGAATCTCTGTGGTAACTTTGCTGTTCTTTATGTTCGCACTCGGTTCGGCTCCTTTTTGGGCTTCTGAAATGATTCACAATAGTGTTCTTCCGGTTATCGGACAACTGATAAAATAATAGCCACTAAATCCTCTAAAAAGGACTTAAAACAAATAAATAAATCAACAACTAAACAACTCAACTCATATAATGGATTATAGTAGTTTTTTCCAAATGCGCGAAGAATTTTCACTGTTAGCAGTGATGGTTTTCCTATTGATTTACGATATATTTGCCGGAGAAAAGGCGTTAAAGTATTTTCAACCTATAGCATTAGTTTTACTGATTGCACATACGGTGCTTAATTGTGTTCCCCGCGACGCTTTTCATATTGCCGGTGGAATGTTTCAGTACACTCCAATGCAGACTGTCGTGAAAAGTATTCTGAATATGGGTACAATCATTGTATTGATGCAGGCACACAAATTCCTGAACGAAGATGCCAACCGCATTAAACGCGGTGAATTCTACTTCCTTACGCTGTCAACTTTGTTGGGAATGTATTTCATGATTTCGTCGGGTAACTTCCTGATGTTCTTTATCGGACTCGAAACTGCTTCTATTCCAATGGCTACGTTGGTTGCCTTTGACAAATACAACCGCAAATCAGCCGAAGCCGGTGTCAAATACATTCTGTCAGCCGTGTTTGCTTCAAGCATCTCTGTTTTCGGTATGTCATTGATATACGGTTCTACCGGAACACTTTATTTCACTGATTTAGCAACATTGATTACCGGAACACCACTACAAATCATGGCGTTTGTGTTCTTCTCGGTTGGATTGTTCTTTAAAATATCATTGGTTCCTTTCCATTTATGGACACCAGACGTGTACGAAGGTTCACAAACCAATATCACTTCTTATCTTTCGGTTATTTCTAAAGGTGCAGCGGTATTCGTGTTGTTTACTTTATTAGTCAAAGTTTTTGGCAACCTTGTAGCTCAATGGCAGCCTATCCTGTACGGACTTGCTGTGATTAGCATCACTGTAGCTAACGTGTTTGCTATCCGTCAACAAAACCTGAAACGTTTCCTTGCCTTTTCTTCTATTTCTCAAGCAGGTTATATTCTGTTAGCAGTTATCAGTGGTAGTGCTATAGGAATGGCTTCGCTGGTATATTATGTATTGGTTTATATGTTCTCTAACCTGGCTGCTTTTGGCGTTCTTTCGGTTATCGAAGAACGTACCGGCAAAGTTCGCATGGACGATTACAACGGCTTATACCAAACCAATCCACGTTTGAGCTTCGTAATGATGTTAGCTCTGTTCTCACTGGCAGGTATTCCACCATTTGCAGGTTTCTTTAGTAAGTTCTTTGTGTTCTCGGCAGCAGCTGCTCAGGGTTATTATGTATTAGTATTTATCGCTTTGTTAAATACCATTATATCGTTGTATTACTACTTATTGGTAATCAAAGCGATGTTCCTGAACAAAAGCGAAAACCCTATCGAAACTGTAAAAAGCGATTTCCCGTTAAAACTCAGTTTAGTGGTTTGTACGTTGGGTATTCTGGTGGTTGGTTTAATCAGTACCATTTATAGCCAGATTTCATTGTTTAGTTTTGGAATGTAAAAGTATTTGCATTAACCCTTAGTAGAAAACCAGTATGACTATTTTATAAAGACAGAAAGTAAATTGCTAAGCAGCTAAGATGATATATAGCTAATTCATCATGTATTATAAAAAAAAAATCGCAAATTACTTTGCGATTTTTTTTTGTTTTATTCTGTTATTATTTTTTGGAAGCATAACGCTCATTCAATAATTTAGTAATTTCGGAGGTAATATCATACGATTTATCTGCATATAATATATTGTCGTTTGAAGTATTACTGAATATAATAGCGTATTTTTTATCTTTATTGTATTCTTTCAAAAATTTATTAATTGTATCACGCAATTGCTCACTCATTTTTTGTTGAACCTGAACTAATTGTTTACTTAGATTTCCATCCAACTCTTGTAAATCCTGTTGTTTTTTTTGTAAACGTGTTTGTTCTTGTTGTGCTCTATCACGACTCAAAAATGCATTATTTTCTAATTTTCGTTGAAAATCAGCCATTTCTCCCTGAAGCTGACGAGCTAAAGTATTAATTTTCAATCTTGAATCTTCTTGCTTTCGAATCAGTGATTCATTTGATTCTTTTGCAAACTGATAATGTAATAGTAGTGAATCCACATTGATATATGCTATGGGCAATTTTCCGGTTTCAATTACATTTTTAGAACTAACAACCTTATTTTCAGTCTCCTGCTTTTTATTGCAAGATGTAAATGAGATAACTGAAACTGTCAAAGCAGCACAAATAATGAGTGATAAATTTTTCATTCGCTTCTAATATTTTAATTTTGAGAAATATATATCTTGGTTTAAATTCTAAAACCGAGTACAAAGATAATTTTTTTAGAACACTTCAGTATAAAGCTTGGTCAATTTTTAGGAAAATGAATATATCGATGTTAATTTTAACTGTTATTTAAAGATAGCCTATAAATTATATAAAATAAATTCAATAAGGCGTTTAAGCACTATTCTTTAAAAATTTAAAAGAATGCTGAATTTTTCCTCAATATTTATACTTAACTTTCAATTATTATTTTTTATATTTGTAGGGTAATATTTTGTAAATGTATAAATTTCAACACACATCCCTTAACATGTTAACAATGAGAAAATTAATTTTTATTACGGCCAACTGTTTGTTTTCAATCGTAGCGCTCATGTCTCAGGAACTTAGTCTTAAGTATGGTAAAATAACAAAAGATGAATTAAACATGAAAGTTTATCCAAAAGATACAACTGCAGCAGCTGTTGTTTTGTACGAGGATGGATATACATCTTTCTCATATATTCATACAATTGGATTTCAAATCACGGAAGAAGTAAAACGCAAAATAAAAATCTTTAAACAAGAAGGTGTTGAAGAAGCAACAATAGCAATTCCTTTTTATTACAAAAATTCTGACAATAACGAAAGTATAAGTTCAATAGAAGCCTATTCATATAATATGGAAGATGGAAAAGTGGTAAAAACAAAATTAGACAAAAAGTACATTTTCGAGGAAGAAACCAGTAAACGGTATAAAAAGATAAAATTCTCAATACCTAATGCAAAAGTAGGTACTATCATCGAATATAAATATAACCGAATTACAAACAATATATTTCTAATGCCCGATTGGAAAATTCAACGACATATTCCCGTTTTAAGCAGTTTTTACGAAGTAAAAATCCCTGAGTATTTTTACTTCAATATTGATATGAAAGGATATGAAAAAATTAATGTTGAAGAAACTTCAGACATTCAGCAATTCAGCAACAATAGTGGTAATTACGGTAATATTCAAACATTTACGGCTTCATGCAGAGACATTAAATATACAGCAAGAGATATTCCGGCTTTAAAAAATGAGAATTATGTGTGGTGTGCTAATGATTTTATGTCGGAGATTCGTTTCGAGTTAAAGGGAACAAGATATCCCAATGATTTTTACAAGGCATATTCAAATACCTGGGAAGATTTAGAAAAAGCTCTTGATACAGAAACAGATTTCACATCAAATCTAAAAATTTCAGATCCTTATGGAGATGAAATTAAGGCTTTAGTAGCAGGTAAAACTGATGAAATTGAAAAAATACAGCTTGTATATTTGTATATAAAAAAAAGAATTAATTGGAATGAAAGCTACGATTTTATGGGTGCAAATGTTAGAACAGCTATCAAAAATGGTATCGGTAATAATGCTCAAATCAATATTGTACTTATGAGTGCATTAAAAGATGCTGGAATTAAATCATTTCCAGTGCTTTTAAGCTTAAGGTCACGTGGACGATTACCTCTTTCATTTCCATCGTTAAACATGATTAGCACATTTATTGTTGGAGCCGAAACCTCAGAAGGCAAAAAAGTATTTATGGACGGATCTGCAACAGTGGGAGGTTTAAACACTTTACCATCAGAATTATTAGTGGATAGAGCACGAATTTTTGATGAAGAACATACAGACAAATGGGTTGATTTGTCGAGTCTGGGCAAAAATCAACACATTACAAATCTGATGGTGAGTTTTGACAAAGATGGGACAATGACTGGCGTTCAGAATACCTTGTATTTGAATCAATTGGCTTTTTCATTCAAAAATAATATTCATACTTCCAAAGATTCAACGAAATATGTTGAAAAATTTCAAACCGAAAATCAGGTTACAATAGACAGTTTAAAATTTGAGGATAATAACTCTATTTCAAATGTAGTGAAAGAACAAGTATTTTTTACAAAAAAATATGATTTCACTAGTGATTTGTTGTATATAAATCCGATGATTTTCACACACATAGCTAAAAATGATTTCACTCAATCGGATCGGAAACTACCTGTCGAATTTAACTATCCGTATGTGATTCAAACAAGTTGCTCACTTACAATCCCCGACAATTACAAAGTGGAAGAACTCCCAAAATCAGTAAGAATAATAATGGTTGATAACAAAGGTAAGTGTATTTATCAAGTTAGGCAGGAGGGAAATACACTTCAAATGAATTATCGCTTCGAATTAAACCAGGCTATTTTTCCACAAAATCAATACCCTGAATTGAAAGACTTTTTCGGTCAGGTGGCTACAAAAAATGCGGAAATGGTAGTTTTAAAGAAAATTTGAGGAGTACAAAACAGTTAAGTCCATGCAAAAACTAATAATTGGTATATCCCTGTTAATCATTTCAATAAGTTGTTTTGGATCGAATGACAGACTTGATTTGGCAATAAAAAACATTCCTGACTCACTAACAAAAGATGCAAATGCAGTCATCCGGTTTTCAACTACTGAGTTTGAATTCAAATCAGTTGTTGTTGGAGTTGAAAAACACACAAGAGCAATAACAGTTTTGGACGAAAAAGGAAAGTATTTATCTGATTTTCGATACTCAGGTGATAAATTTCGGGAGTTACGTTCATTTTCAGGGAAATTATACGATGCCAATGGCATTTTTTTACGGAAATTCAAATTTTCAGATGTGAATGTATCTGGTTGGTCAGAGCAACTGGCTTCGGATGATAAACATTACTATTTTGACTGCGAAACACCAATTTATCCTTTTACAATCGTATATGAATATGAAGTTGGCTGGAAAAATGGAACACTTGCTTTTCCGGCTTTTTTTCCTCAATTTGCACATAATTTATCGGTAGAGAAAGCAAATTACATCCTTACTTTACCCACAGGCACAGAATTTCGCAGCAAATCTGTCAACTATTCATCTGCACCGATTCAAACCAATATAAAAGGAAATACCAATTTTGAATGGAAAGTTAAGAACTTATCAGCCATCAAAGATGAAAAGTTTGATCCTGACCTGGATGTTTACGTTCCACTTGTGTTATTATGCCCTAAAAACTTTGTATACGATGGTATACCCGGAGAAATTTCGGATTGGAACTCGATGGGAGTTTGGGAAAACACCTTACTAAAAGGAAGAAATTTGTTAACCAACGAAATTAAAAACAAAGTATTAGACCTAACAAAAGATGCGAAATCCGAAAAGGAGAAAGTAAAAATCTTATACGATTATCTGGGAAAAACCACCCGTTACGTAAATATAAGTCTGGGAATTGGCGGATATCAACCCATGCCGGCAGTTGAAGTTTATAAAACAGGGTTCGGCGATTGTAAAGCTTTATCCAATTATTTGAAATCGTTGTTGGAAGTTGTTAATATCAAATCAAATTACACCGGAATAAGATTAGACAGAACAAACAAATATTTATTTCAAGATTATGCCAATTTTAATCAAATGAATCATATTATATTGCAAGTTCCACTTCCAGATGATACAATTTGGCTCGAATGTACCAATCCACGCGTTCCATTTGGTTTTGTACACAACAGTATTTCAGGACATGATGCAATGGTGGATACCGAAGAAGGTGGAAAAATTGTACGACTACCTGACTATCCCGATTCGTTGAATATTGAAAAAAACAGAGTGAATATAGAACTAAAATCCGATGGAAATGCGACTGCCCTTGTGAATAAACAATGTGCTGTAAAAATATATGATAATTATGAATGGTTTCCACTTGCAAAGCCGTCAAAACAAGCCGATTATTTACGAGAAGAAATTAACTTGCCCACATTAAATATTGAAACAATAAAGATTGAAGAAGAAAAATCAGCATTGCCAACTTTAAGCATAAACTACACATTTTCAACACCTTCCTATGGAAATAAAACCGGAAATCGGCTTTTTATTCCAATAAATTTATTCCGAAGTTTTAAATTCAATTTGAAAAAATCGAAACGAACTCATGATATCGAAATTTCAGCAGGATTCAAAGATATTGACAGCATTTTCATCAATATTCCGGATGGATTTGAAATTGAAACGATGCCATCATCAGTTGTTTTGAATACGCCATTTGGAAACTTCAAATCGAAAGTTGAATTTAACAAAAAAGGGGTACTGATTCAACAATCGCTTTTTATTCCAACGGGAAAATATCCGGTAAAAACGTATCCCGATTTTGTTGCTTTCTTTGAAAAAATCCACACAAATTATAACAGTAAAATTGTAATGAAACGAAAATCTGTCTGAATACCAATATACATACAAAAAAAAGACCGAATAATCGGTCTTTTTTTTGTATAGTGGAGAAATCATTAAATCCATCTCACAAAACAGAAGTCTTGCCTATGAGGTAAATCTTCGTTTTTAGGGAACATTCTGAAACCGTATTTAAACGATCCTGCACTATTCAATTGAAACTCTAAATTGAAAAACATGTGAGAGCCTTTTGTTTTCACTAATTTCAGTTCCTGAACATCGAAAAGAGTATCTGCATTATTCTTCACAAGTTTAGTAGCAACTAATTCAATACCAATTCCTTTGTCGTTAATTCCATCAATGTCAATTTCGATATTAATACTGTAAATTTCTCCGACCTGCGGATTATGTATCATATTTTCAGGCACATCAAGATTTATAATCTGAATTCTGTCCCAGCCTTCAGCTATTTTTTCTTTCCAGGCGGCAATTTCTTTCGCTTTCGCAAAATCGTTTGATTTTAACAGATTTGAACGTAAAGCCAATTTAGTATAAAACTTTGAAATATAATCATCTATCATTCGTTTCGTGGTAAAACGAGGCGTGATTTGTGCAATGGAATTTTTAATTACCTGAATCCACTCCGGCGAATATCCTTTTGTGTTTTTGGCATAATAAAGTGGAATAATCTCATTCTCGAGCATGCTGTAAATGGTAGCAGCATCCAACTGATCCTGATGTAAATCATTTTCGTATGTTCGTTTCTCAGTCAGTGCCCATCCGGCACCTTTAACATAGCCTTCGAGCCACCAACCATCAAGCACAGAAAAATTCAACACGCCATTCATTTGCGCTTTTTCGCCGGATGTTCCGGAAGCTTCCAAAGGTCGTGTGGGTGTATTTAACCAAATATCAACCCCCGAAATCAATCGTTTAGCCAACCGCATATCGTAATTTTCAAGAAAGATGACTTTTCCAAGAAACTGTGGCATCCGCGAGATTTCGATAATGCGTTTAATCAATCCTTGTCCTCCACCATCAGCGGGATGCGCTTTTCCGGTAAATAAAAACTGAACCGGATGAATCGGATTATTTACAATTTTTTCTAATCGTTCCAAATCGGTAAATAATAAATGAGCACGTTTGTAGGTAGCAAAACGACGACCAAAACCAATTATCAATGCATTCGGATTGATAGCTTCGAGCACCGAAACTATACGAGATGGATCGCCTTGATTTTTCAACCAATTTTCACGAAATTGATCTTTTATATAATCTACTAATTTGTTTTTCAAGTGCATACGTGTATGCCAGATTTCTTCATCAGGAATTTTATACACACCTTCCCAAATTTTCATATTGGACTGGTCGGCATAAAATGCTTTTGTAAAATATTTTTCATACACGGCTTTCCAATCTGAAGAAGTCCAGGTTGGTAAATGAACACCATTTGTAACATAACTCACATGTAACTCTTCGGGAAAATATCCTTTCCATATTGGATTAAACATTTCTTGCGACACTTTGCCATGTAACCAGCTCACGCCGTTCACTTCCTGACAAGTATTGCAGGCAAAAGTACTCATGCTGAACTTTTCTTCATGATCGCCGGGATGTTCGCGCCCCATATCAATAAATTCATCCCAAGTTAAATTCAGTTTTGCCGGAAAATCGCTCATGTATTTTTTGAACAATGTTTCATCAAAGCTATCGTGACCAGCCGGAACCGGTGTATGCACCGTATATAATGAACTTGAACGAACAACTTCTAAAGCTTGATTAAAACTCAGGTTTTTATTGGAAACATAATCGGCCAATCGCTGAGCATTAATCAGCGCGGCATGACCTTCGTTACAATGATAAACCTGTTTTTCGATGCCTAACTTTTTCAATGCTAACATACCACCGATGCCAAGCATAATTTCTTGTTTCATACGGTTTTCCCAATCGCCACCATACAATTGATGGGTAATAGAGCGATCAAATTCGCTATTCATATCATTGTCAGTATCCAGCAAATACAATGCAATGCGACCCACGGAAACTTTCCATAAATAAGCGTAAACAGTTCGTTCCGGATAAGGAACTTCAATTACTACGGGTTCTCCATGTTCATCTTTTACCTGAGTCAATGGAAGATTATTGAAGTTTTGAGCTTCATACACTGCAATTTGTTGTCCATCGACCGAAAGTGATTGTGTAAAATAACCGTACCGATACAAAAACCCGATAGCGGTCATATCAATATTGCAATCGCTGGCTTCTTTGAGATAATCGCCGGCAAGTACTCCAAGTCCACCCGAATAAATTTTCAAAACCTCAGTTAATCCATATTCCATACTAAAATAAGCAATAGAAGGAACTTTGGTATTTTTTTCAACATTCAGATAAGCTTTAAAATCTGCATAAACCGCATCCACTTTTTTAATAAACTCAACATCCTTACCCAATGCCACTAATTTATCATAATTCAGAATATTCAATAACAGTACTGGGTTTGAAGAAGCTTCAATCCAGGCTTCTTTGTCAATCTGGCGAAAAAGGTTTTTTGCGTTACTATCCCAACACCACCAGATATTTTGGGCTATTTCTTCTAATTTACTCAAACTGGCAGGTAAATGCGACTTTACGTTAATTTCCTTCAGGTTGATGTCATTTACGTTGTTAACTTTAATTTTCATAAGCTTGTTATATCTTTTTAAAAAACTAATACTGAGAAATATAGATGAAAACAAATATCATTTGTTGTTTTATTCAGACCACAAAAATAATCAAAAAAGACCAACCCCAAAACCCAAAACCTCTAAAGCAGTTTTTATTCGTTTCAAACGTTTGCAGGTAGTTTTAGCTTCAGGCGATTTGTTTTATTTTTCAAAGCCATAGAATAGGCTTTGTCGTAAAAATGTATAAAATGCTTCCAAAGTGCTTTTTCGGCAATTACAGCAGCTTTTTTTCGTATATTTTTTACTTCGGTGGGTGTAAACTTACTGAATTTATAAATCATTTCAGCAATGTGTTCAGCCACGATAAAACCATTGTAATCAGAACGATGTATAACACCGACGCCTTGTTCAATATCGTGAAGTTTATGCGAAACCCACTGCCCAAAACCAGACAAATCTGTGGTGATGGTTGGAACTGAAAAGGCAACACTCTCGAGTGGCGTATACCCCCAGGGCTCGTAATACGATGGAAAAACAGTTAAATCCATTCCTATCAATAAGTCATAATAGCTTTTATTGAAAATCCCATCAGAACCATTCAAATAAGAAGGAACAAATATTATTTTAACCAGTTGATTTTGTTGATTTGTAAAATGAAACCAATGAATAGTTTGCATAATGTTATCGGCATAAAAATCATGCAATTCATGCGTTGTAAATACGTTCCACGAATTTAGTTTTGTTTCCGGCTGGTTTAATACCGATGCCAAATCTGTTCTAAAACCTTTAATATAAGCCGGTACCATAATAAAAGCTACCACTTCCTTCTCCAGATTTGAATAATTACTGAGCAGTTTTAACGATTCGAGCAAAGTATCAATGCCCTTATTTTTAAATTCATAACGTCCTGCAGTGCTTATAAACAAAGCATTATCGGTCAGTTGGTAACCTAACAACTTTTCTGCCACATTTTTTAAGCAATTACGGGCTTCCTTTCGTTTTTTAGTAAACTTGCCTCCATCGGGTACAAAATCGTTTTCGAAACCATTAGGAGTGATTATATCGGGCTTTTTTTCTAGCAATTGTTCACATTCCACACCAGTAATTTCACTTACCGTGGTAAAACAATCAACCACATGCGCAGCAATTTTCTCTGTCGAGTGTTTTGAAACCATATTAAGTTCCCTAGCCATCTGATCCCCATTATATTCACTCATGTAATCATAAAGCGGCTTATGATTTCCGGCTATTGATCTCCCAATAGAAGTAGCATGAGTCGTAAAAATAGTAGCAACTTCGGGCAATCTTTGTTTGATATAAAACGCACCAAAAGTTGTCATCCATTCATTAAAATGAGCCACCACCTGATTGTCTTTTTTGAGTTTATTAAAACGATAATAACTCTCGATTATCATACCGGTAGCATACCCAAACATGGAAGATTCATCGTAATCGCCATAAGCAGCAATAGAATCAACACCCGCTTGTTCCCACACATGAGCATAGATTTCATTTTTTTTCTGCATCAAAGGCATAAAATCAACTAAAACAGCAATGGGATTTCCAGGAATATTCCATCTGCCAATTCGTATTTTCAATTGAAATTCTTTCAGCGTATAAGCCTTCCAATCAGCATATAAATCAGGAATTTCAACAAAATGCGGGTTATTTTTACCGAACCATACATCCGGTCCAATAAAAATTAACTTATCTGTATAAACTTGCTGTAAAGTCGCTGCACGAGTCGAAAGTACGGTATAAATACCGCCTACCATGTTACAGACCTCCCAACTGGTTTCAAAAATATATTCAGGTTTTAGCATTTGTGGCATAAATGTAATTTTAAAATGATTGCAAAGGTAATATTTATTTTAAAGAATAACCTAATCGAAATCATTGATTATTAATGATGTCTTTATATTAAATTTATTACTGTTATTTATTGTTATAAAATTCAATACTAATCATTAATTTATAAAAACAAAAAAAACATAATTAATTGATTTACAGAATATTTGTAAGATATTTTATAAATATGATAACATACATTATTTTTGTAATTAAAAGCTATTTTATTTCTCAAAACATATCCTTTATCTTTGCTCTGAGTTCTACACAAAATTATTCATTTAAAAAATTAAAAACATGAAGAAAATTACTTTTTTATTAACTTTCGTGGCATGTGCAGTTTTTGCTCAAGCTCAAATTGCAGCAACTGTTTATCAGATCCAAACGCCCAAGTCTTTAACAAATGACACTTCACAGTTAGCTAACCAACAAGTTATAACAACAGGTACAGTTGTTGGAATTTACACTTCTTCAGCTGGAGTCAGAAATGGTTTTTACCTACAAGGTGGAGCTGGTGCATGGAATGGAGTTTATGTATATGCCGGGACAACTGGTTTAGGGACTTCAACTACTTGTGTTATTGGTGATTCAGTAAGTGTTACAGGAACTGTAACAGAATATAATGGATTAACTGAACTCGGAACTATTACTGCATGCACTACTATTGCTACAGGCAAAAGTTATGTAATTAACAATGTCACTACTAATGATGCTAATACCGAAAAATGGGAAGGTTGTATTGTTAAAGTAAAGAATGCAAATTGTACAAGTGGTGCTTCTGGTACTTTTGTTGTAACTGATGGATCGGGTAATCTTTCCATTTTTAAACAATTATTCCAAACACTGGCTTTAACTACCGGAACCAATTATGATGTCACAGGGGTAATGTCTTGGTTTAAAACTGGATTAATTTACGAACTCTATCCTCGTAATGCAGCTGATGTAGTTGTATCAACAGGTGCAGGATTTACTCCCCCATCTGCCGACAAATTAGAAGTTGCATTGGTTGGAAATAAATTAACTGTAACAAATACTTCAACAAAAGATGTTGAAATTTTCAATACAGTTGGAGCAAAAGTTCAAACCTTGAAATTGATTGATGGTTCAGCTGAATTGAATTTGGCAAAAGGAGTTTATATAGCTAAAGCAGGTAACCAAACTGCAAAAATCATGATTAAATAATTGACAGTAATCAATTAACATCTAAATATTAACAAAAAAAAAGCCTTCGAAAATAACTAAGTTTTCGAAGGTTTTTTGTTATTTTTTATCACAAAGCTAAAAAAAACATTGTTTTTTCAATAAATATACATTATCTTTGCACTAAATTTTAAAACAAATTATTCATTAAAAAATTAAAAACATGAAGAAAATTACTTTTTTATTAGCTTTTGTGGCTTGTGCAGTTTTTTCGCAAGCACAAGTAAACCTACTTACAAACCCAGGTTTTGAAACTTGGACAAATGGTACATCTCCTGACGGTTGGACATTGGGAACTTCCACTTATGCAACTGCAACAGCAAACACAACTTTATTTTCAGAAGGAGCTAAATCTTTAAAAGTTACAGCTGCAGCAACTAATGGAGGAACTTATTCTGTAACCCAGATTGTTCCTGTTACTCCCTGAGTAACTTACACCATTAAGATGGACTACTACATTGAAAATGGTGATGGAACTGATGCAAGAATATGGTCTGACTGGTGTAATTTAACAGGCACAACATATACTTATGCTACTCTTAGTCATGCTGACTCAGTATTACTGACGGAACCTGGAGCAGGTCAAAATTATTTTCCTGATGTAAGAGGTGTTTGGCATACTTACACTTGTGATGTTACCGCTCCTGCTACAACTGGTGGTACTAGCAATCTCCCAATTACATCAATGAGTTTTCAATTCAGAACTTACAAAACCCCTGCTGTTGTAGATTGGGACAATATGTATTTTGGGGTTAAACCAACCGGTTTAAATTCACTTGCTGCCGACAAATTAGAAGTCACATTGGCTGGAAATAAATTAACTGTAACAAATGCTTCAACAAAAGATGTTGAAATTTTCAATACAGTTGGTGCAAAAGTTCAAACCTTGAAATTGGTTGATGGTTCAGCTGACTTGAATTTGGTAAAAGGCGTTTATGTAGCAAAAGCCGGTAACCAAACTGCAAAAATCATGATTAAATAAGAATACAGTTAATAAATATCGGTTAACTGTTAATTAGCCTCCGAAAACTTAAATGTTTTCGGAGGCTTTTTTATCTAAACAATTCCAAATTTTGAAAGTTGAATCAGTTTAGAAATTAGTTTAAAAGGGTTGGAAAGGTTGTGGAGTAAGTTAGAAAAAGACTTGAAGTTTAAACGAATTTACTGATTCAAACAGAATGATTATCTTTGCAATCAAAATTTACAAATCATGGAGTCTGAGCTCAATCAACCAAAAAAAGATTACTGCGAACCAATGCATACTTGCGAACACATTCTGAACCAAACTATGGTTCGTATGTTTGGTTGTGGACGATCGATGAACGCGCATATTGAAAAACGAAAATCAAAATGCGATTATTTGCTTGCTGAAGCTCCCTCTGAAGCTCAGATTGAGGAATTGACCCGTAAAGTGAACGAAATAATATTGAGTAATTTACCCGTTACAGTCAGTTTTATGAACCGGGCGGAAGCTGCTGGTTTGGTGGATTTGTCTAAACTTCCGGCCGAAGCTACTGATACCCTGCGCATTGTACGGGTTGGTGATTACGACGCTTGTGCCTGCATCGGTCAGCATGTGGTGAATACTTCAGAGTTGGGACGATTTGAGATTATCAGCCACGATTTTGAAAACGGACGTTGGCGGGTACGGTTTAAAGTTATTACTCCTAACCTCTAAAGGTGAATCTCTAATTCAATGACAATTAATTCATTTCCAAAAACATCGAACCATAAAGCTCCGTTTAAGGGCTTGGTTGTAGGTTTATTGAAATTTATTCGAAATACATTTTTTATTTTTATCGGTATCAGCATTATTTGGGTAGCATTGGATTGGTTTACACCTATATTCGTCACACCATTAATGATGATTCGGTCAGTTGAATCAATTTTACAAGGCGAAATGCCTAAAAACAGTAAAAAATGGGTGCCAATTGAAGAAATTTCACCCAATATGATTCAGGCTGTAATTGCTTCGGAAGATAATTTATTCCTGACTCATCATGGTTTTGAGTTTGATGCTATAAATAGAGCCCTGGTACATAACCAAAAAGGAAAACGGATACGGGGAGGAAGTACTATTTCGCAACAAACAGCAAAGAATGTTTTTCTTTTTCCACAACGTTCATATATCCGGAAAGGATTGGAAGCCTATTTTACAGTTTTAATGGAGCTGACTTGGTCGAAACAACGTATCATGGAAATTTATCTGAATGTGATAGAAATGGGAAAAGGAATTTATGGTGTGGAAGCTGCTGCTCAAGAGCATTTTGGAGTGCACGCTTCACAACTCTCCAAATCGCAGGCAGCAGCTATAGCAGCTTGTTTACCCAATCCCCGACGATTCAATGCAGCTCATCCTTCCGGTTATATTCAGCGCCGTAAAGCTAAAATAATGACTGTAATGGGACAAATCGGAACGATTAATTTCAATTCCGATAAAACCCCGGCAAAAAAAACACATAAACACCGAAAACGATGAATCAGAAAATAGTTTTTCAAGATTGGGGAACCATTGAATACATAGAGGCCTGGACAAAGCAAGAAAACATATTTAATGCTTCAATCGAACGCAAACTGCAGGATTTACCAACCGAAAATTATCTGATTTTTTGTGAACATCCCCATGTTTACACCTTGGGAAAAAGTGGTGATGAACACAATATGCTTTTGAATATTATTCAATTACAAGCTAAAAATGCTTCGTTTGTTCACACCAATCGGGGTGGTGATATAACCTATCACGGCCCGGGACAGGTAGTTGGATACCCAATTTTTGATTTGGCAAATTTCGGATTGGGATTGAAACAATATATTTTCAAGCTCGAAAATGCGATTATCCATACGCTCACCGAATACAAAATTCAATCGACCCGGTTAGAGGGTGCAACCGGTGTGTGGTTAGATGTTGGATTACATACGTGCCGAAAAATCTGTGCCATTGGCGTTCGCAGTTCAAGGTTTGTGACTATGCATGGTTTTGCTTTAAACGTCAATACACAATTAGAATACTTTAACTATATTAATCCTTGCGGATTTGTAGATAAAGGAGTTACATCTCTGGCTAAAGAATTAGGCGTGCCTGTGGATATGGAGGAACTCAAATTGAAATTGAGAAAATGCATCGAACTTGAATTCACACTCTAAAACAAGTGATTAGTTGATTAGGTTATTGGTTGATTAGGTTACTTCCATTAATCATTAACAAAATCAAGCTTCTCCTCCTCCAAATGCCATAGGAACCGGTGGTACAAAGCCATTATCAGGTACTTTGATTTTTCCGTTTTGTTGTTCATACTTTCCAATATTTTCCTGCAAAGCAAATAACAAACGTTTTGCATGTTCGGGAGTTAAAATTATTCGCGATTTTACATTTGCTTTAGGTGTTCCGGGCATAATCCGTATGAAGTCAATCACAAATTCGGAAGTTGAATGTGAAATAATAGCTAAATTTGAGTAAATACCCTCAGCCACCTCGGGCGATAGTTCAATGTTTAATTGATTGTCTTGATTTTCCATTTTTATTTTTTTATACCGACCGTTTGAAAAGATCAGATTTGATTTCATTTTGATTACAAAAGTACTTATTTTTATTCAACGGAAATAACAAAACAAGCATCACTTGAAAAAATGTTTTGATGAATAAAAATTTATCAATCAAATTCATTAGTTTTGTAAATTCAACATTAAAATTGAACATCATGAAAAAAATAGTTTTTCTTGGATTATTGCTTACTACAGTAGTATTATCAAAAGCACAAGAATTTTTTAAACCTGAAAAAATGGTTGAAACGGGAGTTTATTATTATCCCGAGGCGTGGAATCCTGATCAATGGGATAGAGATTTAAAAAAAATGGCGGATATGGGTTTCGAATTTACACATGTAGCTGAGTTCGCCTGGGCACAAATGGAGCCTACCGAAGGAAACTATGATTTCAAATGGTTGGATAAAGTGCTGGAATTAGCCTCCAACCACAATTTGAAAGTGATAATGTGTACACCTTCTGCTACAGCCCCGGTGTGGTTAGTACGTAAATATCCCGAAGTGTTGATTGAAAAGTCAGATGGTCAGTTTGCCAATCATGGCACCCGAACGCATTGTTCGTGGTCAAGTCCGAAATACCGTGAAATGGTTTCGAAATTGGTTACTGCCATGGCACAACATTTTGGAAATGATAAACGGGTGTGGGGTTGGCAAATCGACAATGAACCATCACACTACGGAACGTATGATTATAATCCGGCAGCTCAAGAAAAATTCAGAATTTGGCTTCAAAAAAAATACAAAACTATTGATAATCTGAATAATGCATGGGGAACTGCTTTTTGGTCGGGGATTTATTCCGATTTCAGTCAGATTGATATTCCCGTTTCATCTCAACTCATTGCAGGAGCAGCAAGCTTGATTTCGATAGTTGATTTCAAGCGATTCAGTGCTGACGAATGTGCAGGATTTATTTCGATGCAATACAATACTTTGCGGCAAAATATTTCAAAATCACAATTTGTGACTTCAAATTTCATGCACGAACATGCCGATGTTGACCCCTGGCGAAATAAAGACCTCGATTTTATTTCGTACACCATGTATCCCGTAGCCGGTTACAGTAAAGGAGTTGGCAATCAGGGGTTTCGATTAGGTGATCCGTGGCGAATTTCGTGGGCCAATGATTTTTTCCGTCCGCTCAAAGGCATTACCGGCGTAATGGAACTTCAACCCGGTCAGGTAAATTGGGGATTGTACAATCCGCAGCCTTATCCGGGAGCGGTCAGAGCATGGCTTTGGAATGCTTTTGCCGGCGGATTAGATTTTATTTGTTCGTATCGTTTTCGGCAACCGCTTTTTGGCAGCGAACAATTTCATTACGGCATGGTAGGCACTGATGGCGTTACAGAACTGACAGGCGGAAAGCAATACAGTCAGTTTATGAAAGACATTCGAGAACTTCGCAAACTTTACAAACCAAATATAGCAATGCCTACAGAATATGCAGCACGCAAAACGGCATTACTTTTTAATCCGGATAATATATGGGAAACTGATATTCAGAAACAAACTTATCAGTGGAACGAATTTGGTCATATTACACGTTATTATTCCAACCTGAAATCGCTCAGTATTCCGGTTGATATTGTGGGTGAAGATCGTGATTTATCTGCATATCCTGTCGTTATTGCCCCGGCTTATCAAATGGTCGACCGCGAATTAGTAACTAAATGGAAAAAATATGTAGAAAATGGAGGAAATCTGATCTTAAGTTGTCGCACAGGGTTGAAAGACCGCAACGGTCATTTCCCTGAAGCAGCTTGGGCTGATGCAATATCTAACTTGATTGGTGCCAGAATTACTATGTACGACGAAATGAGTGCTGAAACTACTGCAAACGTGAGTTTTAATGGCGAAACATATAACTGGAACGTTTGGGGCGATATTGTAGAACCGAATAAGGACACCGAAACCTGGGCTATCTATGCCGACCAGTTTTATGCAGGCAGAGCATCGGTTGTACATCGTAAGCTGGGAAAAGGAACTGTAACTTATATCGGTACGCACACCAAAGATGGTAAGTTTGAAAAAGAAGTTTTGAAAAAAGTGTACAATACAGCCGGAATTAACACAGATGAACAACCCGAAGGGGTTATGCTAAACTGGCGTGATGGTTTTTGGGTGGCTATTAATTATTCATCGGTCAAAGTCAACATCAATATTCCCAAAAATGCAAAAATAATCTTCGGATCTGCCGAGTTGGATATAGCCGGAGTGGTTGTATGGCAGTAAATCAATATGTTTTAAATCAAAATGTGCATAATTACCAGTTTCATTGGCAGTTATGCACATTTTATTTTCAAAGATTCGAAATCTTATTTGATTTCAAAACTATCCGCATCGCGCCAAACCGCAAATTTTTCCCTGTAAAGTTGAAGCGATTTTTTTTGCAAATCATAAGTTTGAATGGACGTTTTATTCTCAGGAAAAGTCAATAATGAGTTGGCTTTATAATCAATCAAAGCAGAATGTCCGTTATAGCTCATTCCCAGGCCGTCCACTCCTATCCTATTTACGCCGCACACAAAACATTGGTTCTCAACGGCACGGGCTTTGAGTAAAATATCCCAGTCGGCAATACGTTTTTCGGGGAAATTAGCCACATAAATCAACAAATCGTATTCGTTAACCACATTCCGCGACCACACCGGAAAACGAATATCATAGCACACCAGCACACATATATTCAAACCATTGTAACTGACTATCATGCGTTTTTCTCCGGCAGAAAAATGCATATCTTCACCACCCATACTAAACAAATGACGTTTATCGGCAGTTTGTATTTCTCCCGTTGGAAAAACAAAAAATGCACGGTTATAAACTTTCCCGTTTTCAGAAGCAATAAAGCTTCCGGTAATGGCTAATTGAAATCTGACAGCCCAATCCCGAATGGTTATTAAGGTCTCTCCATCTAATTTTTCCGCCAGATGCAATTCATTTGTACAAAATCCGGTAGTGAACATTTCGGGTAAAACCACCAAATCAGTTTGTCCGGCTAATTCAGCTAATTGTTTTTCTGTTTTGAGCAGATTAGCAACCTTATCAGCCCATACTATTGAATCTTGAATTATGGAAACACGCATCATATTTATTTTATTTGTCTATGATTTATTGGTTTTCAGCGATATTTACTTCAAGTTAACAACTTGCTTTCATAAAACAAATTACTTACTAAATAAAGAACTTTTCCGGATGTTTGGCATTTGCATTTTTATAAAATGCCTGAATTTTTCTTAAATCAGCCTTTTCGTCACCGGTAGGATAAAAAATATCGGTAATTCCCATTTCTTTATTTTTATAATCAATATACGCCAATTGAATAGGCACGTTGGCTTTCAGGGCAATATGATAAAAACCCATTTTCCATTTTTTCACTAAACTGCGAGTTCCTTCCGGCGTTATAGCAATGTGAAAAGTTTCGCGTTTATTAAATTCAGCTGCCACCTGATCAGTAACCGATGTTCGCCGACTTCTATCAACAGGAATACCGTCCATGCTCCGAAGTAAATTACCCAGAGGAAAGAAAAACCAGGATTTTTTCATCAGAAATCCAGATTTTCGTCCCAGCGACCAATAGAATAATTTTCCTATCAAAAAATCCCAATTACTAGTATGAGGTGCAACACAAATAACACTTTTAGGCGGTTCGGGAACAGTTACCACAGCCTTCCAACCATATTTTTTAAATATCCACCGACTAAGTTTTTCCATAATAAACTAAGGCCCTAACCCCAATAGGGGAATAGAAAGCATGATTTAAATTTATAATTAATTGAATAAAACTAATTTCATTTTTCCCTTTTGGAAAAGTGGGGATAGTCTTCATTTGCAAAATTACAGCTTTTAAGTCAAATTACAAGTTGTTGAAAACTATTTTAGCGGGAAACGAATCAATTTACTAACTTTGCAGATGAAAAAAATCCTCTAATCCATCAATTCAGAAAGAAATTTCCCCTTTCGGGGATTAGTGGGCTTAATATTAGTTTTATGGATTTTCCTTTTCTAAACGAACTTAACGAAAGTCAGCGTCATGCAGTGGAATATATAGATGGAGCTTCACTGGTTATTGCCGGTGCTGGTTCAGGCAAAACGCGTGTGCTGACTTATAAAATAGCCTATCTGCTCAAAAAAGGCATGTCACCGTCATCAATTCTGGCACTAACATTTACCAACAAAGCTGCCCGTGAAATGAAAGGACGTATTGCAGAAATGGTAGGTGAAAAAACAGCTCGTTACCTTTGGATGGGAACGTTTCACTCTATTTTTTCGCGAATTTTACGTTCTGAAGCCGAATTAATCGGTTTTTCGAAAAACTTCACCATTTACGACTCATCCGATTCCAAAAGTCTGATTAAAAGCATTGTAAAAGAGCTTAAGTTGGACGACAAGATATATAAACATGGCTTTGTCCAATCACGTATTTCGTATGCCAAGAATAATTTGATTACGCCCGATGCTTATCTGGCAAATACAGATTTACAAAAAACAGATATTGCTTCACGGGTACCATTGATGCATCATTTATATTCTATTTATTGCAGTCGTTGTAAGCAAGCAGATGCCATGGATTTTGATGATTTATTGCTGCAAACTAATGTGCTTTTTCGAAACCATCCCGACATTCTTGAAAAATACCAGCATTTGTTTGGATATATTTTGGTGGATGAGTATCAGGATACCAATTTTGCACAATACCTGATAGTGAAAAAGCTTGCCGAACGTCATGAAAAAATCTGTGTGGTGGGCGACGATGCACAAAGTATTTATTCGTTTCGTGGTGCCAATATCGACAATATCCTGACATTTAAAAATACCTATAAAAACTCGCAGACTTTTAAACTAGAGCAAAATTATCGTTCTACGCAAACTATTGTAAATGCGGCTAATAGCCTGATTGACAAAAATGCACAACAAATCCGAAAAACGGTTTTTTCAGAAAAAGAAACCGGAAAGCCGATTAAAATTTTGAGTGTTTTTACCGATTTCGAAGAAGGGTATATTGTAGCCAATAATATTAACGATTTGCGTTTTTCGAGCAATTATCGTTATCAGGACATAGCCATTCTGTACCGAACCAATTCACAATCGCGCGTAATGGAAGAAGCATTGCGCAAGCAGGGAATTCCGTACCGGATTTATGGCGGTTTGTCTTTTTATCAGCGCAAGGAAATAAAGGATGTGATAGCTTATTTTCGATTGGTTTGCAATCCGAATGACGAAGAAGCCCTGAAACGAATTATCAATTATCCGGCACGTGGCATTGGCGATACTACCGTAAACAAACTGATAGAATGTGCGCAACTTCATGCCGTCAGTGCCTGGGAAATATTGACCGACATGCTGAAATACAATCTGGGAGTGAATGCCGGAACAGCTAATAAACTGGCTCAATTTCGCTCCATGATTGATGTTTTCTCGGAGCAGATTCAAACGCAAAGCGCTTACGATTTGGCCAACAGCATTGTGAAAGTTACGGGCTTAATTGCTGACACTTACACCGATCATTCGCCCGAAAGCATGAGCCGCCAGGAAAACGTTCAGGAATTGCTCAAAGCTATTCATGAATTTTGCGAAACTAAACAAGCCGATGGTGAACCAACTGCTCCTCTGCCCGATTTTCTTTCGGAAGTTTCACTTCTTACCGACCAGGACACTGACAAAGAGACTGATAAAGACAAAATTACGTTGATGACAGTTCACGCTGCTAAGGGACTGGAATTCAAAGCCGTTTTCATTGTAGGTATGGAAGAAGAATTGTTTCCTTCACCGTTTTGTCAGAGCGAACGTGAACTGGAAGAAGAACGCCGCTTGTTTTACGTGGCCATAACACGCGCAGAAGAACGTTGCTTTATCAGTTATGCCAAATCGCGTTTTAAAAATGGTAAAACCAACTTTTCGAATCCAAGCCGGTTTATCAAAGATATTGACGTTCAGTTTTTGGATATGCCGGTGGAACAAAAGCCAAAACCAAGTCGTTTCAACGATTGGGATGAGGATGTTGAAACCGAGCGAAACCGTTTTCAGAGTTCTTTCTCTAAACCTGTTTTTAACCAGCGTGTTGAACTTCCAGTCACACCCAAACGTTTGGTAAAACTAAGTTCTACGAGTGCTGACAAAACACCTATTCAAAACGGTTCAATTCCGGTTGGAGCATTTGTGAAACACGGCATCTTTGGCATAGGCAAGGTTTTGGAAACCAGCATTTCAAACGGAAATGAAAAAGCAGACATTGATTTTGGAGAAAAAGGGGTGAAATCATTGCTGTTGAAATTTGCCAAACTGGAAGTACTTGAATAGGTGACAGTTGACAGTTGACAGTTGACAAAAAATATGTTTATAAAATATATCCCGTAACTCATAAAATTGAAAGAATTAATTTTATCTTTGTAATTCTTTCTCCAGCTAAAAGCAGAATTAAAAAACAACAAAATAAAACAAATAAATCATGGCAAAAACAAGTGCTGAGGAAATTAAATTTCCAACTTCAGACAAACTGAAAGCATTGCAACTGGCAATGGACAAAATTGAAAAAGACCACGGAAGAGGTACCATCATGCGTATGGGCGACACCAAAGTAGAAGATGTTTCTTTTATTTCAAGTGGCTCAATCGGATTGAATGTGGCCTTAGGCGTTGGTGGTTATCCACGTGGACGCGTTATCGAAATTTATGGACCGGAATCGTCTGGTAAAACCACTTTGGCTATTCACGCTATTGCCGAAGCTCAAAAAGCGGGTGGTATTGCAGCTTTTATTGATGCAGAGCATGCTTTCGACCGCTTTTATGCCGAAAAATTGGGTGTGAATATCGAAGAATTATTGATTTCTCAACCGGACAACGGCGAACAGGCATTAGAAGTGGCCGATCAGTTGATTCGTTCTTCAGCTGTTGATATTGTGGTGATTGACTCAGTTGCAGCACTGACTCCAAAAGCTGAATTAGAAGGCGATATGGGTGATTCTAAAATGGGATTGCAGGCACGTTTAATGTCGCAGGCTTTGCGTAAACTGACTGCCAATATCAATAAAACCAACACAACCTGTATATTTATCAATCAGTTACGTGAAAAAATCGGTGTAATGTTTGGTAATCCTGAAACAACTACCGGTGGTAATGCATTGAAATTCTATGCTTCAGTTCGCTTAGATATTCGTCGTATCGGTCAGTTGAAAGACGGTGAAGAAGCTATCGGTAACCAAACCCGTGTGAAAGTTATTAAAAATAAGGTAGCACCTCCTTTCCGCAAAGCTGAATTCGATATTATGTACGGTGAAGGAATTTCAAAAACAGGCGAAATTATCGACCTTGGTGTTGAATACGGCATTATCAAAAAAAGCGGTTCATGGTACAGTTATGGTGAAACCAAACTGGCTCAGGGACGCGATGGTTCGAAAGCACTTATCAAAGATAATCCTGAATTAGCCGCCGAACTGGAAGCTAAAATCGTGGAAGCTATTCAGAATAAATAAGCAATCAGTCTGTAAGTTCATTAAGAAAAAAGTTCTAAAGTCAGTATCTGCTGATTTTAGAACTTTTTTTATGCTTTGGAAATTCTCATTTCGCAAGCCTTACAATCAAAGGTCAGTTTATATTCCTGATTGTTATTTC